>Ga0136654_1000382_pt1 | contig 13739 bp, 10 predicted proteins | sample InaspJWI70metaG_FD_94865 | JGI IMG/M metagenome (GOLD analysis project Ga0136654, IMG submission 94865) | Marine gutless worms symbiont microbial communities from Oahu, Hawaii - Inanidrilus sp. 1 OAHU.JWI-70 metaG (version 2) | ecosystem: Host-associated > Annelida > Digestive system >... | reverse complement strand
TGTGATCGTAAATGTTGTCATAGCGGCCTCCTTTTTAAGGTTATGAGGCCATTATAACCGCCGTCTGTGACAGATACGGTCACAGATCGGCACTACTGGAGTTTTTTAGAGAACCGCATTAATGAAAAGGCGTTAGGGATAGCCAGTGGCAAAGGCCTGGCTGTTCTAAAAACCACTATAGAGGAACATGCGAAGTCTTATGCACAACGCTATGATGCAGTGGTCGCTTTCCATGTGCTTGAGCATGTAACGAGGCCTGACTACTTTCTGAGGGCCGCACTGGAATGTCTTCGTGATGATGGCAAACTAATTGTCGCTGTACCCTCGGCTGACTCTTTTATTGCGCGCATGGAAAATCACCTGCTAAATTTACCTCCTCATCATTTGACGTGGTGGACGGATAGCGCGTTGAGGAGTATCTCTGATCTTAATGCAGTTGAGTTGGTGGAAATTTACCATGAGCCTGTACAGGCTAACCATTTAGATGCGTTCGTGCAAACTTACTTCCTGGATGCGTTACGTTATTTAATGGGAGTTGAGAGACGTCCGATCAATGCCCATCCAAGGATCAGGGATCGATTATCCAATCGCCTGGCATTTTATCTGGCGAGAATCACAAAGCCTATTTTCCATAAGAAGGCCGCCAATTCAATTGGACACACTGTCACTGCCGTATACCAGAAAACAAAACCAAGAATTTAGAACCCGCCTTTTGAAATCATCCTACCCCAGAGTTCTCTTTGTCACTCCCTGTGCATTCAATTCCATGACCGGTGGGGGCATCACTTTTACAAACCTCTTCAGAGGATGGCCGACGGAAAGAATTGCGACGGTCACAGACGATGCAGTCCCCTTGTCTTACGATATCTGCACGCAGTACTACCGCATTACCCGGAAAGAGAGGCGCTATATACCACCCTTTTGTTGGGTCAAGGATGCACAGGGTGTGTATATCGAAAACGAGGGGACCGGCACAGCCAAACCGTCGTCCCGGGGATTTTTAATCAGCCTGCTCAAGTCCATCATTGGGAACGCCGGTATTCCCGATCAGGGGCGTTTGTCGACTGACTTGTCACTCTGGATAGAGGCGTATGAGCCGGATGTGGTTTATACGATCTTGGGTTCAATTGGTTATATAGAAATAATCGATGCTATTGTAACGAAATATGGGTTTCCTCTGGTAGTACATTTTATGGACGATGGGGTAACCGATCCCCGGCAAAAAGGACTGTTTGGTAACTATATTCGCAATGCAACTAGTCGTAGATTAAAGCGCTTGTTGTCAAAGTCGACCAAGCAAATGGCTATCAGCATGGCAATGGCTGAAGAATACAAACGGCGTTACGGCATGACATTTCAGCCATTCCAAAATACGATTGACCTATCTGCCCATCAGCATCTTTTCAAGGAAGAGGTGACCCCCGGGACTCCCGTAAAAATTGCCTACGTCGGGTCGGTCAACCCGCTGAACAATTTTCAAGGGCTTCTAGACCTGACGCACATCATGGGGCCGCTGAACAAGACTGGCAATAATGCAGTACTTGAAATTTATTCCCCCAGGAATCTATATGGAGACTATGTTGAACGCCTAAAAAACGATCCTTCCATACACATAAGGCCGGTTCCCATAGACGATGAGACATTTTTTACGGTGTTAAATGCTGCCGACATTCTATTCCTGCCGGTCAACTTCGATAAAAACTCCATACAGTATATTCGCCTTTCCATGCCTACTAAAGTTCCGGCTTACCTTAGTAGCGGTACTCCCGTGCTGGTGTATGGACCGGCAGGGGTCGCGCAGGTAGATTATGCCCGGGAGTCAGGCTGGGGCTATGTCGTTGATAAGCGGTCCCTTGGTGATCTGCTGAATGCAGTCCAGAGGTTGTCTTCCGATTCAAATTTGCGTGATAGACTTTCTAAGGCTGCACAGCAAGCCACTTTGGAAAACCACAATGCCGAGAAGGTAAGATCAGCCTTTCAAAGACAGATGCAAGCTGCGGGCAGGCCATAATCGAAGACATGCCATGGGAAACGTTTTAACCCAGTTAGATAGGTTGCCTGATGAGACGTCACTTGCTCTGGCAACCCGGATTAGATTTACTTTGGATGCGATAAGAGCCCGGGGCGCCAAACGTATTCTAGACATGGGGTGCGGAACCGGCGAGCAGCTGACGGCCTATATTGCCCGGCATTGCCCCGAGGCCACTATACTCGGCGTCGACCCTGATAAAATTACAATTGATATGGCCCGGCGCAGGTTTGCTGAATTAACGAATCTGTCATTTCAGTATGAAATGCCGGTCGGTGTAAAATATGATGCGATTATTGCTTCAGAAGTTTTAGAGCACGTTGAGAATCCTTATCAATTCATTGAGCTTCTAACATCACGACTTAATCGGAATGGGGTCTTGATACTTACGGTTCCCAATGGGTATGGGGTTTCCGAAATTATGGCTATGCTAGAAAGCCTTTTGACGATTACAAAAATCTGGCCGGCCATTCTAAAGGCGAAATCGAGCTTGCTTGGAACCGCGGTTCATGGAGATACGCAAAAAACGGACACGTTGGCGATCAGCCCGCATATCAACTTTTTCAGTTACAATCGGATTATGACTGTTTTCCGAAGGGCCGGCGTAAAGGTCACAAGGTATCAAGGGCGGATGTTTCTGCACCATTTCATTTTTACCAGTATTCTTAACCGCAGTAAGTCTCTGGCTGCACTGAACGTTAAACTTGGTAAACTATTGCCACCCGGTTTTGTATCCGATTGGATGTTTGTAGCCCGGCAAAAGGCGAACGCAGGCTTTGAGAAAAGGATCTATAAGCGCAATCTATTAGAAACTCTAAGGGGCTATCTCAATCAAAAGGCCGGATGAAATTCGGAATTTGATGTCGGCAAACGACACACGTACATCGATATGTAAAACGGTTGACGGGCCACTTCTTTCCGATTGTCCGTTTTGTTTCGTCCTTTTCCTATTGAATGTTTGTACTGTCAACAATAGCTGCTTTGGAGTTTAACGGCCTATCAAGAAATGACGGTCCGCCGGAGAGAGCCGATTAAAAGGACACATCGCGGAATACTCATTCCGTCCGTGAGGTAATAAGAAAAGTCTAGCGAATACATTCTTTGCGAGGATATATGTTACAAGCGCTTATAAAAAAAGGGAAAGTGACTCCCAACCAGGTTCCGGCGCCGACGGTTTCCGACAATTCGCTACTGATTAAGGTCATGAACTCCTGCATATCCACCGGCACGGAACTCAGTGGAGTGGTAAACAGTGGCAAATCTTTGATTCGAAGGGCTCTGGAACAACCGGAGAATGTGGCCCGGGTATTGGATATGGCCAGAACAGACGGCCTGAAGAGCACCCTGATGCGGGTGAAGGGTAAAATCGCGGTCGGCCAGCCGACAGGCTACACCCTTTCAGGCGTAGTGATAGGCGTTGGCGAGGGGGTTAAGGGGTTTAACGTTGGCGATCGAGTTACTGCCGCCGGCGCCGGCATCGCCAACCATGCCGAGTATGTGGATGTTCCGGTAAACCTGGTCGTTAAAATGCCGGATGAACTGAGTTTCGAAAAAGCCTCGACAGTTGCCCTGGGCTCCATCGCCATGCACGGTGTCCGCCGGTGCGCCCCCGGGCTGGGAGAGTATATTGCTATCGTCGGTCTGGGGGCTCTGGGGCAGTTGGCCCTGCAGATGTGCAAGCTGGCCGGTGCCCGGGTTATTGCCGTGGACTACGATACACGGCGCCTTGAGATTGCCTCAAAGAATGATGCGGACCTTATAATCGATCCGAACCGGGATGATCCCGAGAAAATTGTCAAACATTACACGGGCGGCCGCGGATGTGACGCAGTGATATTTACCGCCGCAACCTCCGACCCTGCAGCCCTTTCATCAACGTTTGCCATGTGTCGCAGGAAGGGACGGGTGGTGATGATCGGCGTTTATGGAAAAGAACTGAATAGGGACGACATTTACAAGAAAGAGATCGAATTTCTGATTTCCACTTCCTATGGTCCCGGGCGTTATGACGACGCCTATGAGCAGGATGGGCTCGATTATCCCTATGCCTATGTGCGCTGGACTGAAAACCGCAATATGGCAGAATACCTGCGGCTGCTCGAAACGGAAGAACTTCAGATAGACGATCTAATTGAGGGCACCTTTGATATCGAAGAGGTCGAAGCGGCGTACGCCTTTTTGCAAGAACCCCAAAAGCCGCTCTTGGTAACGTTGTCGTATGGCCGGCCGGCAGAAGAACTTATTCCGGCAACAGGTTACGAGCAGACATATATAAATCCCGAAGTGCAGCAACCGAGGGCTGCAGCAAATGGAAAGCTGAATGTCGCAATAGTTGGGGCAGGCGGTTTCGCGACCGCCATGCATCTGCCGAACCTTCTAAAATTGAAGGAAAAATTCAGGGTCCAGGCCATTATGAGTCGATCGGGGAATAATGCCGCTGAAATTGCTCGCCAGAACAATGCCGCATACAGCACTACCGATTATGACAAAATTCTCGGCGATCCCGAAATCCATCTGGTGATGATCTGCACCCGTCATAACCTGCATGCAGATATGAGTATGGCGGCTCTGCAGGCCGGCAAACATGTTTTCGTGGAAAAGCCTTTAGCAGTCGCGGAGGATGAACTCCTGCAGTTTGAAGAATTCTACGATACGCAGGATCAGGCCAAGCCGGTCTTGATGATCGGCTTCAACAGACGCTTTTCGAAATACATGGTCGCCGCCCGCAACCTTGTAAAAGAGCGGATCAATCCGCTTTATGTCCACTATCGAATGAATGCCGGCTATATTCCCCTTGACCACTGGGTGCATGGCAAAGAGGGCGGGGGGCGGATTATCGGCGAGGGTTGCCATATCATTGACCTGTTCAACTACCTGATCGGTTCAACCGCCATTGAAATCGCCGTTTCCAAATTGCGGCCTGTGACCGGGAGTCTTCTGGATTCCGACAACCGGGTCGTTACCTTGACCTATGCGGATGGTTCCGTCGCCACACTGGAATATTTTGCCGTCGGGTCCAAGCAGTTGTCGAAAGAGTACCTGGAAGTTCATTTTGACGAGAAGAGTCTCGTAATGGATAACTACCAGGCGCTCAAAGGATACGGCTTGGAATGCCGGATGTCTTCGGCCCGCAGTCCCCAAAAAGGGCACCTCGATGAATTAACGGCACTTCACAGAGCCATTACGGCTTCTTCCCCATATTTCCCAATACCTCTGGCGGATATGCTTGAAACCAGCCGTCTGACAATTCTTGCTGGGCAATGATCCCTAGAAGCTATCTAAAAAATGTCTATTGGCCCAACTTTGGACTAAAATCCCATTTTTGAGATAGCCTCCGATCAGGAATAACGAGCGGAATCAAAGTACCTCTTAATAACTCGCATGTAAGGATGTTGCTTACGGAAATGATATTCACCTGTGCCCAGGGTGTGCCACGTAGAAGACTCCAGGCGTGTATCTGGCCGCTTATGACGACTAAACAATAGGTTATGCGTCAAAAATTTTTTTACTATCTGGGTTTAATGGCTAAGACCGATAAGACAGTTCCCCAGATTATTGACAGCCTTGTTTCTAAGCTACGTGCTTTAAATCGGCAGTGGCGGTTATATGTTTCACACAGGTATTTGCCGCCGTTTATTCAAAAACGGCTACCGGGGCGGTATGCCTACCGATCAGACCATCAGTTGAACCGTCTGGCGGATGAGGACTTGCTGAAAATCTGCGGTCTGCAGAAAGCAGACCTGGTAGAGGACCAGGCTGCGCTTTTCAGGTTTGCAGATGATGCCCGTCTGCACCGCTTTTATATCCTCGGCGAAAAAAGACGCTGGACGCATTCCCCCAATCAGTATCGTAAATTCTCTGATGATAACGGTAGCCGGCACTATACGAAAATCCCATGGTGTATGGATGTCAAAGCGCGTTATACTTGGCCTTCCCAAGTTTGGCACCACCGGATCGCTTACATTCCCCCGGCTGATATTAAAGTCCCCTGGGAACTGTCCAGGGGACAGCACCTGCTGTCTTTCGGCCTGAGTCACTATATGCGGCCGGATCCGAAGTACTATCAAGAATTTCGCAACCAGATCATAGATTGGCACGAGTCCAATCCTTTTTGCTGCGGCCCGAATTGGGCGTGTACCATGGAAGTTGGTATTCGGATCGCCAACTGGTTGGCCGCTGCGCTGTTTTTTGCTTCCGAAATCAATGACGACCATGCGTTCCGGAAGAGTTTTTTTGAGCAGATCCATCAGCACGGCTTATATATCACCCGTCACCTTGAAAAAACGGCTGATTTTGCCAGCAACCACTACATTGGCAATATCGCCGGGCTTTATTTTATCGGCGCAATCTGCCCCTTTTTCACCGAGAGTGATTCCTGGCTGAAATTCGCACAGTCAGAACTCGAAGCGGAGATCCAAAAACAAACCCTTTCAGATGGCCTGAATTTCGAATCTTCGACTTCTTATCATCGACTTGTCCTGGAAATGTTCCTGCACTGTTTTCTGGTGGGAAACGTTTTCCAAAAGCCATTTTCTGCAGCATATGAAAAAACATTAATTAAAATGCTCTCTGCACTGGCGGCGATCTCCAAGCCGGACCAGACGATTCCTCAGATCGGTGATAACGACAGCGGCCGGTTCCTGGTTTCAAATTATGCGAACAAGCCGGATTCCCTGGATATAAGCTATCTGCTCCAAATCGGTCGTGATTTCTTGGCTTTAAAAGAGTTACCGCAACTTTTACGACAAGGGGCTTTATTCCATGAAAGCGGCCGCTACGTATTTAAAAATGCTTGGAGTTATCTTCTGATTGCAGCCGGTCCCAAAGGACAAGAAGGGCGCGGTGGGCATGCCCATAACGATGTGCTCTCATTTGAACTTATTATCGGCAAAACGGCAGTATTTGTAGATCCGGGGACGGGTTTTTACACACCGCATCCTGAGATCCGCAATCAATTACGGTCGGTCCAGAGCCATAACACCCTGTACTGGCCGGAAATTGAACCATGCGATCTGGATTATCTTTTCTTATTAAAGGAAACGGGAGCCCTCAACGTGTTGAAGGTTCTCGAGTCGGACTCCCAAAATGAATTCCATGCCCGCTACAACTACAATCGACGCTGGCATGAACGCAGGTTGGTGTTAAATCAGGGCCTGGAAGAGAGCCTGTGCATTCATGACAGGTGCTCACACACCGGCGCGGTGGTGGGGTTCATTTGCGCCCCGACCTGCAAACCCGAGATAGTGGCGGATGACAGGATAGAACTGGAGAGTGCTGTTGTACGCATTGAAGGGGGCAAGGTACCGCGGCTGGTCGATGCAATTTATTCCCCGGGATACGGGCGCACTGAAAAAACATGGAAAATCGAGGTTCCGTTGCAGGATCGCGATGTATATTTCGAAGTGATACCAAAGACCGAACAAGGAACTTAATATGTGCGGTATAGTTGGAATTAGAAGTTTCAGGGACGCCATTGATACAGACACATTGCGTAGAATGCAGGCGTCCATGGTGCATCGGGGCCCGGATGGTGAAGGCCTCTGGGTAGCCGGGGACGGAATGGTAGGGCTGGCCCATCGCAGATTGTCGATCATTGATCTTTCTGAAAAAGCATCTCAACCGATGCAAAACGAGACGGGTGATATTTTAATAACGTATAATGGAGAGATCTATAACCATCTGGAAATCCGTGCCGAGTTAATGCAGCGCGGGCATCAGTTTTTTACAGACGGCTCTGATACGGAAACCATCATCAAGGCATACGAGCAATGGGGCGTGGACTCTGTCCAGCGCTTCAGGGGGATGTTTGCTTTCGGCCTCTGGGATGACCGCCGGCAGTCACTTTTCCTGGCCAGAGACCCTTTTGGCATCAAGCCGCTATACCATGGCTGGTTCAATGATCATTTTTATTTTGCTTCGGAAATCAAGGCCATTCTCGAAGACCCGATTGTTCCCCGGGAAGTAAATGAAAAGGGGCTTTATGATTTTCTTTCATTCATGTGTGTGCCGGCACCGGAAACATTATTCAAGGGGATTGAAAAACTGCCGGCCGGGCATGCCATGCTGTTGGATCGGGAGGGGACTCGGAAGGTATGGCAATACTGGGAGGTGTTTGATGATGTCCGCGATCTGGAAGGCTATTCTGAGGAGGCGATCGCCTGTCAGCTTTTAAGTGAACTCGAGGAATCGGTTAAATATCACGGCCTGGCAGACGTTCCCGTGGGGGTATTCCTGTCCGGCGGGATTGATTCCAGTTGTAATGCGGTTCTTTTCGATAGAAACACGGATGGGCAGATCAAAACATTTACAACCGGCTTTTCCCAGTCGGATTCGTATGATAATGAATTCCAGTTTGCCCGGCAGGTCGCGAATCAGATCCGTTCCGATCATCATGAGGTGACCATCTCGCCGGAGATGTTTCTTTCATTTTTACCCGACCTGATCAAGCACCAGGATGAACCCATTGCCGATCCGGTTTGCGTTCCGGTCTACTTTGTATCAAAGCTCGCCAGTGACAACAACATCAAGGTCTGCCAGGTGGGCGAGGGCAGTGACGAACTTTTCTGGGGCTATCCAATTTGGAAAAAACACCTTTATCTCGATCGCTATAAGAACAACCCGCTGGTAAGCGGGGGTCTGACGCTATTGAATTTTTTTCTGAATAGCCGGAAATCTGCCGGTAAAGTGTGGGTACGGGAATATATCCGCCGGGCTGCGAATCGGGAACCCTCTTTCTGGACCGGTGCGGAATGTTATCCCGAGTCTCTTAAGTCGCGGATCATATCGCAAGATTTCAAAAAGCGCCTGGGAGGTTATAGCTCCTATACCGTGGTCGCGAACTTGCGCGAGCGCTTTTTGAGTCATAGAGCCGCCGATGAGCATTTGGCCTGGATGACATACAGCAACCTCAAATTAAGGCTTCCGGAATTGCTCCTGATGCGGGTCGATAAGATGTCCATGGCGGTTTCCCTGGAAACCAGGGTGCCGTTTCTCGATAAAAAATTTGTCTCGTATGCCATGTCAATTCCGGAGAACTTGAAAACAAAAAACGGAGAATTGAAACATGTGCTGAAAAGGGCGGTGAAGAATATTATTCCGCATGAGTTGATACATCGCAAAAAGCAGGGCTTCGGCGCTCCGGTTACGGATTTTTACCGCCATGGTCTGGGAAAGGTTGCCAGGGAAATGATCACTGAATTTGTCGCGACAACGGATTATTTTGATCCTCAAAATGTCAATAATTTCATTATGCATAGTGGGTCTGCCGGGTTCTGGTATTTTTTAAACCTGGCCTGCTGGCATAAGGCCTATATCCGGCAAGAAACGTTACAGATTTGAGATGGCATTACTCTGAAGAGTCGGCGTCTCTATTCAGTGGAATGATGTCTATTCACAGATGAAAGCGGAACATTATGCATGCAGACAAACTTGAAGCCATAAAACAGTGGACCCACGACCCTTGCGGATTCTCTGTCACCCAGGGCATCACACCTTATAGTGAGGAATTTTATCAAAGAATTGATCAGAATCGCTACGAGGAGTATGCGCCCTGGATGAAGGCGATTATGCCTTTCGGGCAATTTCCGGACAAAAAATTACTTGAAATCGGCTTTGGGATGGGCACCGATTTATTCCAGTTTGCGGCGGCTGGTTCCCATGTTTACGGCGTTGATCTTTCACCCGCCCATCTTGAAATCGCACAAAAACGGTTTGCCCTGTACAATGTTCCGGCCAATCTGCGCCTGGCGGATGCCGAGAACCTACCTTTCAAAAATGAGACGTTTGATGCGGTTTATTCTTTCGGCGTCATTCATCACTCACCGGATACCCCAAAGTGCATCGCTGAGATACACCGGGTATTGAAGCCCGGTGGGCGTGCCATTATCAGTGTCTACCATAAAAACTCGGCTTTTACCTATCTGTCCATTATCTTGAGTTCCTATATTTTAAGACTCCGTTTTTTAAGGGAGCCCTTCCGCAAAACGATTTCCAGGATTGAATACAGATCCCGGGATGATGCCTGCCCCCTGGTAAAGGTGTATAGCCGGTCCGAATACGGTGCCATGCTCCGATCGTTTAGAAAGACCATGCTGCAATGCGCCCATCTGGAAAGATCTCATTTCGGTCCCCTTAAGTGGCTGGTCCCTGATCGGTTTATTAAAAAATATGAATCAAAATTGGGTTGGTACCTGATCGCTACGGCGGAAAAATAGGCCGACTGAATCCCCCCGTACCCCCATACGCCCTGAACCGGTCATTATCCGGAATACCGACCGGCTAACCACATAAGATATGAACGGACATTCCCCCGCCAAGAAAAAGATACTTGTATACAGCGTGCAGCTGAGCAATGTGATTGAGCAGCTTCCCCAGTACGCGCATCATGAAAAAGTTTCTATGAATCATTTCATCAAGCTCGTATTCCGGCGTAGATTCAAGCTGTTTCGCAAATTCGATGAAATCATTCTTTTTAGCTACAAGAACGAAAAACTGAACAGACCCTTTATATGGTCCTGTCTTTTATTGTTGACATCCCGGCGCTCGGCTTGGGTGGATCTTGACCACAATATTCGCAAAAACGGTTTGGGGAACCTTTTAAAGTCACTTTTTGTTTTTTCGCTCGAGAGTGCTTTGGTGGTGCCTGTATTGGTTTATTCCAAGCGCGTCCTGAAGCAAACGCCTCTATGGCGTTCAAAGGTTTTTCCGGAACAAGCGACCCGGAACATCCTTTACCTGAATACGGATGCCACCATCAATATCATGAGCGGTGGATCCCGGAATCACATTTCAGAGGTAATTGAAAACTTCAGGAAATTTAACTTCCGGCCCACCTATCTGGCCTTTGACAGGCACCAGAGCTTGGAGCAGGATATTGAACAACAGATCGTTTACACGAACTTTTTTCGAAACTGGACTGAAATCCGACAGTTGTTTTATAACTATGTCTTGAAAAGACATCTCAAGCGTCTTGCATTTGCACTGAAACCCGCCTTTATTTATGAAAGATATGCCCCTAATAGTTACATCGGCGGTTGGATCGCGAAAAACCATAATATTCCGTATATACTTGAATACAACGGCTCCGGTGTCTGGATGTCCAAGAATTGGGGGCTTGGTTCGGTATTTCTAAAGCTAACGCTGCAGATCGAGGATTGGCTACTCCAAAAGGCTGATTTAATAGTCGTCGTCTCAAAAGCCATGGAAGCCGAACTGCTAGATCGGAAGGTTTCCCGATCTAAAATCCTGGTCAATCCGAACGGCGTCAATCCTGACAAATACGCTCCAATTCATACCCATGCAAACCCGATCCGGAAAAAATACGGACTCGAGGACAAAGTGGTTATCGGCTTTATCAGCACCTTCGGCCCCTGGCATGGTGCCGTCCATCTGGCGCAGGTAATTGCCGCCTTCAAGGAAAAACCCGCACTGCAGGATATTCATTTTTTACTGATAGGTGACGGCGACGAGCGTTTCGAGACAGAGGCGATCATCCAGAAAGCGGGAATGCAGCAGTATTGCACGTTTACGGGGATGGTACCGCAGGAAAAGGGGGCTGCGTATCTGGGCGCCTGTGATATCTATCTTTCCCCCCATGTACCAAATCGCGACGGGACACCTTTTTTCGGGTCGCCGACTAAACTCTTTGAATATATGGCGATGGGCCGGGCTATTATCGCCAGCGACCTTGACCAAATAGGCGATGTCCTGGATCATAACAAAACTGCATTGCTGGTCGAGCCATACAATACGGTTCAATGGATTGAGGCCATTGAACGTCTTGTCCGAGATAGCAAGCTCAGGGCGTCGCTTGGGAGTAATGCGCGGGAACAGGCCGTCGGTAGGCATTCCTGGAAGCGGCATGTTTCCAATATTGTGAATAAATTCAAGCAACTTTCTCACTTTGGCGAATAAGAATGGTTATGCACTCGACTAAGACGTCCTGTCGGCTGGTTAAATGCCGAAAGGGCGACCGCGTTACTACAAACAAGATGGGTGGCAGACAGTAAAATATGCGAATTTGTTTTTTATCTTCGATGCATCCGCCGTTGGACAAGCGCGTTTTCGAAAAAGAAGCCCGTTTTTTGGCTGCCGCCGGCCACGAGGTTATTCATCTGGCTCCGGGGGATGAAAAGCAATGGGAAAAGGATGGGGTCAAACTCATTACATATGCGCCTACAAAAGGAATTATAGGGCGCCTGCTGAGGATGAGACGATTTTATGCGGATGCAAGACGCCTGAATGCACACGTTTATCATTGTAATGAAGTGGATTCTTGGTTGATAGGCCTGGTGTTAAAATTCTTAGCCGGGAAGCAGTGTGTTTTTGACGTACACGAGCATTACCCTGAAGATTTTGCAGAAATTCGCAATTTAAAATGGACGAAACCATTAGTCACATGGGGGCTTTCCGTTATAATAAAAATGCTGAGCAGATATACGTCACAGGTTGTTCTTGCGAAACAGTCCTTAATAGAGGCGTTTGATCATTTGCCCAGTAAAAGAGTCCACCTCGTTCAAAACTTTGCTTCTATTGCAGCGCTGCCGGATCCTGCCCCGGATAACAAGATCAATGGTAAAAAACCATTGCGGCTCATACATCTGGGGCTATTCAACCGATATAGAGGGTGGCCGCAACTACTGAAGGCATTATCGTATTCGCAATACCACGACACCGAACTGCTAGTCCTGGGGGCAATAGATGACGGCAGCGCCGAAGAGTTTTTTTCTGAAATCGATCGGCTCGGTTTGAGTGAGCGTGTCATTTTTAAATCGTGGTTGCCTTATGAAGAGGCCATCGAGTTGGTAAAGTCTGCGGATATAGGTATTGTCGCTTTCCAACCGGGATATTACAACCATATCCATGCACTGCCACACAAATTGTTTGATTATATGGGAGCGGGGCTGGCTGTCCTGGCGCCTTACTTTGCTGTCGAGGTGGCTTCTATTGTAGAGAAATCTCAATGCGGTTTGCTGATTGATTCCGCTGACCCAGAATCGATTGCTGCGGCAATTGACAAATTGGGAGACAATCGCGATCTTCTGGCAGCGATGGGAAGAAGCGGTCAAAATGCTGTTTTAAAAAAGTACAACTGGGAAACAGAGGCTCAGAGACTGGTCGCGATGTATACGGTGATTGAGATGGAAATACAGAAAGAACCATGATAATAGTTGCCGCCGCTCTAAAAACCACCTATAAAATAAGAGATATACGATCCTGTTTGTGTAGCAAACTAAGAAAGTACTTTTCCAATCTATAAATGATAACTTTAAATGACAGTGTTGGGCAAGGGGTAGGGAGGGCTTCATCCTTTTGAGGGCCTTCTTCCTACTAGGCCATGTAGTTGTAGCCGCTATTGAAAACCAGAGAAATGATGTACAACAATAAAAACGTGTATCTCACAGACTAAGAGGTTAACCGATGGACAGAATGAGAAATAAAAAAGTATTGCTGACCGGCGCTTCGGGTTTTATTGGGTCACATTTAAGCCGGCAATTGCTTCTGGAAGGAGCGGATTTAACAGCTCTTCTACGTTACAACAGCATTGAACACAATGTCCGGCTTAGCACATGTTGGGATGATATTAAAAAATTCGGTTCTCTAAAAAGCTCCAGCAGGCATAAAGTACTCGGATATGGGGTCCATATCCCAGGTAACGTCTTTCCAAGTGATCTTTGAAGTTTTTACAGCCCGCTGGACGATACGCATAAAC
>Ga0136654_1000379_pt1 | contig 13778 bp, 15 predicted proteins | sample InaspJWI70metaG_FD_94865 | JGI IMG/M metagenome (GOLD analysis project Ga0136654, IMG submission 94865) | Marine gutless worms symbiont microbial communities from Oahu, Hawaii - Inanidrilus sp. 1 OAHU.JWI-70 metaG (version 2) | ecosystem: Host-associated > Annelida > Digestive system >... | reverse complement strand
CCCGTAACCAGGTCGAATTTTTGCTGGGGACGCCGTCGATTGTCGATTTGCACCACCCCGATTTATGGCATTACGTGTTTTATCTGAAAACCGGCAAAGATGGCAAGATCGAGAAGAGTGTCATGAGACTTACTTTCAGCGGCGATTTGCTGGCGAGGATCGATGGCGATCTCATTCCGGGTTAACCGCCCCGCCGCCTTTTTTCATTTTTAATCCCTGCGCCGCGCGTTGCCGGCGAACCTCCTTGGGATCCGCGATCAAGGGCCGGTATATTTCGATGCGATCGCCATCCTGTAGTTCGTAATCGGTGGCTATGGCCTTGCCGAAAACACCGAGTTCGCAACTGTCCGTGTCGATTTCGGGGAAATGCTCTTCGATTCCCGACTGGCGCACGGCGTCGCGCGCGGGGGTGCCCCGCGCAACGCTGCATTCGACGATGAGCTGCTTTGCCGGCGTCGCATAAGCCACTTCAATTAACGTTTTATCATCCATACAATTCGCGTGCGCGCTCACAAAACGAATCTACCATAGTATTTGCAATGCGGGTAAAAACGGGTGCGATGACGGCCGCGGCGAAGCCGCGCTTAAACTCGAACTGCAACGACAGTTCGATTTTGCAGCCTTCGTCGCCGAGCGAAGTAAACCGCCAAGAACCCTGTAGTTGCTTGAAAGGGCCATCCACCAAGTTAATTTCGATCGACTCGCCGGGTATCATCGAATTACGCGTCTTGAACCACTGATCCAGGCCCGCGGTACAAATCTGGATCGAGGCCTCCAACGAAGTTTCATCGGAGCGATGGAGCCGGGCCCCCCCGCACCAGGGTAAAAACTCGGGATAGTCCTCGACCTGATTCACGAGGTCGTACATGAATCGGGCGGGATACGGCAGCAATGCGCTGCGAGATATTTGCGGCACTTCAAATCAGTCCAAATGCAGCGAGTATAACAATTAGCAGCAGTACCGGGACGATATATCGGATCAAGTAATTCCAGGTTTCATAACTCAATTGCCGGGACAGCGCGAATTCCTTGTGGCTGACTTCCCGCGGGATTATCCAGGCGACGAACAAGCACAGGAGCAACGCGACGAAAGGTTGAATCAGGTGGCTGGATAGAAACACCAGTACATCGTGAAATCCGGCATTGTTGATCAGCCGCACCGCCTGATCTCCGAAAAACAGGGCGACCGTGAAGCCGTCGCCGTTCCATACGCTATGCGCCAGCACGACACCCAGACCAAACAGCCAGACGCCCACGCCGAGCAATACCGCCGCCTTCAGCCTCGAATTCCCGCTTTTGCGCTGAAAATAGGTAATCGGCGCTTCCAGCAAGGCTACCGAAGACGTCAGCGCCGCAATCGTCATCAACAAAAAGAATAAGGTGCTGAACAGGTGGCCGGATGTAAACTGGTCCAGGATAACCGGCATGATGCGGAAGGCGAACTGGCTGTCGGCACCGGGCTCGTAACCGGCGGAAAGCATGAGCGCGTTAATCGACAGGCCGGTAAAAACCGAAAACAGGAAATCGACCGCAATTACCAGCACGGCAGAATAACCAATCGATACCTCGCCAGGCAGATAACGCCCAAGGGCGATCATGACGCCGATGCCGAGCGCAAGCGTGTAAAAAGCGCGTTGCAGAGCGAGTATCGGAGTGTTGGAATCAATTGCCGAAAAATCTGCATAAAGAATATAGCGGATGCTATCGGTAATGCCGGAAGATGTCAGTGCCAGAATTAAGCCTATCACCAGCAGAAGAATCATCATCGGCACCAGTATCAGCATCATTCTTTCGAGTCCCTTTTTAAGTGGTTGCGCGCAGATCGCGACCAGGCCGACGACAAACAAGGTATGCCACAGCAACATTCGTTCGCTATCGATCGTCAAATCATCAAATAACAACCTGGCGGACTCCAAGGTGACGCCATCGAACAGACCGATTGCGGCGCGCACCGCATAAGCGAGCGACCAGCCGGCGATGACGCTAAAGGTCGACACGATCAGAAATGCGGCCAGCATCGAACTAATCCCGGCCAACTTCCAGTAAACCGAAGCCTTATACTGTTGCGAGAGGGTGCGCAAGCAAGCCGAGGGATCGCTTCTGGGTTAGGCGGCCCAGCATGAGTTCGACCATTAGCAACGGTAAGCCGAGCGCAAACAGGAACAGCAGATAAAGCAACAAGAATGCGCCACCGCCGTTTTGACCGGCCAGTACCGGAAAGGTCAGAAAATCGTTCAGGCTCAAGGTAGCACCAGCCGCAACGATAACGAATGCGGAGCGTGAGCGCCAAGTGAAGCCGTTTTCAGTGTTACTCATAGTCAACCAAAGTATAGCGGGTCGCCGATTATCCGGAGATTTATGCTAGCCGTAAATCCTTTTCTCTTTAGTATAATAAATTCAATAAGTTATTAAGTATAGTTAAGGTAACTTATTCTGCAATTACAAAGCATTGCTAGCGGTGGGGATGGCGCGCTATAGCCAATAGCGCAAAAATCTCGCCAGCCAGCCCAGGGGACGCAACAGCCAGCCGCTGTTGCGCGGTTTGCGCGAGGTGATTTCGATACTGTTTTCAATATCGTCGTCGAATCGCTGCTGCAGGCGCGCGACCAATGCCGTGTCATCGAGTAGCAGATCGAGTTCCCTGTCGTGAAACAGGCTGCGGTAGTTAAGATTGGTGCTGCCTACCAGGCCCTGATTGTCTATCACCATGGTTTTTGAATGCAGTACCCGTTTATCGTATTCGTAGACGCGGATGCCGGCCTGCAGTAAATCGGCGTAATAACTGCGCGCCAGCAATGGAAAGAAAACGATGTCGGAGCGGGCGGGCACCATTAATTGGACGGAAATACCGGACCTCGCCTTTCGTTTCAGCATTTGCAGCAGCCGATGAGTCGGATTGAAATAGGCATTGGTTATCCAGATTCGCCGCTGTGCGAGTTCCAGAATTTGCAGCAGTTGCAGTTTTCGCTGCCGCCGGTGCGACCTTTCCCTGCTTGCCAGAAAGTAGAGTGAACGCTTGCCGGCCTTGACCGTCTTGCGTTTCCAGACTTCGGCAAAATTATCCGACAGCGTGTTGACCATCGGTCCGGTCACCCTGAGGCCGGTATCATGCCAGTAATCATCGGCGCCGGATGCCAGGCGATTGAAGTGATCGTCGGTTATGTTATAGCTCCCCAGCCATGCGGATTTGCCATCGATCAGGCAGAGCTTGCGATGATTGCGATGATTGATCGCGGCAATAAAGTGCAAGAATTTCGAATACCAGCGCCCCGCGCTTAACGCGCGACGGTAGAGCGAGAAAGCCCAGGGCAGCGGGTGAAACACGCGCAACTCACAACCTGTGCTGTCGAGACGTTCGGCAATGGCATTTGCATCCCGGTACGAACCGACGCCATCGATTAACAGCTGTAGCTTTACCCCGCGAGCGATCGCCCGTTCCAGCGCCCGCAGCACTCGCTCACCGATAGTATCCAGTTCAAAGATATAAATTTCGAGACCAATATGGGTGTCTGCATTATCGATATCCGCCAGCAACCCGTCGAAATAGGTCTCGGGCGTAAAGAATAATTGTTGCCCTTGCCGCACGTACCGGTTTAACCGAAAGCGAATCGCGCGTAGAGCGGCAGATGATCGGATAGTTCGTTCCAGGGTTGTCGCTGCAGGCAAAACGAATCGACCAGGTTGATGCCGCGATAGTAGATTCGATCCATGCGCAACATGGGTCGATGCGACGGAAAAGTTTTGGCATAGGTGCCGTTTAACTTGCGAAACGCTTCTTGCATCCCCAGCTGCGATTCCAGAGTTTTACCGAGACCCCCGTGCCAATCGTTGAAATCACCGCCCAGCACCAGAGGTTCGTCCCGGTCGATGGTGGATTCGATATAACGCCGTAGTTCCCGAATTTGTCGTTTACGTTCGAATCCGATCAAGTCGAGATGCACGCAAAGCAAATGCAGCCGGCCCTGCCCGTCCGGCAACTCGATTCTGCCGTGCAACATGCTGCGGCTGGCCCGCTGAAAACGCGATAGATTGAGATTATTCCATTCCACGATCAGATACTTGCTCAAAATGGCGTTGCCATGATGACCCTTGCGATAGATCGCATTCTTACCGTAGGCGTAATGCGGCCAGATACTGTCGGCCAGAAATTCGAACTGGCTAACCTCTGGCCAGGCGGAAATACGGGTTTCATGATGAAAATGACGTCCCTGGATTTCCTGCAGCAAGACCACATCGACCTCGGCGTTGCGCAGCTGCTCCTTGATCTTGTGTAAAACAAAATCACGGTTGTATCGATCGAAGCCCTTATGGATGTTGTAAGTAAGAATATTGATCATTAGATTTCGAGAGCCGCCACTATCCAGTTTAACCCTTTGTCGGCCAAAAACATGCTTATCTTGTCACAAGCTGTCACTTTTTCCGGAACCGGTTTGCGCACTGCTTGAGCTTATGTCCAAAGCTTGCTTGGTTGCGGCTGGCAATAGGGGCAGAAATACATCTTGCGACCACCGGCGTTCGAAGTCTCGATATTGTGGCCGCAAACATGGCAGGCTTGCCCGGCCCGGTTATAGCTGTTGAAGCGATGCTCTTCCTTTGCCAGCTTACCTTGCGCTTTAAGTCGCTTGACCAGGCCCGGTGGGTTGATAATACCACCGGTGCGATAAGACCTGCGCGTGAGTCGAATAATTGTCCGGGCAAGGTTTAACAATTGCCGCCGGTTACAGTCCGCGGGTTTGCACAGGGGGTGCAAACCCGCCGCGGTTAGAATTTCGGCGCGCAGATAATTGCCCAGCCCGGCCAGAAATTGCTGGTCCAACAGTAAACCAGCCAGCTGACGGTTACGAAACCGTTTTAGCTGGAGCCGCCCGACAATTTCTTCGGGACTGGGTTTTTCGGTGAGAATATCAGGACCGATTCGTGCTAAAAACGGATGCTTAATCAAATCTTGTCGCGCCAGAACCTCGATTTCGGAAGCGCTATAAAGCAGCGCGTTGTAATCCCTGTTACGAATCGCCAGCCGGAGCTGCCGCCGGGTGTTGGGCGTTTCCCCATGCGGGCAAACATACCAGCGGCCATACAACTGATTATGGCTATAGATGAACCAATCATTGGCGAAGCGGGTCAGCATCGCCTTGCCGCGGGTTTCGACGGCGATCACCCGCTGCCCGGTCAGCAAGGCTTCGAAGCGCCGCAAGCGCTTGAATTCAAAGTCCACCCCGTTTGTGGTACGACCGACTAGCGCCATCGCGACGCGATCCGCGGCGAGCCGAATTTCAGGTCCTTCAGGCATCTGCCTCTCATGGTTAGACTGCGGTATTTTAGGCGGCAGCAGCCGGTTAAGGCAATTCTGTTCGAGTCAGGCTCGGATAACTCGCGCAGGCGCAGCCGCTATCAAGCTATGGCTATCAGATATGGGGCCGCCCTGCTCTGCGGATATTAATATACGAGCTGGTTTGGCAAAAGAAACCCACCGGGAACCGGCGGGCTAATTAGGTCGAATAACTGACCTAAGAGTAATATTCATCATAATGAATTGTTGCCCTGCGTACTGCGAACTGGTTCACGTATCCCGCTGCTGGCTATTCCGATCACCCAATAAAAAGACTTGGCAGGGTTCGCTAACAGATAGTAGATTGAGCTCCGGCCAAGTCTCGTTAAGAGCAAGTGCTCTTGGGTCAATTTATAGCTAAAAAAGCCCGCAATGTAAACGAAATAATTCTCGAAATTGGCTAAAACAATTCGGTGATTGTTTGCCCTGTAAAAAAACAATGAGTCAAGACTCGAATCCTTGAGTCAAGCCATTGGATTGCCGATCTGACCTGGACGCCACGCGCAGAGCAATTTACTGTCGCTGCTCACTTTTCATGAAACAATAATTGATCCCGTTTAATTGGCCCCCATATCTGATTACTGGAGTTAATCAGACACACTGGACCAACAGGAGATAAAGCGTGACTGAATTCTTATTTGATTATGGCTTGTTTGCCGCCAAACTGGCCACCTTCGTCGTCGCCATACTGATTATCGTCGTGATATCGGCCGTGGCCACACGACGCATCAGGAAGTCGAAGAAAGGCCATATCGAAATTAGTAAGGTCAACGACGAGATCGATGCGATGCGCTTCGCGCTCGATGCGGGGGTATCCGATCCGGAGGCCTTCAGACTGCATTTCAAGCAAAAGCAGAAGCAGAAAAAGCTCGAACGCAAAGCCCGCCGCAAAGCACTCAAACAGGAAATCAAGCGCGGTAAAACCGATATAACCGAGTCGGCCGCGAAACGGCGCGTATACCTGCTTGAATTCGACGGTGACCTCAGGGCCTCGGCGGTAACCCGCCTGCGGCGGGAAATTACGGCCGTGTTGTCGATGGTGCGGGCCGGCGACGAAGTGGTCCTACGCCTGGAGAGCCGCGGCGGCATGGTGCACGCCTACGGGCTCGCGTCGTCGCAGCTGCAGCGCATCAAGCAACGGGAGATAGATCTGACCGTTTGCGTCGATAAAGTCGCCGCCAGCGGCGGTTACATGATGGCCTGTGTAGCGAACAAAATACTGGCCGCACCGTTTGCCATCCTCGGTTCTATCGGCGTGGTCGCACAAATGCCCAACTTCAATCGGTTGTTGAAAAAGAACGACATCGATTTCGAGCTGATCACGTCGGGTGAGTATAAACGCACCTTGACGATACTCGGTGAAAACACCGAAAAAGGGCGCGAGAAATTCATCGAGGAAATCGAAGACGTTCATCTGCTCTTCAAGGAATTTGTTATGCAGCATCGACCCGGGCTCGATATCGAACAGGTTGCGACTGGTGAGTCGTGGTTCGGCCAGCGTGCGCTGGACCGATCACTGGTCGACGAATTGATGACCAGCGATGAATACATAGCTGGGGCCTGCGACGCATCGGACGTGTTCGAAGTCAGGTACGTGGAACGCAAACCACTGACGCAACGCCTGGGAATCGTGCTGCAGGATGCGGCCGATGGTTTATTGATGCGTTGGTGGGAGAGAGGTATGTTTTCCCGCTTTTTCACCGGAGCCTGAATTTTATGATTCGAACCCGGGGGTGGCCGCGCCGCGGTGCGGTAAAACTTGCCCCGAGCTAGAAAACCGCGGCGCTGGGCGGCCTGGATATTCAAGTTAGCGATTACCGTCGGTTGCCTCGCTGCAAACCTGCCTCGAGCGAGTGTATGCGAGAACCTGGCGGCCACAGGCCGGTGCGCAAGGGCAACAGCGGAACCTCGTTTCATTTCAACCCCCTCGGGGACCCGCAGGATCTTAAGGCGCCTGCGGCGGACCAAATTGCTGGCGCAATTTGTCGATTCCACGCGGGCGCTGCACCCTCACTATGGTGCATCCACAAAAAAACCCCCTTGCGGGGGCCTTTTGATGGATGGCGGAGAGCGAGGGATTCGAACCCCCGGACCCTTTCGGGTCAACGGTTTTCAAGACCGCCGCTTTCGACCACTCAGCCAGCTCTCCTGATAATTCGGTATGTGAATCGGTTACGCGGCCCGCAACAGGCCCGAAACGCTGGCGTATTATAAACATTTACGCTCGCTAGTCATCTGTTTATGGCGAGAATTTCGACTTGAAATCGGCCTGACCAGCCATATTTAGGCTATCATTACAGTCATGCTACAGCTTTGTCGATCGCCCCTGGAATCGCTTGCCAATACCAGGGCTGGAACTTAGAATGTTGCACAACTGTCCAATTGACGTATCTAAAACGGAGATAGCAATGCAAATGAATACTGCCGTAACCCGCTCTCAAGAAGCGATTCTGCAGACCAATAAAGTCATCAGGAATACCTATATGCTGCTGTCGATGACGCTGATCTTCAGCGGCCTGCTGGCGTTTGTCAGTATCGCCATGCAAGCCTCTCACGGTATTGCCTTCGGCGCGACCATCGTCGGTATCCTATTGCTCTGGTTTGTACTTCCGCGGACTCAGAATTCGGCGGCCGGCATTCCAGTGATATTCGGCATAACCGGATTGCTGGGTTTTGGCCTGGGACCGATGCTGAGTTACTACCTGTCGGTTAATCCGAGTATCGTCATGGTCGCCATGGGCGGCACCGGCGTCATCTTCCTCGGACTTTCCGGCTACGCCCTGACCACGCGCAAGGATTTCAGCTTCCTCGGCGGCTTTGTCTTTGTCGGCCTGCTGGTTGCCATCGCGGCCATGGTCGCCAATATCTTCCTGGCAATTCCGGCCCTGGCGCTGGCCATTAGCGCAGCCGTCATCATGATCATGAGCGGCTATATCCTGATGCAAACCTCGATGATGATTAGCGGCGGCGAAACCAATTACATTTCCGCGACCGCCGGACTGTTCATCGCCATCCTGAATATTTTCACCAGTTTGTTGCACATATTGGGTGCTTTTGGTGGCGACGACTAATTCTTGGTTTATGTTGTGCGATTAAGCCCCTGTCCTCAGGGGCTTATTTTTTTGGAAAACTGATATGGACTGGATCAAAATCGGCTCCGCCGTCCTCCTGGTAGCGATGTTTTTCATGCTATTACCAAGCGCCAAGCGCATGGTGAAAGAAGCGCCCAAGGGCGATGCCAAAGACTGGATGGGCTTTGTCATACCAATTCTTGCAATCGTTTTATTCGTGATCCTGCTGATTACGCTGGTTTAACCAAATTCGCTCCGCCAGCGCCAGGTCGCCCGGCGTCGTAATCTTCAGATTCTCGCTACTTCCGGCCACCAGCGCCGGGCTGTAACCCGCCAACTCCACCGCCTGCGCATCGTCGGTAATCAAAATTTCCTCGTCGATCACCCGCCGCAATGCATTCAGCAACACTTGCAGGTGAAAAACCTGCGGCGTCAACGCGCGCCACAATCCCTCCCGCGGCAGGCTGCGGGCGATCTCCAGGTTTTGGTTTTGCAACTTGAGGCTATCGTTTAGCGGCGCCGCCAGGATCGCTCCGGCGGTGTGCGCGCGGGCGGCGGATATCACCTGATCGAGATCGTCGTGCTCGACCAGCGGACGCACAGCATCATGCACCAGCGCGATGGCGTCGTTACCGCAACGAAACTGCAACATGGTCAGGCCGCTGTAGACCGAGTGCTGGCGCTCGACGCCGCCGTCGGCGATAAAAACTGTCTTGTTCGAGTTGTAAGCTATCTCCTCCCAGCGCCTGTCATCCGCCTGTAGCACAATCACCGCGCCATCGATTGCCGGGTGGGACAACAGGCGATCGAGGCAGTGTTCAATAATCGTTTTGCCCTGAAACTCGAGATACTGTTTGGGAATGTCTTGCTGCATTCGGCGGCCGCTACCGGCCGCGGGTATCACCGCCCAGACCGGTATTTCAACGCTCATCGCTGCTATCCGCCGCCGGCGGGATCAATTGAATAAAGGTTTCGCCCTGCTTGATCATACCGAGATCGTTACGCGCTTTTTCTTCGAAGGCGTCAAGGCCGTTTTGCAAATCCAGCACCTGCGCCTCGAGGATTTTATTGCGTTCCTCGAGCTCACGCAGCCGCTGCTTCTGGTTTTCGAGTTCGCGCGACAGCTGTACGACCTCCGACAAGCTGCCGTCGCCAAACCATAACTTGTATTGCAGGCCGAAAAAAATCAGGATCAAAGCGGCCAGCAGTATCTTCATCGGTACGTCGATATCGGGTTAAAGGTTTTTAATCGCCGATTTTCCCGGATAGATCGCGGCGTCGCCCAGGGCGGCTTCGATGCGCAACAATTGATTGTATTTGGCGATTCGGTCCGAGCGCGACAGCGAACCGGTTTTAATCTGGCCGGCGCCGGTCGCAACCGCCAGGTCGGCGATCGTGACATCTTCGGTTTCGCCCGAGCGATGCGAGATAACCGTGGTATATCCCGCCGCCTGGGCCATAGAGATCGCGGCCAGGGTTTCGCTCAGGGTGCCAATCTGGTTGAACTTGATCAGTATCGAGTTGGCGATATTCTGCTCGATGCCGCGTGTCAGGATACGGGTATTGGTGACAAACAAATCATCGCCCACCAGTTGAACTTTATGACCCAGTTTTTCGGTTAGTATCGCCCACCCTTCCCAGTCGCTTTCATCCATACCGTCCTCGATGCTGATGATCGGATACTGTTCGACCCAATTGGCAAGATAGTCGGCAAATCCGGCGGCGTCGAAAGAGCGGTTTTCCGAGCTCAAAACATATTGGCTGTTTTGGTAAAACTCGGAACTGGCGACATCGAGTCCCAGGCAAATATCGCTGCCCGCGCGGTAACCGGCATCCTCGATCGCGACCAGTATTACTTCGATCGCTTCTTCGTTGGACGACAGATCGGGTGCGAAGCCGCCCTCGTCGCCAACCGCGGTATTCAAACCCCTGGCGGCGAGTACCGCTTTCAGCGCGTGGAAAACTTCGGTGCCGTAGCGCAACGCTTCACTAAAGCTGGGAGCGCCGACCGGTAAGATCATGAATTCCTGCAGATCGACGCTGTTATCCGCGTGCGCGCCGCCATTGATGATATTCATCATCGGTACCGGCAGCTTGCAGGCATCGGCGCCGCCGAGGTAACGAAACAAGGGGCCGAGGTAACGAAACAAGGGCTGCTCGGCAGCCGCTGCCGCCGCCTGGGCATTGGCCAGCGAAACTGCGAGCAAGGCATTGGCGCCCAGGTTGCTTTTGTTATCGCTGCCGTCGAGGTCGATCATCGCCTGATCCAGTCCCGCCTGATCGTCGCAGTCACGCCCGGTTACGAGCTCGGCGAGCTGATTATTGATATGTCCCACCGCGCGGGTAACGCCCTTGCCAAGGTAGCGCTTACTGTCACCGTCGCGCAGCTCGATCGCTTCGCGCTCCCCGGTCGATGCGCCGGAAGGCGCCGCCGCCCGGCCGAACGCGCCGTTGTCGAGGCTCACCTCGGCTTCGACGGTAGGGTTACCGCGCGAATCCAGAATTTCGCGGCCGATAACCTTGACGATTTTGCTCATAGTTGCTCCGTAATAAATGGCGTTTTAAAGCAGGTCGCTTTCATGCAATTGCTCGGCCTTGGTGACCCGGTCGAGCTCGATCAATACCCGCAGCAAAGATTGCATCTGTGCCAGCGGCCAGGCATTGGGGCCGTCGCTGAGCGCCTGTTCGGGGTTGGGGTGGGTTTCCATGAATAACCCGGCTACCCCCGCGGCGACGGCGGCGCGCGCCAGCACCGGCACGAATTCGCGTTGCCCGCCCGAGACCGTTCCCTGCCCGCCCGGCAATTGCACCGAGTGCGTCGCATCGAACACTACCGGGCAACCAGTTTGCCGCATAACCGCGAGCGAGCGCATGTCGGATACCAGGTTGTTATAACCAAAACTGGCGCCTCGCTCGCAAACCATTATCTGCCGATTACCGGTTTCGCGCGCCTTGTTGACGACCTGCTGCATGTCCCAGGGAGACAGGAATTGGCCTTTTTTGATATTAACCGGCTTGTTCTGCGCGGCGACGTTTTGAATGAAATTGGTTTGCCGGCATAAAAAGGCGGGGGTTTGCAGCACATCGACGACGCTGGCGACCTCATCCAGCGGGCTGTCTTCATGCACGTCGGTGATAACCGCAAGCCCCAGGCTGCTGCGCACCTTTTCCAGGATCGCGAGTCCGGTATCGATGCCGAGCCCGCGAAAGCTCTGGCTGCTGGAGCGATTGGCCTTGTCAAAGGATGATTTGTAGATAAACGAAATATTCAACTGCCCGCATATCTGCTGCAGTTCTGCGGCAGTATCGAGGGCCATCTGCTCGGATTCGATCACGCAGGGACCGGCCATCAGGAACAAAGGTTGCTCGAGCCCCACCTCGAAATCGCAAAGCTTCATTGCGAGTGGGCCTTGTGATACTCGATCGCGGCGCTGATGAAACTGTTGAACAGGGGATGGCCTTCACGCGGCTGCGACGTGAATTCCGGGTGGAACTGGCACCCGATGAACCACGGATGTTCCGATAGTTCGACCATTTCCACTAGTTCGTTGTCGACCGACAGGCCCGAAATCACCAGGCCGGCATCCTGCAATTTTTGCAGGTAGTTACTATTGAATTCGTAGCGATGCCGATGGCGTTCATGAATTTCTTCGGCGCCATAGGCACGTCGGGTGCGGGTACCGGGCACCAGTTTGCAGGTTTGCGCGCCGAGGCGCATGGTACCGCCGAGATCGGTGTCTTCATCGCGCGTTTCCACCGAGCCGTCGCGATCGATCCATTCGGTAACCAGGGCGATTACGGGATGCGGCGTTTTAGGATTGAATTCGGAGCTATGCGCCTTGCTGAGCCCCAGTACGTTGCGCGCGTACTCGATGACCGCTACCTGCATGCCGAGGCAAATTCCGAGATAAGGCACGTTATTAGTGCGCGCGTAATTGACCGCGGCGATTTTGCCCTCGATGCCGCGGCTGCCGAAACCACCCGGCACCAGGATCGCGTCGAGGCCCTTGAGCGCATCGATACCGTCGGATTCGATCGAATCGGAGTCGATTTTGACGATGTTAACCCGCGTTCCGGTATGTATTCCGGCATGAGCCAGCGCTTCGTTGAGCGATTTATAGGCATCGGTGTGGTCGACATATTTGCCGACGAAACCGATCGACACTTCATTTTTGGGGTTTTCCAACGCCTCGACGACGCGATCCCATCCCGATAAATCGGCCGGCGGCAAATCCAGCGAGAAACGTTTAACTACGATATCGTCGAGACCCTGCTGGTTGAGTTCACGCGGGATCTTGTAAATATGGTCGACGTCGATCGCACAGATAACCGCTTCCTCCGCGACATTGGTAAACAAGGCAATTTTGCGGCGCTCCTCGATTGGAATCACACGGTCGGCGCGACATAACAGGATATCGGGCTGGATACCGATGGAGCGTAATTCCTTGACCGAATGCTGGGTGGGCTTGGTTTTGATTTCGCCCGCCGCCGGCAAATACGGAATCAAGGTTAGGTGCATGTAGAGTGCGTTATCGTGACCCAGTTCGAAGCCCATTTGGCGGATGGCTTCCAGGTAGGGTAGCGATTCGATATCGCCCACGGTCCCGCCGATTTCGACCAGCACGACATCGGCCCCTTCGGTGCTGTTGAGCACCGAGTTTTTGATTTCATCGGTAATATGCGGAATCACCTGTACCGTGGCGCCGAGATAGTCGCCGCGCCGTTCCTTGGCAATTACGCTTTCATAGATCCGGCCGGTGGTGTAATTACTGCTTTTCGAGCAATGCACGCCGGAAAAGCGCTCGTAGTGTCCGAGATCGAGGTCGGTTTCTGCGCCGTCATCGGTAACGTAAACCTCGCCATGCTGAAACGGACTCATGGTGCCGGGGTCGACATTGATATAGGGGTCGAGCTTTATCATGGTCACGCTGAGTCCGCGTGCCTGCAGTAAAGCGCCCAAAGAGGCAGATGCAATGCCTTTGCCCAGTGATGAAACAACACCACCGGTAATAAAAATGAATCGGCTCATAGGCCTCGAGTTGAGTGAATTTAAGGTACTTAGGTCGGAAGGAAACGATAGCAGAATCGGATTTTGAAGACAATGAATCGGATTTTGAAGACAATCGACGGGCCTAAAAATAACAGTGAGCCGAGGGTCGAGAAGCTTACTAAAGAATCCTGAAATGCAGCCGATAGTTTAAAACAATGACATGCTTCCGCGTACAACATCGATGCGAGCTTTGATAGTTGAAAACAACGAGACTGTTCAGAATTTTGTGTCAACGTAAAAACACTCGATCCATCAGATCACAGATCGAGTGCAGCATCAAGCCGGCCTTCAAAGAAGATGGCCAACTGCGATAGGGTCAGATTCCAAT
>Ga0136654_1000373_pt1 | contig 13935 bp, 17 predicted proteins | sample InaspJWI70metaG_FD_94865 | JGI IMG/M metagenome (GOLD analysis project Ga0136654, IMG submission 94865) | Marine gutless worms symbiont microbial communities from Oahu, Hawaii - Inanidrilus sp. 1 OAHU.JWI-70 metaG (version 2) | ecosystem: Host-associated > Annelida > Digestive system >... | reverse complement strand
TTGAAAAGTTCAACCTTACATTAAGACAGCGAATTTCTCGATTAGTAAGAAAAACGCTATCCTTTTCTAAGAAGATCGAAAATCATATCGGAGCTATCTGGAATTTTATTCACTATTATAATGTTGAGATTGCTCCCAAACTTGCGGTCACTACATATTAAGCACTACCCGGAATCATTACCGATGAATCCATCTACTCTATCACTTCAAAATTACCACTACCCCTGGTCGTACTCCCCCTGTGCGCGGTATACCAGGCCGAGGTCGGTACGCACAGACGCGATTCCGTCCATTACGCCGAGAGATTCCTCTATTTCCAGCGCGCTTTCCAGGTTCTCCAACACGACGGCGTACTCCCCTTGCTGCCGATAGACGCCGCCGATACCCGAAAGCACCCCAACCTCCCGCTCGGTATCTCCCATCGTTCGGACTAGCGCCAGTGCCCGTCGATAGCCGGTCAGGGCCTCATCATAATCCGCAAGCTCTTCATGATCGCCGGCGATCATCACCGTTTCAGCGAGTTCGCCCTCCCGACAGCCGATCTCCCTCGCGATCGCAAGGGCTTGCAAAAACAGGTCGATGGCCTCCCGATGGCGCCCAAGCTGACTCCTGGCATGACCGAGATGGACCAGTGCATCGGATTCTCCGTTGCGATATGAGATGGATCGGTAGATCTCCAGGGCGTTTCCATAGCGCTCCAGGGCCTCTCCGTATTGGGACTTGCGCTTTAAGACACCCCCTACGTCGATCAGGCTGGCGGCCAAGTCCGCTTGGACGCCGATCTCACGGTAGATGTCCACCGCTTCCAGCAAGCTCGCCTCCGCCTCGGCGAGGCGACCCTGCGGGGAATCGACTTTCGCAAGCCAACTGAGATCCTTGGCGATCCAATTCCTGACCCCTTGCTTGCGATGAAGCTCCAGCGCCTTCCGGAGGTAGCCCGACGCATCCGAGTACTGGTACCGATCTTTGTGTACGATCCCTAAGGTTATAGAGCGCCTCTCCCTCGGCGCGTGGATTGCCGACCTGACGCAAGGCGCTTCAGGGCCTTCTCAAGGGTCGTTTGAGCCTCCTCCAGCCTTCTCAGACCTATGTAAATCACACCCAAATTGACCAGATCGGCATCCTCTCCTTTGGTGTCGTCGATCTCTACCAGGATTCGAAGCGCCTGCTCGACCGAGGCCAGGGCTTCCTCGAGCTCGCCGAGTTCCCGATGCGCCAGGCTCATGTTCGACAGACAAACGGCCTCACCCTGCCGATTCTCCGACTTGCGAAGAATCGGTAATGCCTGCTCCCCATGCGCGATCGCCTTCCGAAAGCGACCGATCCCCAGATAGACAGCGGACAGGTCGCCCAGATTCTTTGCTTGGCCCTCCTTGTAGTCCATTTCCCGGGCCATTCCAAGGCCGCCGCGAGGTGCTCCAAAGCCGCGGACAACTCGCCCAGTAGACCCAAGCAACTGCCTATTTCCGATAGGCTATTCCAGGCAATGGATGGATCATTCAGCCCCTCGGAAATCGTAGAGGGCCTGGCGGTAATGTGAGATGGCATCGGCACATTGACCCAAGAATTTGTAAAGATCGCCGACGGTCTAGCGAAACATGGCAGTGTGCTCCAGCTCGTCGGCCGCTTCCGCCAGCGCCACTCCCTCTTTCAGGGCCCGAAGCGCCTCTTTGTCCTGACCGGCCATGGACAGTCTTATGCCCATACCGAGCAGGTTGACGAGTTTTGCCTGTTCTTTCGTAGGGAGGTCCTGTATGCCGACGCCGATGCGCCCGCCTCGAATGCCGGCCTCGTGGCGCTTCACCACGCAGATACGTCAGCCGCACGGTCCTGTCTGCCGGAGCGCTCTGAGTCTGCCCGATCAACCGTTCCGCCGAATCTATGAAGGATATCCCCCGGCTTGAGCCCGATTGCGTCCCCCTGGCTGCTGGGAAGCACCTCGGTCACGAGCACGCCCTGTGCGTCGCCGAACACTTCCGGTCGGGTCAGCTTCAACGCAGTAGCCGCGGCGAATGGCGTAACCGCATCAGCAGCCCCTATTTGCTCCGGGGGCCCTATTCCCGGCTCCTGACTCGGGCCTTTCTCCTGTGCCCAAGCGAGCGAACTCGCAAGCAGGGCGACTATCCAAAGAATCCGTGCACAGATCATGATAGCTATTCATGCATTGTCTCCTTAGCCCCTAAGAAAGCAGAGAAGGTGCCTCAGCCGCTATCGCAATACGCTCGAATCGATGCCGAGCGCCGACGTCTCAGCTTGGCTGAGGGTAGCGTAGATTCCGAAGCTAGCATGAAGCTCGTGCGCCACCGGCATTGAATGTACGCATTTGCGTCCTCGTAGCGGTTCGTTTGACCGGCCGTAAGATCCGCCAACGACGCGCACAGGCGCTCTCTTGCCGCCTCCTGCCAGGCTGTTGCAACTCGGAAAAGGCTGCCTCAGTGAGCACCACAAAGTTTCGGTTGCAACGGGTAATGTTGCGGTGCATCATAAAAAAACTCTGCCGTCGGGGGGCAACCGTGGTTGATCAGGGTTTGACGCTGTGATTGACGGTACATATACTGCATCAACGCAAGGGGAATATCCCCTGAGGCGTAAGGAAGAACTGGGACAACAGTCGTATGCGCTGCAGGTCAAGCGCATCCTGTTTCTACAGCTGGCCCTGACACTCACCCTGGCGGCTGTCGCCTTGCCCTTCGGCATCTCCGTCGCCTTATCGGTCCTGATCGGGGCGTGTGTGTGTGTGGCGGCGAACTCGGTTTTTGCCTTCTGGGTCTTCCGGCACTATCAGGCCCAGGATCCGAAGTCGATCTTGGTGCGGTTCTACGGCGCGGAGCTCATCAAGTTGTTCCTGGCGTTGGGACTGTTCGTCATCGCTTTCATGACAAGTGAAGGTTTGAACGTACCGGCTGCGCTCATTGCCTACTTCACCGTACAGGTGCTACCCGCGGTTCTCGCGCCCGGACGGGGTGCCCGCAAGATACCCGAGAGATGATCGATGGCTTCTTCCGAAACGCTCACATCCCAAGGATACATCAAGCACCATCTGACCAACCTCACCTTCGGGAACCATCCGGAGCATGGCCTGGGCTTCGCGACCACCACGGAAGAAGCGGCGGAGATGGGTTTTTGGGCCTTTCACGTCGATACCATGTTCTTCTCGATTCTGCTCGGCGGCCTGTTTCTCTGGCTCTTCAAAAAGGTCGCGGATAAGGCGACGGCCGGGGAGCCGGGAAGGGCGCAAAACTTCGTGGAGTGGATCGTCGATTTCGTGGAAGACAATGTCCGCGGCTCCTTCAGCGGCAAGAACCCCCTGGTTGCCCCCCTGGCGTTGACCATTTTCGTGTGGATCTTTTTGATGAATCTCATGGATCTGATCCCGGTCGATCTGCTCCCCTATCTGTTCCAAAAGGTGGCCTCACTGTTCGGTGCCGATCCCCATCACGTATTCCTGAAGATCGTTCCCACTACCGACCCGAACGCCACCTTCGGGATGTCTCTGACGGTGTTTTTTCTGGTTGTCTATTACAGCATCAAAATGAAGGGGCTTGGTGGGTTTGTCGGTGAGCTGACACTGCAGCCGTTCGGTAAGTGGGGACTACCCGCCAACCTGATGTTGGAGGGCATCAATCTCCTCTCCAAACCCGTCTCCCTGGCCCTGCGTCTGTTCGGAAATCTCTATGCCGGGGAAATGATCTTCATCCTGATCGCACTCATGTACGGCCACTCGATCGTCATGAGCGTCAGCGGCAGCATGCTGCAGCTCGGGTGGGCCATCTTCCATATTCTGGTCATCACCCTGCAGGCATTCATCTTCATGGTGTTGACCATCGTCTATTTGGACATGGCGCATCAACGGCACCACTGATCGGTCGATTTCAACCTTCTCTCACCCATTATCTAAGGGGGAAACCATGGAGCTCGCACAAGCAATCGTTTTCATCGCAGCCGGTCTCATGCTGGGTCTGGGCGCCCTGGGTGCCGCCGTCGGTATCGGCGTCCTCGGGGGTCGCTTCCTCGAAGGTGCCGCACGTCAGCCCGAATTGATCCCGATGCTTCGTACCCAATTCTTCATCGTTATGGGTCTTACCGATGCTCTGCCGGTCATCGCGATCGCCATGGGTCTGTACTTGATGTTCGCTGTCTGACGAAGGTTCGCCCCCCCGGCCTTGGATCTCAAGGCTCTCGTCCCTTTCGAGGCAACGGCATGAATATCAATTTGACGCTGATACTCCAGATGATCGCATTCGCGGCGTTCGTCTGGTTCTGCATGAAATTCGTGTGGCCGCCCATCGTCAACGCACTGGCGGAACGCAAGACCAAGATCGCCGAAGGGTTGGCGGCAGCCGAGCGCGGCCATAAAGAACAGGAGCTCGGGGCGCAGCGGGCCACCACGATCATGAAGGAGGCCAAGACCAAGGCCGCCGACATCGTAGGCCAGGCCCAGAAGCGTGCTACCGAGATTATCGACGAGGCGAAGCAGGATGCCCGTGAGCAAGGCGCACGCCTGGTCCACGCGGCGCAGGCCGAAATCGAGCAGGAAGCCAACCGGGCCCGTGAAGAGCTGCGGGAAAAGGTCGCGGTCCTGGCGGTTACAGCGACGGAAAAAATTCTCGAGAAGGAAGTCGACCCGGCCGCCCACAGCGCCATCGTCGATTCTTTCGCAAAACAGATCTAAGGCGCACCGATGGCCGGAGACATCACGACAATTGCACGGCCCTACGCCGAAGCCGTCTTCACGCGGGCCCGCGAGAGCGGACGACTGGACACCTGGGCCGATACCCTGGCTACCCTGTCGGCAATCGCCGCCGATCCCGAGATGGCGGAGCAGATCGGCAATCCGAACGTGCCGAGCGAGCGACTACGGGATGCCATCCTGGAGATTGCCGGCGAAGAACCGGGGTCGGAAGTCGGCAATCTGGTCTCGCTGCTGGCGGTGAATAACAGGTTGGCCACACTTCCCGAGATTGCCCGCCTCTTCGAGGCGCTCCGGACTCGAGACCAGGGCGTCTGCCAGATACAAGTCTTAAGTGCCTTCGAGCTGGAAGAAGACGCCCGGAGGGACCTTACCACAGCGCTCGAAAAACGGCTGGGGGCCGAAGTGGAGATGACGGTCGAGACAGACCCCTCCCTGATCGGGGGCGTCCACGTCCGTATCGGGGACCTGGTGATCGACGGGTCCGTGCGCGGCAAGCTGCGTAAGTTGGCTACCGAATTGCAATTCTAACGGGAAACCGCCATGCAACTGAATCCATCCGAAATCAGTGATCTCATCAAACAAAAGATCGAGCAATTCGAGCTGACGACCGAGGCCCGCACGGAAGGCACCATTGTCAGCCTGACTGACGGCATCGTCCGCATCCATGGCCTTTCCGACGCCCAGTACTATGAAATGCTGGAGTTCCCCGGCAACACCTACGGACTGGCGCTGAACCTGGAGCGCGACTCCGTCGGTGCAGTGGTGCTCGGCGAGTACACGCATTTGTCGGAAGGCGACTGGGCACGTTGCACCGGGCGAGTGCTGGAGGTCCCCGTCGGCGAATCCCTATTGGGCCGTGTCATCGATTCCCTGGGCAACCCCCTCGACGGCAAGGGTCCGATCAATGCGGAAGCGAGCTCTCCGATCGAGAAGGTCGCCCCCGGCGTCATTACCCGCAAGTCGGTGGACCAGCCGGTGCAGACGGGCCTGAAGGCCATCGACGCCATGGTGCCCGTCGGACGCGGCCAGCGCGAGTTGATTATCGGTGACCGCCAGACGGGCAAGACCGCCGTGGCCATCGACACTATCATCAACCAGAAAGACACCGGCATAAAGTGTATCTATGTCGCAGTCGGCCAGAAAAACTCCTCGGTCGCCGGCATCCAGCGCAAGCTCGAAGAGCACGGTGCCATGGATCACACCATCATCGTGGCTGCGGGCGCCTCGGATTCCGCCGCCATGCAGTACATCGCCCCTTACTCTGGCTGCACTATGGGCGAGTACTTCCGCGACAAGGGTGAAGATGCCCTGATTATCTACGACGATCTGACCAAACAGGCCTGGGCCTATCGGCAGGTCTCCCTGCTGCTGCGCCGCCCGCCGGGTCGCGAGGCCTACCCAGGCGATGTCTTCTACCTGCATTCACGCCTGCTCGAGCGGGCCGCGCGGATCAGCACGGACTATGTCGAGCAGCTGACCGACGGCAAAGTCAAAGGCCGGACCGGCTCCCTGACCGCCCTGCCCATCATCGAGACCCAGGCCGGTGACGTCTCCGCCTTCGTGCCCACCAACGTCATCTCCATTACCGATGGCCAGATCTTTCTGGAGACCGACCTGTTCAACGCCGGTATCCGCCCGGCCATCAATGCCGGACTATCGGTATCCCGGGTCGGCGGCGCCGCCCAGACCAAGATCATCAAAAAGCTCGGTGGTGGTATTCGGTTGGCGTTGGCCCAGTATCGCGAGCTCGCCGCCTTCTCCCAATTCGCATCCGATCTGGACGAAGCCACCCGCAAACAGCTTCAGCGCGGCGAGCGTGTGACCGAACTCATGAAACAGGTCCAATACGCGCCCCTGAGTATCGGCCAGATGGCGGTTTCCCTGTTCGCCGCCAACGAAGGGTATCTGGACGATCTGGAGGTCAACAAGGTCGTGGATTTCGAGCATGCCCTGCAGACTTATATGAAGACCAGTCAGTCGGAGCTTCTCGATAAAATCAATGCGACCGGCGACTACGATGAGGAAATCGCGGACGCCCTACACGTGGCACTCAAGGATTTCAAAGCGACTCACACTTGGTAAGGTGGGCTGGTGCCCACCGAGTGGGTGCGCTAGTTCTGGGCACCACAGCCCACCCTACGGGTCTGTAACGAAAATCGGCCCCGGCTTCCAATGGGAGCACCGGGAGAGAGGTGAGCTATGCGGGGACCATGGAAACTGGACATTGATGTGATATTACGACGGAGAAGCTGTCGATTGCATGTTAAGCCCTCGGATGTGGAAGGTGAGTTATAACCATTAATCTCGGGTTCTTCGGCCACTGATGTATACCGTTGCCATGACTACGAAAGAACTTATCAAAGCAGAAATTGATAAGGAAAAACCATGCGAGTTACACTAGAATTACCGAACAACATTCAAACATTATCTCCCGAGAAACAGAAGGAAAAGCTGTTGCAGGAATTACAGAATTTTCAAAGAATCAAGGCAAAAATCGAACAATTATCAGACAAGCAATCAAAATGGGCAAAAACAACCAAAAGAGTTGAGGATGATCCTGTCCATTTAGAATGGTTATTCCGAACGACTAAAAAGAGACATGAAGGATTTTAGGGATAACTTTGAATTTAACCATGACAAATAAAACATGAACTACCTTTTAGACTCCAATATAGTGCATCAATTAGGTGGCTTGAACGATGAAGATCAGGTGTTTATTTTTATTATTACATTGTACGAACTAGAATATGGATACAACAATGCTCCTGAAGGTAAAAAAATCTGATAGTGGTTAAATTCAAAGTGACATGGTTGTGCGACTTAACGATTCGACCCCCACTGCTTTTGCCATCTCTGGCGACTGGATTCCGGCAATCCCTGCCGGAATGACAGGGTAGGGGTCGCCAGACTTCACCACTTTCTTCTTCAATGGGATCATCACACGACCACTACATATTAAGCACTACCCAATATTTTATGATGAACACAATCCTCCGCATTTTCATGCTCGTTACGGAAAGAACAAAACGGCGATAGATATAAGAGCATTAGAAGTGCTGGAGGGGAAAATTCCGCCTCGTGCTTTAAAAATGGTAGAAGAATGGGCATCCCAACACCAACAGGAATTTATGCGCGGCTGGAAACTTGCGCAAGGCAACGAACCGCCTGAGAAAAATTCGTTCTCTGAATACCTTTTAAAAGGCGGAGTTTTTGGCCGTTTTAAGGATATTGATTTTGGCTCTTTATGGATTCCAGACTAGTAGGATATTTTGCGAAAATTCGCCTTCTCAGCAAGCCAAAGGGGCATCGTATAACTTTCTGTTGTTGAGAAAAGACTGCCTGTTCTGTCGTCAGTCAGAGTGCTACGGACCGCCGTCCCCTTCGATCAGTCTGGAATCCGTAAAAAGCCTTGATTTTTCAAAGACTTTTCGGTAAACAATGAATTGGGCACTCTTACATGGCGGGAAGATATTGATGTTGCGCCCGAGACCCTTTATTCAAAGGCTGCTGGCTATCCGTTTCCCGAGTAGATGAAATTTTAGCCACCTTTCGCTAACAAATCATTCCAAATGATATGGCATATAGCGATTTTAAAACACTCGAGCAAGTGCATGAGGAGTTAGGGCTCGTCATACAAGGCGATAACAATTGCTATCGGCATATCAAATCTGTTCGACTCACGGGGTGGTTCGTGAAAACCATGGACCTGGCATATACGAAAGCCATTCGAATCAACACGGAAAGCGCATGGCAAGCCCTGATTGTCTATAATGTGCTCATTGAACTTGAACAACATGTGGCGGCCAGCTTTTTTCTGGAGAGTACTTTCAATGTGGATAGTGAGAAGGGTCTCATAGGGAATCCTGACGGGATTATCAGTAAAAGTACCAATCAACTGTATATTACATCACCGGCTGTGGTCCTGGTAGAGGCCAAAAAATCGGATTTAGGTAATGCCTTGCCACAATGCCTTTCTGAAATGGAAGCCGCCAGAATCTTCAATGAGCGCCACGAGAACCCTGTTTTTCCGATCTATGGGGTGGTCACTGACGGTGTTCTCTGGCAATTCGTTTCACTCGAAAACAATATTGCGACTATTGATAGTACATTATACCCTTTCGAGGGCGGCGGCATGATTGTTGGCATTCTGAAATTTTGTGTGGAGAATAGTCGTTAAATCACCGGCATCGGGAATACGTAGGCACTGATTTAGACAACCAGACAGCTTTATATGAAGGAGTACCGGTTCACCGGCTATTTTGAAGGAGGTCTTGTGCAAACGACTTTACATTAAGAAAGAGTGGTGTATTCTGATCGTCGAGAATCCCCTGAGATCTGAGCCGAAAGAACACAATCGATACAGATTCTGGGCGGCGATCGAAGAACTGGAAGGGCGTATCCTTCGCGTAGTGACTCTTGAGGATAAGGCTACGATTCATAATGCCTTTCCCGATAGAGGGTTTAAAATATGAAACTTAACTATTTTCCAGATACGGATTCCCTATATATCGACTTGTCTCACCGAATAGGTCTGGAAAGCCGTGAAATTTCAGAAGGGGTTGTTCTGGATTATGACGAATCAGGATATGTGGTAGGCATAGATAAGATAATGCGAGTTTGAAAGTGGATCTCCACGAACTCATGGTGAGCAGAATGCCGCTTACAACAAAAACCATTGCGGGCTAAAAAAAGATGGCGTTTACGGATTTTAAATCCATTGCACAACTTCAGGAAGAATACAATATAAAATATGGAGAAGAAAATTTCATCGACTATGTCGAGTTAATTCCTTCTGATAGCTTTATTGAAGAATTCGATTTTAACCTGGACAACATCGATGTATTTACATCAGAAGCCTCTCGGTGTGAAAATGTCATTTATCCGATTATACGCGAGGTCTATAAAAGTTTTGTTGACAGATACACCCTTTGGAGCCATAAATCGATAAGAATAGATGATAGATTGACCGGAACCCCGGATTATCTGATCTCTACCAAATCGGAATTAGGTAAAACGGTTCTGGGCTTACCTGTTTTGGTGGTCGTCGAAGCAAAGCAAAACAATTTCATGGAAAGTTGGGGGCAGTGCGTGGCAGAATTGCTGGCAGTGCAAAAGATCAATCAAAATGACGAGAGCCTTGTTTATGGTATTGTAACCTTGTTTATGGTATTGTAATCGATGGGGAGCTCCGGCAATTCGGAAGACTCCAGTCGAACCTGTTTATCAAGCAAAAAGCCGGAATAACGATTACTGATTTGAATAAAGTGTTTGGAGCAATCGGGTATTTACTCATGCACCCTCTAGTCTGACAATCGCATTGCGTTTATTTGCGGATAAATCTTCACGGCTGACAGCCAGGAGCCGAAGACATGGCCGGCGCGAAAGAAATACGCACGAAGATCGCCAGCATCAAGAGCACGCAGAAGATCACCAAGGCCATGGAAATGGTGGCAGCGTCCAAAATGCGCAAGGCGCAGGATCGTATGTCCGCCTCCCGCCCCTATGCCCAAAAGATGCTGCAGGTGATCGCCCACCTTCGTCACGCGACGCCGGAATACAGGCACAGCTACCTGGCAACCGAGCGTGAACCAAAGCGCGTCGGCTACATCGTGGTTTCCTCCGACCGCGGTCTGTGCGGGGGTCTGAACAGCAACCTGTTCCGGACGATGATCCGGGAACTCAAAGAGCGGCAGGAGGCCGGGGGTGAAATCACATTCTGCACCATCGGCAACAAGTCACTTGGCTTCTTCAAGCGCTTTGGCGGTAGCGTCATGGCCCAGGCAACCCACCTCGGAGACCAGCCCCACATCGAAGACCTGATCGGTATCGTCAAGGTAATGCTAGACGCCTACGAATCCGGCGAACTCGACGCCCTCTACATAGCGGGCAATGTGTTCGAGAACACCATGACCCAGCGACCGACCATCCGGCGGCTGGTGCCGATCCAGGCAGAAGATAGAGGGGATGACGAGGGAACGCCCTATCACTGGGACTACATCTACGAGCCGGACGCCAAAACGGTACTCGATGCCCTGCTTATGCGCTACATCGAGTCCCTGGTCTACCAGGCGGTGGTAGAGAACGGGGCCTGTGAGCAGGCCGCGCGTATGGTAGCCATGAAATCCGCCTCCGATAATGCCGGAGGCCTCATCGACGAGTTGCAGCTTGTCTACAACAAGGCCCGCCAGGCGGCAATCACCCAGGAGATTTCCGAAATCGTCGGCGGTGCGGCCGCGGTGTGATCGGGATTTGTGGTACTAGGGTCTGTTGACATTTAACGTACCTGCGGGCATGGGGAACACGAATCCACACGAATTTTCGTGTCTACTCGTGTTCATTCGTGGTTCTTAATGTTGTTTCTGGATTTTGTGCGCAGGTGTACTAGGCGCAAATCGCCTATGAACGTATATCGAAACGCCGCACGGCGGCAAGAGGAGAGACTATGAGCTCTGGCAACCTGGTGCAAATCATCGGTGCCGTGGTGGACGTGCAATTTCCCCGCGCTGAGATGCCGAAGGTCTACGATGCGCTGACGGTCGGCGAGGTCGGCCTCACGCTCGAGGTACAGCAGCAACTCGGCGACGGCATCGTGCGCACCATCGCCATGGGTTCTACCGACGGTCTGCGTCGTGGCCTGGCTGCCACGGGCACCGGCGCGGCCATCAGCGTTCCGGTCGGTACCCCCACCCTTGGCCGCATCATGGATGTCCTAGGCGAGCCCGTGGACGAGAAAGGCCCGGTGGAATCCGAGGAGCGGTGGCCCATTCACCGGACTGCACCCAAGTTCGAGGACCAGGCGGCCGCTACCGAGATCCTGGAGACGGGCATCAAGGTCATCGACCTCATCATGCCCATCGCCAAGGGCGGAAAGGTAGGGTTATTCGGCGGCGCCGGTGTCGGCAAGACGGTCACCCTGATGGAGCTGATCCGGAACATCGCCGTGGAGCACTCCGGTTACTCGGTATTCGCGGGAGTCGGCGAACGTACCCGCGAGGGCAACGACTTCTACCACGAGATGATGGAATCCAACGTCCTCGACAAGGTGGCCCTGGTCTACGGCCAGATGAACGAGCCCCCTGGCAACCGCGCCCGCGTGGCCCTGACCGGCCTCACCATGGCCGAGTACTTCCGTGACGAAGGCCGCGACGTGCTGATGTTCATCGACAACATCTACCGCTACACCCTGGCCGGTACCGAAGTCTCCGCATTGCTCGGGCGCATGCCCTCGGCCGTGGGCTACCAGCCTACCCTAGCCCTGGAGATGGGTCTGTTGCAGGAGCGCATTACCTCTACCCGGACCGGCTCCATTACCTCCTTCCAAGCAGTGTATGTGCCCGCGGACGACCTCACCGATCCCTCGCCGGCCACCACCTTCGCCCACCTCGATGCCACCTTGGTACTGTCACGGCAGATCGCGGAGCTGGGCATCTACCCGGCGGTGGATCCCCTGGACTCCACCAGCCGTATCCTCGATCCCAACGTGGTCGGCCAAGAGCATTACGAAACGGCGCGCTCGGTCCAGGGCACCCTGCAACGCTACAAGGAACTCAAGGACATCATCGCCATCCTGGGTATGGACGAACTGTCCGACGAAGACAAGCTGATCGTCGCCCGGGCGCGCAAGATCCAGCGCTTCCTCTCCCAACCCTTCTTCGTGGCAGAAGTCTTCACCGGCTCTTCCGGTAAGTACGTCTCGCTGAAGGACACCATCGCGGCCTTCAAGGCCATCGTCGGCGGTGAATACGATCACCTTCCGGAGCAGGCCTTCTACATGGTCGGCGGGATCGACGAAGCCGTCGCCAAGGCCGAAAAAATGTAACGCCGGGAGAATTCCCATGGCAATGACCGTTCATGTCGACATCGTGAGTGCCGAGGGGGCCATCCACTCAGGACAGGCGACCATGGTGTATGCGCCGGCAGAGATGGGAGAAGTCGGTATCTCACCTCGCCATACGGCCCTGATCACCCGCCTCAAATCCGGCGACGTCCGAGTCGAGTCCGAGAAGGGGGAGATGGAGCACTTCTATGTCTCCGGGGGCATGCTCGAAGTCCAACCGCAGGTAGTCACCATCTTGGCAGATACCGCCATCCGCGCTCGCGACCTGGACGAAGCCGCAGCAGTGGAGGCCAAACGGCGCGCGGAAGACGCCTTAGCCGGCAAGACCGCCGAATTCGAATACGCCCAAGCCCAGGCCGAGCTGGCGGCCGCCGTCGCCCAACTGCGCGCAATCGAGAAGCTGCGCAAGCTGAAAAAAGGCGGCTAACCGGCGCGATCGTTCAGTCCTCACCACATCATTCCGGCAGGGATGGCCGGAATCCAGGTGCCATGGATGGCAAAAACAGGAAGTTGAGCAATTACGAACCGGCCGATAGGCGTGGGTTTGCCCATGCGAGGGACGGCATAACCTGGCATTCCAACCGCTTCTTTTATCCGAAGATTTCCGCAGATTAAGAATATAATAATCTGTGGATAAATATGGATGCTATGAATCATAGAAGGTAAATCGGATTAGGTGCACCCTATCCCGGATTCAATTCATTTTTCCTTAAGGAGACATTGTGCCGCCGGTACCGATGTCTAGTTTTATTCAAGAATGCTTAGAAGGGAATGCCCTGCTCGATGATATTGACGATTACGTTGATGCTTGGCATGAAAGTGACATCAAATTGCCACTCCATCGTTTCTTAGGAATGACGCGATCTGAATATTCATTATGGGTGGCAGACCCGGATATACTTCCGCACATTATGAGTGCACACTACCAAAAACAGGATGTTTCAGAGTTGCTAGACGAGGTTAATACCTTACCATTAGCAGTACGATCAGCTAGGCCAGGAAGGGCCTCAACTGATTGACTGAATTGTGAAAAGGCCAATAAACGCAAAAATTTAGTGTTCGCCATTGATGTGGCTGCCTACGCGGTGATGAGCAATCACTGTCACATCGTGGTATGCATCGACCGCGAATGGACTTCGGAGTGGTTGATAGAAGGAGTGCTGAGGCGCCGGACGACGCTTTTCACTAGGCCAGTGTTGGTAGGGGTAGACCCAACACTCGTGATACCAGCCGCCATCTCGATTAGAGCAACGCGAGTCGGGCATTCATGTCGGGGTAGTGTTTAACATGTAGTGATAAATTTTTGCTGAACCATTTTCTTCTTCAATCTAGCCGCGGAGCGGGTAGTGTGAGGCTATGATATGCATACATTAGCCACCAACATGTCAGGGTATGAGTTAGAATT
>Ga0136654_1000370_pt1 | contig 14031 bp, 10 predicted proteins | sample InaspJWI70metaG_FD_94865 | JGI IMG/M metagenome (GOLD analysis project Ga0136654, IMG submission 94865) | Marine gutless worms symbiont microbial communities from Oahu, Hawaii - Inanidrilus sp. 1 OAHU.JWI-70 metaG (version 2) | ecosystem: Host-associated > Annelida > Digestive system >... | reverse complement strand
CTCCCAGGGTTGCGAATATCGCAAATACGAATGTTCGCCACACACATATTGCTGCGATATTTTCAGGTGAAAGACCGCTGCTGTCCCCCAGCAATGCCGTGGCGCCTGTATAAAGAATCCCGACCAGTATCCCGCAAACGGTCGCACCAACAAAGCGCTCCCACAGCGTGGCCCCGCCGCAGCCCAGTGTAACCGCCACTCCGCAGAGTATCGGCAGCGGCACCGCAAGCCACCATATATTTTTCAATCCAGGCAGGTATCCGGCACGCTGAAAATAGACAAAATCAGCGACTCCGAAAATTATCGCCGCGGCAACGGCATACAAAAGGATATGCCAGAAATGCTTGGCCGTTGTGGACCGCAGTTCCATCCGTTTTCGAATCCGTCGCCGTATGGTCAACGGCCAGTTGTAGAACAAACGAAAGACCCAATGCTCGAGTAAAGCGCCGCTTTCACCGAACACCGGCACGATGTGAACCGATTCATTGGCCCAGTGTCCCGCCATGAAGCGCGCCAGCACCGGATAGCGATAAGCCATCTGGATTGGAAAGGCCAGGTACCCGATATATTTGAAAAAACCTAAAAAAACAGCGATATTGTAATCTTTGAAATTTCGCTCGCGAACAACCAGGTAGACCACATACAGCCCGCGCACTAGCGAGCCCGGCGATATTGGCACGACTTGAAACAGGGCAATAATCCCGAGCCCGATGGCCCAGGCCTGAGCCCGCGGCATCTCCGGATGCAAAGCAACATAAATGATCGCCACCAGCACGGAAACGACCTGTGTCACCGGTACGGTGCAAATATGCACCGCCAGGCTCTTCAAATACTTCTGAATGAACGGTTCATGGATCTGGGACAGTATAATCCCGGCATCGACATCATCCAAAATATGTTTCTGTTGGCCCTCCAGGACCATATCCCGCAACCATTGCTCCCGTAGTGCCGGGTTGAAGTACAACCGGACCGGTCGAACGAGCAATCGTTCCAGGCGCTGGCGGGCATAGTGCCAGTCGGTGATGATACGGTGCAAACCGGCGGGAAGCAATGACAGGGGCCAGTGTCCTATGAAACGCCAGGACGATTCCGCCATCCGTGATGCGGTATGCTCATCAATTCTCAACGACCGGTGCCAGATGACCGCTTTTTCAACAATCCTGGCCCGGACAACCCGCCGGAGATACTTCCAGCTGCTTGTCATTGCGGCATAGTGGCGCCGCCAATCCCCGTGCAAAGTGAGCTGCTGTATGAAAGTACCCAGCAGCGGCAGCAGGCCGATAACCGCTAACAGGAATGTCAGAAACCGGCTTCGTCTTAACGTTGCGGCGCCGGTTTCGTCGATGGTGTTTTTAATCTGCCAGCCGGTCACCGCACTGTCAAGCATGGTCGACCACAACCGCTTGCTGTAGAACAGACGAAAGAAATTATGGGTAAGATCCGGTACGGAGTCCCTGTAAATTCGCTCGCAGGCTTTCAATTCCGCAAGCATGGCCTGCATATCCGCAAATTCACCGGGGTGGGACACGACAAATCGTTCCAGGCTTCTAAGGCTGCCCCGGTCAAACTGCACCAGGCTAGCCCGTTTGAGACCGTTAAAAATAAGGGCAAAATCCCCCGGACTCATCGGCAGAAAAGGCAACAGCGCAAGCCCCGCCCTGAAATCGACAGCCACCAGGCCTGGGGACTGATCGCCGCCGGTCCCTTTTCTTTTCAGGCAGTTCGGCTGGCTCTTACAGGTGGACCATTCATATTGCCTGGCAAACTCATGTCCCCCCATCTCATGCAGCAGGGCGACAAATTGCTTCATAAAATCATATTTGGCACGATATTCAGGCGAGCCCACCAGCGTTGGGTCCACCTTTATACCTTTCCGCCATCGCTTCAACAGATCCAGACGATCGTCTACTTCAAGGCGCCAGGTGCGGCCATCCACCCACTCACTCAATTCGCCACAGCTGCCCAGGGCTGGATCTATAAAGGTTGCATGAATGTCGACAACGGCGCTTTGCTGGCCAAATCGAATCTTCGCCCCGCGGCGGAAAAATTTTTGCCAGAGGGCTCCGGCACGGGCGGCCGCCGGGTTCACTTGAAGCTGAAACGGCCCCTGGAAGCCGATCCAATAAAGTGCATTGCGGAACAAACGCGAAAATCCCGACGGCGGAATGAGAATTTTCATGGCATAAACCCCACCGACTTCAAGCCCTTCCAGCGGCCCGTCGGGTGCATTTATCGCAGCCACTTTTACCCGGTACACCTGCCCGGCAAAACCACCGCCAATGAACTTTTCGACAACCAGTTTAACACGCCCTTTTTTCGACCCGACCACTTCCTGCATGTCGTATTCCAGTTCGCTGCCGGCATCGTAGCGGGTGACACGCATCGGGCGGTGCAACCTGGCGCGCCGGAACATCGTGTGCAACTTTTCGATGATCGCAACGGAATATTCTTCGGTCATACATTACCTCCGTCATCAACCCCACACCGTTTTCGCGCTGCGGATCGATTTTGCCCTGAACCAAACTAAGGAAGGAATCCGAAAGGATTCGCTTGGTTGGCACAAATCAAATAATTATAGGAGCTTGCGGTTTGCGTGTCAACAAGGTATGTCGCAAGTCGGATTCAAAGAACCTGTTCCGCGTGCGATACGATGGGAGTGAAATTGCCGGAATGTGTGTATTGTTTCACGCCGGTTTATGCCTGGAAAACGTGGCAGGGATGAATTTGCCCGTCACGTTGATAACGTGATCGCGATGCGTGGGTTCTCCGGCTCGAATTTGACCGGCGATAGTCACCGGCGATGACTACAGATCGGATTGTAATGGCAAGAAACTCTTTCTGCGCTCTTTGCGAATTTTCAGTTTCTGGAAACCCCTTCGATCCAAACCGGTGCGACGATCTTTACCGGATCTTCTATCCGGCTGGTTGATCGGCACCGACTTTTTTCGCCGGTCGGCCCAAAGGCGCCTGCCGCCGTTATCCAGCATCGCAATAAAAGACGGTCTGCTCATGGCAACACGTAAATGACTCCAGGTTTATATCTGCTCAAAACATGTATAACGCGTCAGCCCACACCGGTCAACCACAATAATTTTTTTAGTGAATAACGATTATGGCGGAAATCGATTGACTTATTAGGAGATATCCATATCATTCAGGAGAAAACCCACGAATTTCAGCCCCGGATGGCGTTCTCAGTACCAAATCAGCAGACACGATGATGAAGAAAAAAATTTTTCGCTTGATCTTGGTAATTCTGATTTGTGCGGCAACCATGATTTTGATTTGGCGCTACACGCAGCCCGATCCCGTCCACGTCATCATCTCGGCCGTCGAACGGGGAACGGTCGAAAAGATCGTGGCCAATACCCGGGCCGGAACCGTTAAGGCCTGTCGTCGTGCGAAACTGTCACCCAGTATCGGCGGTCAGATCGCAAAGCTGCCCGTGCAGGAAGGTGATAAAGTCAGGGCCGGCCAGCTCCTGCTCGAACTGTGGAACGACGATCTCATCGCCCAGGGAGCCCTGGCCGAAAGCGAAGCGATTACTTCAAAAGCGCGTGCAAAAGCCGCCTGCCTCGAGGCCGAGGTGGCCCAGCGGGATGCGAACCGTCTGGTCAAGCTGCGCAAAACCGGGGCTGCTTCAGAGGAACAAACCGACAAGGCTGTCACCCGCGCCAAAGCGATGAAAGCCGATTGCGCAGCGGCCAGAGCGACCGTCGGCACCAGTCAAGCGCGGGTCGGCGTTGCCAAGGCCAACCTGGCACGCACCAGACTCACCGCTCCTTTTGACGGCATCATTGCGGCAATAAATGGTGAACTGAACGAATACGTCACTCCCTCCCCGGTCGGTATTGCCACGCCGCCGGCCATAGACATTATCGATGTATCCTGCTTTTACGTAGCCGCACCCATTGATGAAGTCGATGCAGCCGCCATTGAAGCAGGACAGCCCGCCCGGGTTACTCTGGATGCATTTGACAATAGCCATTTTGCCGGTAAAGTCCGCAGGGTTGCCGCTTATGTGCTCGATCGTGAAAAACAGGCCCGCACCGTGGATGTCGAAGTCGAGTTCATTCGACCGGAAGACAACCAGCGGCTGCTGGCAGGATACAGTGCGGATGTGGAAATTATTCTGGATGTAAGGTCGGATATTATCCGGATACCGACGCAGGCGGTGCTCGACGGCAAGCACGTATTTGTCTATCTGGCGGATGAAAAATTGATCCGCATGCGCAAGATAGAAATCGGGTTGTCGAACTGGGAATACACGCAAGTCATTTCCGGCTTGAATCCGGGAGAAATGGTCGTTACCAGCGTCGATCGCGCCGGCATCAAGGAAGGGGCCCATGCCCTGGCCGCTGAGGAAAAACCATGATTCAATTAAAGGGAATCGAGCGGGCGTTTCAGGTCGGCGATGAAACGGTGAGGGCGCTCGATGGCATCAATCTCAATATTGATCCGGGCGACTACATCGCCATCATGGGGCCCTCGGGTTCGGGCAAATCCACCCTGCTGAATATCATCGGTCTTCTGGATCGTCCCAACAAAGGCGTCTATCTGCTGGATGATGTGGATACGACCGATTTGAGCGATCACCAACAGGCGTCTGTCCGCCGTCATAAGATCGGTTTCGTGTTTCAGTTTTTCCACCTGGTAGCACGTCTCAATGCGGCTGAAAATGTGGAACTTCCGTTAATACTGGCCGGTGTTGAGGCTGCTGAACGTAAAGACCGGGTAAAATCGGCCTTATCCGCTCTGGGGCTCGCTGACCGCACACGCCACCGCCCGGACCAACTATCCGGTGGACAGCGGCAGCGAGTCGCCATCGCGCGGGCAACGATCATGCAGCCTGCCGTCGTACTGGCCGATGAACCCACCGGTAACCTGGACCGTTCATCCGGAAAGGATGTGATCGAAATCCTGGAAAACCTGAATAAAGCCAGCATGACCCTGATCATGGTCACTCACGATCCTGAGCTCGGCGGTCGGGCCGCCCGGCGGATACAAATGTTGGACGGCCAGATCATTTCCGATACCAGAGCAGGACCGCCAGATGAAAGAGCTTGATGTCTTTCGATTCGGTTTGCGGGCCGCATCCGGGTATCCAGCCCGCACCCTGTTGATGCTGCTGGCCATGTCCATTGGTGTGGCGTCGGTTATACTGTTGACCACGCTCGGGGAAGGTGCGCGGCGCTATGTGACCCGGGAATTTATATCCCTGGGCACCCACCTGCTGATTGTCCTGCCAGGCCGCTCGGAAACAACCGGCGGGCCGCCGCCGCTGCTGGGTGAAACCCCCCGGGATTTGACCCTTGAAGATGCGCTGGCACTCGGCCGCAGTTCATCCATTCGCCGCGTGGCACCGATTGCGCTGGGTAACGCTCCGGTGGCCTGGAAGCAGCGCGACCGGGAGGTCACAATCCTCGGATCCACCGCGGAGTTGTTTGATATCCGGCAGCTTACCATGGCCCAGGGCCGGTTTATCCCAGCCGGAGATCCCGCCCGGGCCGTCGCCGTGTGTGTACTGGGTTCTAAGATTAAAAACGAACTGTTCGGCAACCAGTCCCCGTTGGGCAAGTGGGTGCGCATCGGACAGCGGCGCTTTCGCGTGATCGGCACACTGACCCCCAAGGGACAATCCATCGGGATGAACATGAGCGATGTGGCCGTGATTCCGGTGGCGGCCGCCCAGGCCTTGTTTAACACCTCATCGCTGTTTCGTATCATGGTGCAAGCCCGCAGTCGCCACGCTGTGGCGGATGCCAAAAAGACAATTTTGAAAATCATCCGCGAACGACATGAGGGCGAAGACGATATCACGGTCGTCACCCAGGATGCACTGCTGGCAACCTTTGACCGGATTTTCACCGCCCTGACCTTGACTGTTGCGGGCATTGCCGCCACCAGTCTGGTGGTGGCGGGCATTTTAATCATGAATGTAATGCTGATCGCCGTATCTCAGCGGAGAACGGAAATCGGACTGCTGAAAGCAATCGGTGCGACCGGAGGGCAGATTCTGAATTTGTTCTTATCCGAGTCGGCCATCCTGTCTTTGATTGGTGCCCTGTTCGGAATCATCCTGGCTCTGTTGGGAACCTGGATCATCGTACGGCTTTACCCGAATTTTCCGATTATGATTCCGCTGTGGTCCCTGTCTGCTGCAACCGGTGTGGCCCTTCTGACCGGTTTGATCTTCGGGGTTCTGCCTGCCAGACGGGCGGCCAAACTGGATCCGGTCGAAGCGCTGTCGCGCCGGTAAATACAGATACAGTCGACATTCCGATCAAAAAAGATGCTTATAAATGATGCGATAAAACTTTCCTTGGAAGCGGTTCTCAGCCATCGGATGCGAAGCTTTCTAACCGCTCTGGGAATTGCGGTGGGTATCGCCGCGGTAGTGCTACTCACATCTCTTGGCGAAGGTGTCCATAAATTCGTACTGTCTGAATTTACGCAGTTTGGCACCAATCTTATCGGGATTACACCGGGCAAGGCCGCCACCACCGGTATTTCCGGTGCCCTGATCAGCAACGTGCGTCCTCTGAGCCTCGACGACGCGGATGCCCTCGGTCGCATTCCGGTCGTGGTGGCGGCAGTGCCCGTTGTTCAGGGCAATGCGCCAGTTAAGTTCGGCCGGCGTAGCCGACGGACTTACATATTCGGGGTCGGTGCCCAAGCACCGAATGTGTGGCGCTTTAAGGTTGCCAAAGGCCGTTTCCTGCCCCCGGACGATCCCCGCGCCCCGCGCGCATTTGTCGTGCTCGGCAGTAAAATCCAGAATGAACTGTTCGGCAACCGGAATCCGCTGGGACGCCGTGTGCGCATCGGTGGTGAACGCTACCGGGTCATCGGTGTAATGGAATCCAAGGGGCAAATGCTGGGCTTTGATCTGGACGATGCGGTGTATATTCCCACCGGTCGAGCGCTGGCTCTGTTTAACCGCGAGAGCCTGATGGAAATTGACCTGTTGTACGCAACGGGGGCCGACGCCGATGATGTGGTCGGCAAGGCCCGCAGCCTGCTCAAAGCCCGGCACGGATCGGAAGATTTTACGATCACCACCCAGGAGCAGATGCTGGAAGTGCTGGGCTCGGTGTTGGATATCTTAACGTTGGCCGTCGGCGCTGTGGGGGGGATTTCGCTTCTGGTCGGCGCGGTCGGTATATTGACCATCATGACCATCGCGGTCAACGAGCGAACTGCGGAAATCGGTTTGTTGCGGGCTATCGGTGCCGGACGTAATCAGATCCTGGGACTGTTCATCGCTGAGGCTGTTGTGCTGGCCGGCATCGGCGGGCTGGCCGGGCTGATCATTGGAACCGTAGGTGCTTGGCTGCTCGGTTTTCTGGTGCCGGCGCTTCCCACCTATACCCCCTGGTCTTATGTCGTATTCGCCGAACTGCTTGCCGCAACTATCGGTCTGGCAGCAGGTGTTTTGCCGGCCTATCGAGCGGCATCGCTGGATCCCATCGAAGCGCTGAGAGCTGAATAGGATCGGAGCTGAACGAAAAACCGACAAATGAGCATTGACAGGTCGAAAAATTGACGTTATTGTAAGTCAAATGGCCATCCCCACAATATCCCTTGCCGCGACGCAACGAGTATGAAAATCTCTTCTAGTTAAATATGTTCTTGGTTGTTTCATCCCCAAGGAGTTCCGAATGGATGCCCAGGATGAGAAAAGGCACAATAGACGCTTTGAGCACGAGACGCCGATCATAATCAAGGCGCACCGCACGAAAAACTGTTTTAGCGGTCGTATGTACAATTTCAGCAAAAAAGGGATGTACATTGAGACCGATGTCGAATGCCGGCCGGGGGAGGAGATATCAATTGTTGTCGAAGATCCGCCTTACGGTTCCGGTCCCTATCTGCACCAGGCCCGGGTCAAATGGTCAAAAGAACTGTCTGAGGCTGTTGTGTTTTATCGCTTCGCTTGCGGTGCAAAATACGATCTGACGGTTGATTACTCCCTTAACCGATCAGGTCTGCCTGTAAAAAAACGAACGGGCAACGATCGTCGCAGCGGCCATGATCGAAGGGGCGGTGAAAGTGACCGGAGACGGGATTTGTACGTAGACCCTGAACTGGGCTCTGAGAATTAGAATACCGGTCCCCGGCGACAAACGATACAACAAAAATCGATATTATGGCGTTAAAAACGGCAGAGGACCTCTGCCGTTTTTTTTGAAGTGACTGATTTGGCGTGAAGTATCGGCTTGACAAATAAAGACGTGGCTGCATTGAATCAGGGCGATGAATCTGGGGCAGTTATTCGAATTCGACCCGTTTGCCGCTGGCCTTGTCGAACACATGCAGTTTTTCAGACGGCACTGTCAGGGGCAATACGTGATTTTTCTCGAAATAATGCACATCCGTCAGGCGCACGGTCACAGAAGCTTTATTGGCACCGATATGTCCGTAGACGAGCGTGTCGGCCCCGAGAATTTCCAAATGGTCGACTGTCAGATGCATCGCGGTTTCCGAGTCCCCTGCAAGCTCGAAATGCTCCGGCCGAATGCCGAGGATGACTGCTTGCTCGCCGCGGTCGCCAATGCCCCCGCCCGGCAGCGGCAGCCGTCCGGCTTCATTCAACTCGACCTGTCTCCCATCGGAGCTTGAGTGAACATCGAGAAAATTCATTGCCGGTGAGCCGATAAACCCGGCCACAAACCTCGTCGCCGGTTTCTCATAAATTTCCATCGGCGATCCGATCTGCTCGGCATAACCGTCGTTCATGACGACCAGCCGATCTCCCAGCGTCATGGCCTCCACCTGGTCATGGGTAACGTATACACTGGTCACTTTCAGGTCTTCGTGGAGCTTCCGGACTTCCAGACGCATCTGCACCCGCAGCTTGGCGTCCAAGTTGCTCAGCGGCTCATCGAAGAGAAACACCTTGGGTTCTCTGACAATACAGCGCCCCATGGCCACCCGCTGGCGCTGGCCGCCGGAAAGCTGCTTCGGTTTGCGGTTAAGAAATTCGGTCAGCTCCAGGATTTCTGCCGCATTGCGGACCCGTTTCTCGATTTCTTCTTTCGGCATTTTGCGAATTTTCAGCCCGTAGGCCATATTGTTAAAAACGCTCATATGCGGATACAGGGCGTAATTCTGAAACACCATTGCAATATCACGATCCGCCGGTTCAAGATTGTTGACCACCTTGCTGTCAATGAGAATTTCGCCTTTGGTGATCACTTCCAGTCCGGCGATCAAGCGCAGCAGCGTCGATTTGCCGCAGCCTGATGGTCCGAGGATAACGATAAATTCTCCATCGCTGATATCGCAGGTGATGCCGTGTAGCACTTCGCTTTTACCAAAAGATTTATACACTTGCTTCAGATTGATATCGGCCATATAACGCAGACTCCTATTTTTCGGTTTCAGTCATGCCGCGGATAAACTGCTTTTGCATAAAAATGACGACGAGCACCGGCGGAATCATGGCCAGCATGGTCGCGGCCATGATAATTTGCCACTCGGCCTGTCCCTCTCCCACGTCCAGCATCCGTTTTATTCCGATCAAAAGGGTATAATAACTTTCATCGGTGGTCACCAGCAGTGGCCAGAGGTACTGGTTCCAGCCATAGATAAACAGGATAACAAACAAAGCGGCGATCGACGTGCGCGACATCGGCAGCAGGATATCAAAAAAGAATCGAATCGGACCGGCCCCGTCCATTTTGGCCGCTTCGCATAATTCATCCGGTACGGTCATGTAAAATTGCCGAAAAAGGAAAGTGGCTGTCGCCGATGCAATCAACGGAAATATCAGGCCGGCGTATGAATCCAACAGCTTGAGGTCGGCGGCGACTTTATACGTCGGCAGAATGCGCACTTCCACCGGCAACATTAAAGTAATAAAAATCATCCAGAAAAAGAACATGCGGAAACGAAATCGAAAATATACAATGGCGTAGGCGGCGATGATGGAGATGGCAATTTTCCCCAAAGCGATACCTAACGCCATAATCAAACTGTTGAGCATCATCGTGCCGACCGTGGCGCCAACGTCTCTCGGTCCGACAGCAAGGGCCCGGCTGTAATTTTCGATCAGCTGGCTGCCGGGTAACATCGGAAAAGTGGATGTGATTTCATCCAGGGTGGACGTGGAGGCAACCAAGGTAATATAGATCGGAAAGGCAATGATCAGGCAGCCGATAACCAAGGCGGCATGGGTGATAAAGGTCAGAAAAGGTCGATGTTCAACCATGCATCACTCCTTTTAGTAGTGCACCTTTCTTTCGATGTAGCGGAACTGAATAACGGTCAGAATAATTACCACCGCCATCAGGATGACGGACTGCGCAGCCGAACTTCCGAGATCCAGACTGAGAAAACCGTCGTGATACACCTTGTAGACCATGATGTTGGTGGCATTGTTGGGCCCGCCCTCGGTGATGGCATGAATCACGCCGAATGTATCAAAAAAGGCATACACAATATTCATGACGATTAAAAAAAATACAGTCGGTGACAGCAGTGGGAATACAATGGTCCAGAATCGTTTTGCCGGCGAGGCGCCGTCTATAGCGGCTGCTTCAATGAATGGTTTGGGTATGGCATGCAATCCGGCTAGGAAAAACAGAAAATTATATGAGATTTCCCGCCATGCGGCGGCAATAATAACTAAAAACAACGCCTGTCTTCCATTTAAGGTATGGTTCCACTCATAGCCGAGACTCTTGAGAAAATAGGCAACCATGCCCACGGTCGGATTGAACAAAAAATACCATATAACCGCGGCAACCACGGGCGCCACGGCATAGGGCCAGATGACCAACGTTTTATAGGTGGTGGCGCCTTTAATGGCGCGATCGGCCAGAACGGCCATCAAAAGGGCTGCCGACATCGCAATTGCAGCCACCGAAAAACTAAAAATCAGGGTGACCCAGATGGAATTCAAATAAAGCTCGTCGGTAAAGATATAAGCAAAATTGGCCAAACCGATAAATTTGGACGACAAGCCGAATGGATCTTCCTGCAGCACGGATTGATAGACGGCCTGAGAAGCAGGCCAGATAAAAAAAACAAGCGTGATAATGATCTGGGGCGCAACAAGAACATAGGGGAGAATTCTGTTGTTGAAAACAACGCGTTTTTCCATGGGAGACCCTATCGTTTAAGAGACGATGAAATGCTGTTCGGTTTAAGGATGAAAAATCACTTGGGAAATCTTGGCATCTCGATGTGTGATTTTTTTTAGGTTTCGATTCGGAGAAAATGCAGGCCGGGGGCACTGCTGCGCTCAGTAGCTCCCGGCCTGGTCAAAGAATGGTTAGCGGTTTGCTCTTTCAAATTTGCGCAGCAACTTGTTGCCTGCAGCCACGGATTCGTCCAGGGCTTGTTGCGCGGTTTTATCGCCGGCAAAAATCGCTTCCAGCGTATCATAGTTGATCGAGCGCACCTGCAGAAAGTTGCCGAATCTGAGCCCCTTTGAGTTTTCAGTCGGTTCGTTCAACGTCATCTGTTTGAGGGCGGTTTCCATATCGGGGTTCTCAGTATAGAGCCCTTGTTTTTTGGCTAAGTCATAAGCTGCCAGCGTGATCGGCAGATACCCGGTAAATTGATGCCAATCCGCCTGTACTTCCGGCTTGGAAAGATAATTGAAAAAGGCGGCAACCCCTTTGTACTCCTCTGCGGGATGTCCTGTCAGCACCCACAGGCTGGCGCCTCCGATGATGGTGTTCTGGGGGGCACCGGTCACATCCGACCAGTACGGAAGCATGCTGGTGCCGAATTCGAATTTGCAGGTTCTTTTAAACCCGGCATACCCAGCGGAAGATTCCGTGTACATGGCAACCTCACCGGTGCTAAATAAGGCGTTACCGAGGTTGCGCCGGCCGCCGTAAACGAAGATGTTCTCTTTCTGCCAGTCGGCCAATTGCTGAATGTGCTTTACGTGCAGGGGACTGTTGTACTTGAATTCGGTGTTCAAGCCGCCGAATCCGTTGGCTTCGGATCCAACCGGAACATTGTGCCAGGCGGAAAAGTTTTCCAGGTGGATCCAGGAGATCCATGCCGTTGAAAATCCGGCCGTCACTACACCGCGTTTTGTTTCGACGATGATTTCATCGATTTTAGCCGCAGACTCCTTTAGACCGGCATCTGCCAGGGCAGCTTTGGCCGCCTCCAGTTTTGAGACGACCGGTTTGATATTGGCGGCCTGGGTGGAATACGTATCTACTATCTTGCGGGCGTAATCTGCTACCTCAGACCAGGTTTTGGGTGGCTTATCCGGGTCGAGCCCCGCCTTGCGGAAAGCTTCTTTATTATACCAGAGAACCGGTGTGGAGCTGTTAAACGGCATAGACAGCATCTTGCCGTCCGTGGTGGTATAGTAGCTGGTGACCGTAGGAAGATAGGCCTGCGGATCAAAGGCAAGCCCTGATTCTGCCATCACTTCATAAACTGGCTTAATGGCGCCTCGCGCGGCCATCATCGTGGCGGTGCCGACTTCGAATACTTGCAAAACGTGCGGTGGTTGCTTGGCACGGAAGGCCGCAATGCCGGCCGTCATCGTATCATGATAATTGCCTTTATAGGTTGCAACCAAATGATATTGGTCCTGGGATTGATTAAACCCTTCAGCAATGGCGTTGACCTTTTCACCCAGCCGGCCGCCCATGGCATGCCACCAGTTAATCGTAACTTTCTCGGCCATCACGCTGATCGGTAAAAGGATCAAGCAGGTAACTATGATAGCGGGAATCCATCGTCGTAATTTCATAGGTAGGCCTCCTTTCAATAGTTGGAGTTTAGTATTTAGATGGGCTAGTTCATTACAGCCTAACGATACGCCAAATAAAGCGGAAAAAACTTCGCTAAGTTGATGATAATGCTAGTTGAAAATGGTCGGATTACAGAGTTCTTGTAACCGTTACTGGATGATAAACTTAGATCAACCGCTCAGGACCAATTGCAGCTCAGCATGTGGGATGGTATCCGCAATAGATTATTTTTCTGATACCAATATGGTCGTTATTACAAAAACAATTTGCAGTTTGTAAAGACTTAATTTTCAATTTTGTTGATATTGGGCGTTGAACTCTCACCAGGGCGCCGGATAGGCTCGCTGCAAGTCGGTGTCCCAATCAAAAAAGCAATTACTGGCGGGACAGTCGCTCATGCATTCGGCAACTGAAGTTTTAAAATGTTATGATGACATAAAAAAATGATTGACATGCTACATTGTGGCATGATAGAGATAAATAGTCCAGTTAGCCTATGTGCCTAACTCAACCTCCTTTCATTCCGGGCGAGCCATTTCCCCTGTGGTTCGCCCATTTCTTTACACGTTTGCGATATGCCCCCGCGAAACGATGCCCTACAAATAAATCAGGCGGCTTTTCATAGCCGCCAGTTCCAGAATCTACAAAGGCTGCATTAATGCCCAACCATCGTTTCTTCGACTCATCCTAATATTCGGTCGAGCTTGTATGGTACTTCTCCGAGCCTGCTATATGAGTTTTTTTCATTAGCCAGATTTTTTCAACAGCAAGAATAACGATGATTATCGTCAGAACTGTGGTGGTTAAGATTAGGCCATAAACAACTGGATTGAACATATGCACCTCAAAATTTGAGAGGGATTGTGGGCGGCCTCGCTCAGAGAACCGCCCGATGCGAAAGAAAAACTCCCTGTGCGCTCCAGCATATAAGCACACAGGAATTATATCTGCAAACACTATGCCAGATCATTTGATCATAACTTAATCATATAATATCAAACAGTTAGTCATTCCACGCGGAATGCCGAATACAATCAGATGTGAAATTGGGTAATAATCTTCAGGATTTTTATGAATTTATTTACATAAAATGAATTCAAAAACGATAGTTAGGAAGACCTCATTAATCAAATTGAAAAAAGATGGTATAACTTTGAATATACTGCCGGGATATACAATATCATCCGAGATTCATCGTCCGATAATACCCTGGATCGACGAACAGAATCGCGCGGCGAAATTCATACCTGCGCAAATTAAAAAATACCTCGAATTTACAGTGAAACGTATTACACTGCAT
>Ga0136654_1000369_pt1 | contig 14039 bp, 13 predicted proteins | sample InaspJWI70metaG_FD_94865 | JGI IMG/M metagenome (GOLD analysis project Ga0136654, IMG submission 94865) | Marine gutless worms symbiont microbial communities from Oahu, Hawaii - Inanidrilus sp. 1 OAHU.JWI-70 metaG (version 2) | ecosystem: Host-associated > Annelida > Digestive system >... | reverse complement strand
TTGCCCAGACTGAATCGCCTTCAGGGCTTTATTAAAATCGAATTTGTCTGTCATTATCAATTCTCCTAACAGCATTATGCTGCACATTAAAGAATTGACACAAAATTTCTAACACTCCCTATTAATCGTCGCGGCGTCCGCGGCACCGTTACCGCCAACCAGCGTTACCGATACACCGTTGATGGAAACGTCGCCGGCGGTTACCGCCAGGCCCGCGGCAGCGGTAGATACACTGGTCGCCTTCAGTGCCTGAACCCCGGAATCCGGTGTGACTTCGTTGATCGATCTGATCACGTCTTCGATCGTAACGTCGCCGCTCAGGCTGACGCTATTACCGTTGATAACCAGGTTATCCGCGGCGATAGCCGCGGCCAGCGCGGTTTCATCGATCGAACCACTGGTAGAGATTCTCGCACCCAATTGAGCCGAACGAGAATCGACACCGTCGACCGCAATCGTCTGATTCTGGTTGGCACCGACCTGAAAGGTCAGAGTCGACAATGAACCGTCGAGAATATTCTGGCCGTTGAACTGGGTTGAACCCGCGATCCGATTCACCTCGGCGATCAGCTGGTTAACTTCGTTGTTCAGCGCCTGACGGTCTGAAGACGAGTTGGTATCGTTGATGGACTGTACCGCCAGTTCACGAATACGCTGCAGCGCATCACTCGCCGTGCTGAGCGCACCTTCCGCGGTCTGGGCAAGGGATACGCCGTCGTTAGCGTTACGAATCGCCTGGTTCAGGCCGCGAATCTGCGTGGTGAAGCGTTCCGAAATCGCCAGACCCGCCGCATCGTCTTTAGCACTGTTGATGCGCAGGCCCGTTGATAAACGCTGTAACGAGGTGTTCAATGAACTTTGAGAACCGTTCAGGTTTCTCTGCGCCGTGAGCGACGCTATATTGGTATTAATAATTTGAGGCATTGTTCTCTCCTGAATACACGCTTCAACAAGCGTCGAATTTCAATTTTCGAAAAATCCACAGCGTTTATGGATTCTTCGCTCACAAGCTTTAGCGGCCAGCGGAATAAAAACTTTAGGAAATTCGTAATTATTTTAGGAAGTTGAACAGCGAGGAACTGGTGATTCGGGCAAACACCGCCTGCGCCGCATCGAGTGTCGTCTGCTCCAGGGTTAGCTGGCTGATGGCTTCGGCGAGATCGGTATCGCGCAGACTGCTAATGGTTTTTTTGGCCACCAATACCTGCGCCTCGTTTTCTTCGCGCTGGCTTTCGATGGCATTCAACTTGCCGCCAATCGTGGTGCGAAAATTTAGCGAAACGTCGAGCGCCGCATCGATATCGACCAGCGATTGGGCAATGTTGGCGGCCCTGACCGCATCCGAGGGCGCATTGCGCAAAGTTTCCGCGAGGTTGGAGACGATGCCGAAAACATCCTGGTACTGCGCGCTGCTAACGGTAAAGACGTCGCCCGCCGCGGGTACTCCCGTAATCGACGTCTGGATACCCTGAAAACTGATATCCTGGCTGTCGCTATAGGTGGCTCCGGTGACGATGTTGATACCGCCGGCGACATCGAAGACATCGTACAGGCCGGGAGCGACGAAACGGATTTCATAATCCCCCGGCACATGAATCGAACTGTCCACCACGCTGGCGGGCGCGATGACTGCGCTGCCGGTATTGGCGGCGGCCGGGATTTCCCGCAGCGCTGCCGCGGATGGAATTTCCATGAAGATACTACGCCCCGAAGTATCGATTTCCATTTGCCGCACCTTACTGATTTGAATCGAGCGGGTGCCGGCGTCACCGTTAAAGCTGACGTGATCTATCGAACCGGTCGTGGCCGGGGTAAACGGCAGGTTGGCGTTCTGAAAGCCGGCAAACAGGTAGTCGCCGTTGGCGTCGGTGGTATTCGTCAATGAATAGAGTTCGCTCAGGCGCTGGTCCAACTCCCCCGCAATCGCATTGCGCGATGCCGGGTCGAGCGGACCGTTGTTACCCTGGATCGCCAGTTCGCGCACTCGATTCAGCAAATTGGCATAGGATTTCATCACGCTGTCCTGCTGCACCAGACGTTGTTCCGCCAGGTTGATATTGGCCTGGTACTGCAGGTTGACCGATACGTCTTGCTCGAGTTCCAGCACCCGCGAGGCGGCCGCCGGATCCTCCGACGGCTTGTTGAGACGAACCCCGCTAGAGATTTGATGCTGTAGCTGCGCCAGCTTTTGCTGCTGTTGCTGAAACGCCTCGATGCCTTGCGTATAAATTTGCCTGGTCGAAATTCTCATAATTATCTTACGCTATTGAGCAAAGTCTCGAATATCGTCTGGGCGGTGCTTATCAGTCGGGCCGTGGCTTCATAAGCCTGCTGATAACGCACCAGGTCAGCTGCTTCTTCGTCCAGATTGACCGAAGCTTTAGCGGATTGTCGATCGATCGCCTGAATCAGCAGGGATTCCTGGGCATCGCGTTCGAGGTTTGCGGCCAATGTTTGCGACCCGACAAACCCCACCAGGCTGCCGTAGTCCTCCTGCAAGCTGGCAATGCCGCCGTCGAAAACGCCGACGGATTGCAGCCCGGCAAGCGCGAGTGCATTACGATTATCGCCGCTGCCGCCAGCATTGGATTCGACCGTAAACACATCGCCGGCCTGCGGCGCGCCATTCAGGCTCACTTGCCAGCCGTTGGCGTCGATCAGCATATTGTTGCTAAACGGTATCGCGGCCCCGGCCAGGTAAGGCAGACCCCCGACTACGACATCGACATCGGCGCGCAATGTGGCCGGCGGATTATCGAAAGTCAGCGTCGCCGTATTGAGTAAGTTGGGGTCTGTGACATCGGTTACGATACCGGCGCTGATATCGAGGCTGCCGAGGTTATTGAGCGATGCGCTGCTGCGAACCGGCGCCGCGGCGGCTATTTCATTCGGATCGCTGGTCAACACCTGCAGCCCGCCGGAAGCCGCGAGCGTCGGTTTTACGGTAAAGCGGTCGCCGGCGACGGCGGTAGCGCCGTTTATGGTCAGAGTCAGTCCCTCGAACACCAGGGTGGCCGGCGCCCCGTTGGCGACGGTGGCGCTGCTGCCGCTATCCGAAGTCAGGGTCCAGTTGGCGCCGTCGAAATCCAGGACATAGTTGTCCACGGTCAACGCGGTCACGTCGCTCACCACGGTGGCCACCGTCGGCGTGCCCAAATTGCCGGAAAAGGCGATCGATTGCGGCGCATCGTAACTGAAAAAATCCTGCCCCAGATTGCCGTTCAAATCCATGCCGTCGCGCATTTGCGCATTTACTGTTTCGGCCAGGCCGATTGCCGTGCGACCGAGCGCATTGCGGGTCGGTTGCAGCACATGGTTGCGAAAATCGAGCAAGCCGCCGAGTTCCCCGCCGGTCAGGTTGGCACTGATATCGAAAACGTTGATCAACCCGTTATAAGAAATAACGTCGCGGCTGGGATCGCCCACATCGGGCTGGGCGGCGAGGCTGAAAGCGTTGCTGCCGCTCAACATCGTTTGACCGTTACCGATGAAGATCGACAAGTTGTTTTCACCCTCGTCGATAACCTGGATATCGACTTTTTCGGCGAGTTCATTAAGCAAGGCGTCGCGTTTGTCCAGCAGGTCGGCGGATTGTTGGGTCGACGCCGCCGACGGCGCAAATTCGCCTAGCGCAATATTGATATCGCGAATCTGCCCGACTAGAGAGTTGATCTCTTCGATGGTCGTGCGGATATCGGCACTGGTATTGTGCCCCAATTCCTCGAAACGCTGGTCGAAGCCCTGAAAGCGAGCGCTCAACGTGGCTGCCGTGTTGATCAAGGCATAACGTGCGGTACTCGAGGCCGGGTCGTCGGCAACATCCTGCACCGACTCGAAAAATTGATGCAGCATCGGCGAGATACCGCCCTTGGGGTCCGCCAGCACATCGTCGATATAACCGGCGAGTTCGCTGAATTTTTGCGAACCCTTGAAAAATGAAGTCGAATCGCGTACCTCGGTGGTCAAAAACTGATCATAGGCGCGTGTGACCGAGGCGATCGATACCCCATTGCCGAAATAGCTGCCCGCGAAAAACGATGGCGGATTGGTAACGAACTCGGCGCTCTGGCGGCTGTAACCCGGCGTATTGACGTTGGCGATATTATGACTGGTGGTGCTCAACGCGCGTTGAAAAGCCGTCAGGCCGCTGACCGCATTGTTTAATAAATCAGCCATGGCTGCCGACTCCCGAGTTGTTACCGGCCAGGGTTCGTTGTAACAGCTCACCGCCTAATATGCCGATCACCTTGTCGGCATAATGCGGATCGGTGGCGTATCCGGCATCGTGAATGGCGCGGATATAGGCATGATCGTCGCCGTTGACGGATAGCGCCGGTCGATAGCGCGGATTAGACTGGATAAAGTCGACATAGTCGGACAGGCTGTGCGCCGGCGAGCGATAGGCGCGAAATCGCGAAACCTGGTTTTGCAGAATCCCGTCGCGATGCTCCAGCGAACCACGGCTCAGTGTCGGACCCCGCCAGTCGCCGCCGGCCTTGATGCCAAATAAATTATAACTGTTGCGACCATCGTCGAATTTCATCGTATGCCTGCCCCAGCCGGTTTCGAGTGCCGCCTGCGCCACCAGTAATTCGGGGCTGATACCCAGCTGCCGCGCCGCAGTGCTCGCATCGGACCAGATATCGGCGATAAAATTATCCGGCTTTTGCCAGCGACTGTTGCTGCGTTCGATCCGCCCCATTTCGGCAAAATCATCGTCCTCTACCCGGCTCAGCAGCACACCGCCGGCAGGCGTCGACTGCGCGGGCGCTGCCGCTGTTGTTGCCTCGAACGGCGGGACATGCGCGGTTGATCTCGGCGCGGGTGCGATTACCCGTTGCGGCGCGGGCTCAGCCGCGGACGGGGATTGGGTAGTGTCGGCGCCCCCGGGGATCTGCTGCATGATCAGCCTGGCTATGCCGAGCCGGTCCTGCCCGGCGATGGTCTGCGCCAGCTGCTTGTCGTACATTTCCTGGTAAAAGTCCATATACGAACTTTGCTGCCCGGCATCGATGTTGGAAGCGGACCGCATCGCCGCCAGCATTTGCTGCACCAACAAACCTTCAAATTGACGCGCTACCGTGGCAGCGGCGTCCTTCGAATGTTTGCGCGCATCCAGTTTCATTTCCCCAAATTGCTGAAAATTAAGATAAAAATCCGCCTGGTTCGTAATCGCCATGTAACCGTTCCGCCTAAATCACTATTAAGTCCGCACTCAAGGCACCGACCTGTTTGAGCGATTCGAGGATCGCCACCAGGTCACCCGGAGAAGCGCCAACCTGGTTCACCGCGCGCACGATTTCGCTCAAGGTCACGCCCTTTGGAAACCGAAACATACGGCTATTTTCGGCGGTTACTTCGATATCGGATTGTACGTTCTCGGTGGTCGCACCGCCGCTGAAAGGCCCGGGTTGCTCGACGTCGACGGTATTGGTAATCGTGACACTGAGATTGCCATGCGAAACCGCTGCCGAGTAAACCTTGACGTGGTTACCGATCACGACGGTACCCGAGCGCGAGTTGACGATGACCTTGGCCGGCGCTTCACCCGGCTGAAATTCGAGATTTTCGATAAACGACAAGAAACCGACGCGCTGCGACAGGTCTTGCGGCGCGTTTACCGAAACCGTGACGCTATCCTGGGCACGCGCGTTATTCGGGCCCAGAATCTGGTTGATGGTGTCGGCCAAGCGCTTCGCCGTGGTGAAATCGGCGCGTTTCAGATTCAGCGTTATCTTGTCACCGGCGCCAAACGGATTGGCGATCTCGCGTTCAATGCTGGCGCCGCCGGGAATTCGACCGACGCTGGGCACGTTGATAGTCACCGAGGAACCGTCGGCGCCCTCGACACCGAGTCCACCCACGATCAGGTTACCCTGCGCCATCGCATAGATATTGCCATCGGCGCCTTTGAGCGGCGTCATCAACAACGCACCTCCGCGCAAGCTCTTGGCGTTACCCAGCGATGCAACGGTAATGTCTATGGTTTGACCGATCTTGGCAAACGGCGGCAAATCGGCGTGCACCGAGACCGCCGCCACGTTTTTGACCTGGGGATTCACGTCTGACGGCAGGGTAATCCCGTATTGCGACAACATACTTTTTAAACTTTGCACGGTAAATGGCGTTTGCGAGGTCTGGTCTCCCGAGCCATCCAGTCCGACGACCAGTCCATAACCGACCAGCTGGTTGCTGCGCACCCCCTGGATCGAGGTGATATCCTTGATACGCTCCGCCCAGGCCGGCGTTAAAAATCCAATTAAAATCAATAATATAATTAGCTTTCTCGGTTTCATGCGGAAACTCCTAAAACGGGAATAACGGGCTGTCGAAAAAGCGCGACAACCAACCCCTGGAATTGGATTCGGCGACCACGCCGCCGCCGCCATAGTAAATGCGCGAGTTGGCGATCTTGCGCGACATGACGGTGTTATCGGAACTGACGTCCTGCGGTCGCACCAGCCCGGAAATACGAATGAATTCGGAACCCTGGTTCAAACCGATTATTTTCTCGCCGCGCACCATCAGGTTGCCGCTCGGCAATATGTCGGTCACGGTTACCGCGATTTCGCCGCTCAGGCTGTTGCTCTGCGCGCTGTCGCCACTGCCGGTGAAATCACGATCGCCGTTCAGGTTGTTGCTGAGCAGGTTATTGCCGTTGAACGTCGGCCCGGTGCTGCCCAGGATTGCCAGTGCGCTGAGATCCAGCGTATCATCCTTGCTGGTATTGGTGGCGGCCGACTTGGAAGCATTGGTCGACTCCGACAGGGTGACGCTGAGCACGTCCCCGATACGGAAGGCCTTGTTGTCCTCGAACAAGCGGATCGAGCGCCCGGCCTGGAATATGGAACCATTGGGCTCGGGCTTGAACTCGATCGCGGTCAAGTCCACCGGCGCGTACTGCGGGTCCGGTTGCACCAGCATGCGGGTTTGCGAGCAGCCGCTTGCCAGGAACAGCAGCAAGGGCGTCAGAATCAGGGTTTTCGAATCCATCATCGGATCACCTAGGTATTATTGTTGAGGTATTGCAGCATGCCGTCGGCGGTGGCGATCAGCTTGGAATTCATTTCGTAGGCGCGCTGGGTTTCGATCATGCTCACCATCTCTTCGACGATGTTGACGTTGGAACCTTCGAGCGAACCCTGACGCAGGCGGCCGAGCCCGGTCTGGCCCGGGTTACCTTCCTGGGCGGCGCCGCTGGCGGCCGATTCGACGTAGAGATTCTCGCCGATGGGCTGCAGCCCGGTCGGGTTGACGAAATTCGCCAGTTGTATGCTGCCGATGCCGGTGGGAGCGGCCTGACCCTGCAATTGCGCGCTGACTACCCCGTCGATACCGATGGTTACCGACTGGGCGTCGGCGGGCAAGGTAATACCGGGCTGCAATGCATAGCCGCTGGCGGTAACCAGTTGCCCCTGGTCGGAAACCATGAAACTACCGTCGCGGGTATAGGCCGGACTGCCGTCGGGCAATAAAATCGGGAAAAAGCCCTTGCCGTCGATCGCGACATCGAGGCTCTTGCCGGTGTTTTCGATATTCCCCTGGGTGTGAATCTTTTCAGTCGCCACCACGCGCGTGCCGGTGCCGAGCATCAGCCCGGACGGCAAGCGGGTATCTTCCGAGGATTGTGCGCCCACCTGGCGCAGATTTTGATACAAGAGATCTTCGAATACCGCGCGCGATTGCTTGAAGCCGGTAGTACCGACGTTGGCGAGATTGTTGGAAATTACCGCCAGGCGCGTCTGTTGCGCGTCGAGGCCGGTTTTTGCAATCCAAAGGGCTTGATTCATGATACTTCTCCATCGATTGGTTCCTGATGAAGAAATATGCAGTTACCGTGCCAACACAAAGCCTGGGATCGGCGAGAATTGGCGGGTTGCCTATGCTAAATCGGTTCCAGCGGCGGGTCGAGCAGATTGAACAAGCGCTCCATGTGCTCGATGGCCGCGCGCCCGTTGTCGGTTAACTGCCCGCCGTCGGGCGCGGTAATCAAGCCTTTGTCGAACATGCGCGCGGCCGCGGCCACGATTGCGGGATCCGGATTATCGTGCACGTCCATCGCAACCGGGCCGCCCATGCTGAAACGCCGCAACAAGGTCAATTCGTCGATGAGTTCGGGATCGATATGCATTTTTTCCTCCCCGGATCGAGTATTGGCCAGGCCCTAGGGTCTGGCCAGGTCTTCGCCTTCCTTTTCCGGCAATAACAGATCGCTGCGGCTGATACCGAGCGCCAACGCCGAGGTGGTGGCGACATAAATTGAAGAATAGGTTCCGACCAAAACCCCGATGATCAGAGCCAGGGCGAAGGCGTGAATCACTTCGCCGCCGAGGAAAAACAACGATAACAACACCAACAGTGTCGTGAACGACGTCATCAAGGTTCTTGAAATGGTCTGATTGATCGAAGTATTGACCACTTCGATCGAAGTCTTTTTGCGGATCTTGCGAAAGTTTTCACGCACGCGGTCGAACACCACGATGGTGTCGTTGAGCGAATAACCGATTACCGCGAGAATCGCAGCCAGCACGCTCAAATCGAAATCTAGCTGTAACAGCGAAAACACGCCTAGTGTAATCGTTACGTCATGAATCAACGCGGCCACCGCGCCCAGTGAAAAACGGTACTCGAAGCGAAACGCGACGTAAATCAGGATTGCGATCAGCGCATACAATACCGCCAGCCCGCCGTCCTCGGTGAGTTCCTCGCCAACCTGCGGCCCGACAAAATCCACCCGGCGCACATCGATGTCGGTCGCGCTGGACGCTTCCAGCAGGCCGATTATTTGTGAACTCAGCTCGGCCTTGTCCTTATCGCCTTTGGGCACCAGTCGAATCAAGACTTCGCTGGCACTGCCGAAGTGCTGCACGATGGCGTCGCCGAAACCCTCAGACTCCAGCGCCTGGCGGATGGGTTCGAGTTCGACCGCCTGCAGGTAGCCGACCTCGATAATGCTGCCGCCGGTGAAATCGATGCCGACATTCAGCTTCAGCGTGAACAGGCTGACAATTGAAATCAGCAACAAAGCTACCGATAACAGCATTGCCGGTTTGCGCAACGCCATGAAATCGAAGTTATTCAATAATGTCTTGGGCATAATCAGATCGCCAGCCGGGTTACCTGTTTACGACCGTAAATCAGGTTGATGACCGAGCGCGTACCAAAAATCGCGGTAAACATCGACGACGCGATACCGATCATCAGCGTCACCGCGAAGCCCTGAATCGGGCCGGTACCGAAGCCGAATAGTACGATGGCGGCGATAAAAGTAGTGATATTGGCGTCCGCGATAGTGCCAAAAGCTTTTTCATAGCCGGCAAAAATTGCCGCCTGCGGTGTGTTGCCAACACGTAATTCTTCGCGAATTCGCTCGAAAATCAAGACATTGGCGTCGACCGCCATACCCACGGTCAAGACGATACCGGCAATGCCGGGCAAGGTTAAAGTCGCTTGGAAAATTGACAATATGGCCACCATCAACACCAGGTTCAAGCTCAGCGCGAGATTGGCAACCAGACCGAATACCTTGTAATAAACCGCCATGAAGACCAGCACCAGCGCGAATCCGACCATTACCGACAGAAAACCGCGATCGATGTTTTCCTGCCCCAGGCTCGGGCCAACGGTGCGCTCTTCGACGATTACCATCGGCGCGCGCAACGCACCGGCACGCAATAACAACGCCAGGTCACGGGCTTCGCGGGTACTGTCGAGGCCGGTGATATGAAACCGCTTGCTCAATTGATCGCGAATCGTGGCGACATTGATGACTTGCGAATCGGTACTCCTGATGCGCTGCCTGACGCCGTCGATTTCACGGAATTCGAACTTGTCCTCGATGAATACCACAGCCATCGGCTTACCGATATTATCGCGTGTGATTTTCGCCATGCGGTCCGCGCCCTTGGCGTTCATTGTTATCGTGACATCCGGTGAAGCGCTTTGCTGGTCGATACCGGAAGCCGCACCGACTATCTGGTCACCGGTAACGATGACGCTGCGTTTCAGCAACACCGGGTCGCCGTTACTCTGGGTATACAATCGAGTGCCAATGGGCGCCTTACCGGCAGCCTGGGCTGCCCGCCAGTCGGTAAAACTACCGTGTACCAGGCGAAATTCGAGGGTCGCGGTCGCGCCCAGAATCTCCTTGGCGCGAACCGTATCCTGCACCCCGGGCAACTGCACTACGACGCGATCGCTACCCTGACGCTGAATCACCGGTTCGGCCACACCGAGTTCGTTGACGCGATTCTTGAGCGTCGAGATATTTTGCTCGATCGCTGCGCGGCGTTCTTCCTCCAGCGCGTTGGGGTTGTAGTTTATTCCGATAAACCAGTTACGATCGTCGCTGCTGTCGCTAAATTCGTAGTCGCGGAACTCTTCTTCCAGCAGCAGGCGCGCGTCATCTCGGGCTTCGGCGGAGGTAAAGCGGATGTTGATCGATGTCTTGTTGGACTGCACCGCCTTGTAGCGTACTTTTTCTTCACGCATGAAGCTGCGCAATTCCCCGGATGCCCGGGCCAGCGATTTTTCGATCGCCGAAGCCATATCGACTTCCATTAGAAAATGCACCCCGCCGCGTAAATCCAGCCCGAGATACATCGGTAGCGCACTTAAGGAAGTAAGCCAGTCCGGGGTCGCCGGCGCCAGGTTGAGCGCGATGCCGTAACGTCGATCGCTGGCGTAAAGCGCCGCGCGAAGTTTCGAGGCCGCCTTGAGCTGGGCGTCTTCCGAGGCGAAGCGCACCAGTACATTGTTGCCGTCCAGTTCAACCGAGCGATGTTCGATGTTTTCGCTCTGCAGCAGGCTCTTGATATTGCTTAACTCACCCTCGTCGACGAGATTGACCCGATGCGTGATCTGCAGCGCGGGGTCTTCACCATACAGATTAGGTGTCGCATAAATCGCGCCGATGGCGACTATCAGGATGAGGAGGATATATCTCCAGGGGGCATAGCGATTGACCATCTCGATTACAGGTTCTTGATGGTGCCCTTGGGCAATACGGAGGCAATCGCGTGGCGCTGAATCTTGACTTCGACGTTATCGGCGATCCGGCAGGTGAGGAAATTGTCGTCGGTGGCGGTGATTTTGGCAAGCAAGCCGCCATTGGTGATTATTTCATCACCCTTGCTGAGCGCTTCGACCATGCTTTTATGCTCCTTGGCTTTTTTCTGCTGCGGACGGATTAGGAGAAAATAGAAAATACCGAACATCAACAGCAGCGGCAAAATCAGCTCGAGAGTACCGGCTTGTCCCCCTTCGGCTCCCTGCGCTAGCGCATCACTTATAAAAAAACTCATTTTGATAAACCCTTGGTTTGCGATTTGTTAGCTCAGGGCCCCCGCCCTGAAGCGGCGCGTATTATGGCACTAGGGCGGCCATCTCACAAGACGGAAGCGAATTTTCGACTGCTATAACTCGGACCCGTAACGGCGGTAAAAGTTTTCACGAAAGCTGTCAAAACGATCGGCTTCTATGGCGCCGCGAATCGAGGCCATCAATTGCTGGAAATAATGCAGGTTATGGATGGTATTGAGCCGGGCGCCGAGAATTTCACCACATTTGTCGAGATGACGCAGATAGGCGCGCGAGTAGTGCCGGCAGGTGTAACATTCGCAGTGCGGATCCACCGCCGCCGTATCGTCGGCATAGCGGCTGTTGCGGATACGGACGATACCGTCTCCGGTATACAGAAACCCGGTGCGGGCATTACGCGTCGGAATAACGCAGTCGAACATGTCGATGCCGCGGCGTACCCCTTCGATTGAGTCTTCCGGTTTGCCCACGCCCATTAAATAGCGCGGTTTATCGACGGGCAACTCGGGCAGCACGGCATCCAGGGTCGCGTTGCGCTCGACGGCGGCCGCGCCCACCGACAAGCCGCCGATGGCGTAACCATCGAAACCGATGCCGATCAGCCCGCGCGCCGAATCGATGCGCAGCTCGGGATAAGTCCCGCCCTGTACGATACCGAACAACGAGTTGGGATTATCGCCAAACGCGACCTTGCTGCGCTCGGCCCAGCGCAACGATAAATGCATCGATTGGCGCACCACGTCCTCGTCCGCCGGATACGGCGTACACTCGTCGAAACACATTACGATATCCGAGCCGAGGTCGCGCTGAACCTGCATCGAAACTTCGGGACTGAGAAAGACCTTGGCACCATCCACCGGTGAGGCGAAGGTTACGCCCGCCTCGGTAATCTTACGCATCTTGGCGAGGCTGAATATCTGGAAGCCGCCCGAATCGGTCAGAATCGGGCCCGGCCAATGCATCATATCGTGCAGGTCGCCATGCCGTTTGATGATTTCGGTGCCGGGGCGCAACATGAGGTGAAAGGTATTGCCGAGGATGATCTGCGCCCCGATTTCCCTTAGTTCCTCCGGCGTCATCGCCTTGACCGTGCCGTAGGTGCCGACCGGCATGAAAGCGGGGGTATCGACCGTACCCCGCGCAAACACTAGACGCCCCCGGCGCGCCCTGTCGGCGATTTTATCGAGGATGAATTCCACTAAGTTTCGGTCTCCCGTCGATGGTCGATAAACATCGCGTCACCATAGCTGAAAAAACGGTAACCCTGCGCCACCGCATGCGCGTAGGCCCGCCGGATCAATCCGCTGCCGGCGAACGCGCTCACCAGCATCAACAGAGTCGAGCGCGGCAGGTGGAAATTGGTCAGCATCGCATCCACCTGCCTGAAGGCATAACCCGGCTTGATGAACAAACTGGACTCGCCCAGCAAGGGGCGCAAGTTACCGCCGGCGGCGGCCGATTCGAGGCTGCGTACCACGGTGGTACCGACGGCAATCACCCGTTTACCCCGTTCACGAGTCTGCCATATCGCATCGCATACGGATTGCGGCACGTCGACGAGCTCGGCATGCATGATATGGCTTTCGATATCCTCGCCGCGCACCGGTTGAAAGGTCCCGGCGCCGACGTGTAAGGTTAAGTGGGCGAATTCGACGCCCTTTTGCCGCAGCCGGCAGAGAATTTCGTCGTCGAAATGCAGCCCGGCGGTCGGTGCGGCCACGGCCCCCGGTTTGCTGGCATAGACGGTCTGGTAGCGATCCCTGTCGGTCGCGGCGTCGGCCCGTTCTATATATGGCGGCAAGGGGACATGTCCGTATTGCTCGAGCAGTTCCAGCCAGGGCCGGGCTTGTTGCTGCAACACGAAGAGGTCGCCCTCGCGCGCTTGCATGACACAGCTTATCTCGCCTTCGAGAATCAACTCCGTCCCGGGCTTCGGCGCTTTGCTGGCGCGAATTTGCGCCAGCAGGGTCGCGTCGTCGAGCACCCGTTCCACCATGACTTCGATTTGCCCGCCGCTTTGTTTGCGCCCGAACAAGCGCGCCGGGATCACCCGGGTATCGTTGAACACCAGCAAATCACCAGGCTCGATGAAATCGACAATCTCGGAAAACTGCCGGTCGGAGAAATCGCCAGCGACAGGATCGACCCGCAGCAAACGCGACGCGCTGCGCTCGGCCAGAGGCGCCTGCGCAATCAATTCTTGCGGTAATCGGTAATCGAAATCGCTGAGTTGCATCGTCGGGGTGTTTTCAAAAACGCCGTATATTAACCCATTTCCGGGGACACAAAACGGGTTTTCCGATTTTCCCGACTTCGCCGCCACGCCATCACTACCACTTGCCCTTATTTTGAATTAGAATGCGCCCTCCTTGCCGGGGTGGCGGAACTGGTAGACGCGGCGGATTCAAAATCCGCTGGTGGTAACACCTTGGGGGTTCGAGTCCCCCCCCCGGTACCATAATTTTTCTTAGTTAAAGCAACCAACTACGCCTATGTTTTGAATCGAGTATGCTTTAGGTATTCGCCTAGGTATCCCTTAAAATATTACCCCAAGTTACCGTCTACCAATCTTAATGCTGTTATGTGTCATAGAGCGTAATACTGACGTGGTCAAGCTTTTTGATACACCCCAGTTAAGCGGCATCCTTCATTTCCAGACATTGTTTTTCATAATCGTTCGGGCTGACATAACTCAGCGTCGAATGTAATCGATATGGGTT
>Ga0136654_1000366_pt1 | contig 14073 bp, 23 predicted proteins | sample InaspJWI70metaG_FD_94865 | JGI IMG/M metagenome (GOLD analysis project Ga0136654, IMG submission 94865) | Marine gutless worms symbiont microbial communities from Oahu, Hawaii - Inanidrilus sp. 1 OAHU.JWI-70 metaG (version 2) | ecosystem: Host-associated > Annelida > Digestive system >... | reverse complement strand
TGCGTATCGTCCAGCAGGCTGTAAAAACTTCAAAGATCACTTGGAAAGACGTTACCTGGGATATGGACCCCATATCCGAGTACTTTATGCCTGCTGGAGCTTTTTAGAGAACCGAATTCTTTTTTAAACCAAATGGAACTCTTTATTGGTTCAGAATCGCCGCACTTGACCATATAGGGTTTCCCGCTCATACTACTTTCAGAGGCGGCCCGTACAATAAATTGTTCGGTTGAATTTATGAGACCTTTTTGAATCAAATATTTATATTTATAATTTATATGCTGCCTTGCCGCATATGCGTCATACCATTTGCCATTACGATTAAATTCACAATCTGAGTGAACCAGGTAGTCCAAAAGGTACAGAATCTCCTTTTCCATTTCATCTTTGCTATCCACAGCATAAGACATAGAATATAGAGAAAGGAACACAAAAAATACAATAAACCGCATAATTGTTTGATTTTTATCTTAACTGTGATTGCCGCCAAAAATGAACAGATAAGCAGGCGATTCAACCGTGGATGCCGCTCAGGCTTTTACGAAAAACCGGCCAAGTTGCCCCGGTCTTCCGCCGCGATTCATTAGCACTTGGATTATACCCTAAGGTCGATTTTGCCGGCTTTAAAACAAGATACAATATAATCATGGTAAGGGATTTGACCAGATCTATTTTAGCACCAATGCCAATCAACTATTGATGTTGAGGTTCTCAGGATGATTTCGCGGTTTTGATCAAAAAGCAGACTCAAAGAACCATCCGGGTTTAAAGTGAATGCAGTGATTTCCTTTTGAGAATTTCTGTGGAGCAATGCACTTTTGGCAATATTTTGTGGATCAACACCATCGAGTATTGGAGGATCGGCTTTTTCCAACAACCGATTTAATCCAATCTCCTCGGGAGAATCGATTTCTTGGGCTACTAGCCAATAATCTTTCAATCTAATACCCAACCAATCTCTATAATCAAAATAAGAGTATGAATTTCCAATAAGGGTTCTTTTTAAAATTTTTTAGCTAATTTTCTGTTCATATATTTGTGCTACCATTTGAGATCAGCTACGTGCCCTCATGCTAGGCGCGGGTGGAGACCTCAAAATGCGTGAAAGCTAAGCAGGTCAGCATAAACTATTCGTTAGACTAAAAAACCACATCTAATACTTATTTCCATTTCGTCACAATGCTGATGACCATGTTTTGTAATTCCTTGTTGGCATCCGCTGACTCTATTTCTGAAATAATCCGATTCGCATCCTCACTTAAAGTAGCCTGGTTGAAGTTTATGTCTTCCGTTACCATTTGCGGTAGGCCGCACGAACTCTGGATGAGGTAATTAACGTACTTATCATTTCTGTGCTCCACAAGGAGATGGATTTCTATTTCATTAAGGACACTTACCACAATTTGTGGATGGTAGTAGAACATTTCGTTTAACATCTGCGTGATAAATTCACTACTTTCCACATCTGAATATTGATACATCCGCAATAAAATCGTCGTAGCCTTTCTCCTATCTTCTGCTCGTTTTTTATAAATTAAGTTCAAGATATATTCGGAAGACGCAATCGTATCAGTATTGTCGTTTTTTTTGATTTCAGCAGTTGATCGACTAAACGGTCAATCTCTTCAAAAGTGGAATCCTTGTCTTTAGCCGGTAAACAGGAACTTTGTGTATCCTGATTGCCGCCTCCATCCTCTCCTTCACATAAGGAAACACCAGTTATAAATACGATAAAAATGACAAAAGGGAAGATTATTCTCATCTTTTTTTACCTACCGTTGCGATGTGCTGTCTTCAGCAGCGCTGCGACGAAGGCACGCAGCTGTTGAAATCCGCCCATTCCCTTGTTATGCGTTTGGGTTTTTTTCATTTGGTAAATATGGTCCCAACAGTTTCAACAGTTCCCCGAGACGGTCGGTATGTTCCGAGATGTAAACCTTTCCATGACTGTTGCTGTTTACGACAATAGCATCGATTCCATTACTGCTGAAGCTAGTGAGCTTGGTAATATCAGATAATGGGATCGTGTTTTTTAACATCCAATAGTTCCGACCAGTAATCTTACCATCAGAAATCGTTATTTTTGCAGCTCTAAAGCACTGTGAAATAAAAAAGGCGATAATCACAGAAATCAGGGGGACTCCTATAAAAATAGAAGCCAAAAAACCGGGCAGGTTTAATTTCTCAAAGGCTTTTTCATAATCGAAGCCCATTGAAATGAAATGATAAGCCATAAAAAATAATATTGGGACGTAAATGATTATCATCATATAGATAGTCAATGACTTGAATTGTTGTTTCCACTTAACTGGGTAGTGACCAATCATTTTCATTTATACATAACGGTTGAGTTTTGACGCACGCGACTATTGCCCCTTGGGTTCCCTAGTGACTTGTTAACCCGACTCTTGTCTTACAATCTGCGCATCACCATACAGGACTAAAAAACCGCACTTTTCATCCACATCCGTAAACTGAATTACCCTGTATTTGTCTGTCTCACCGCCATAATCAAGATTGCGGCTGTCGGTATATGAAAGCGGCAATAGTGATAACCCACCAAACTCAATGGCCCCTAATATCATGAACGGGGACATATCCAGATGCACAACATCGTCACTTCTAATCAACCAGGTTTCACCACCACACGAAGGTAGCGACACCGAGATAGTGATTTTGTTTCTATGCAGTTCGGTTACCTTTAATTCAGCATCATCTGCATATTTTGAGAGTGTGTCACGGATGGCGGCTGTCATTCCTACCTCCGGCTAATGCTTTGCGTTGACCAGCCGGCCCTATGCCTTTTTGAGCACGCACGGCTTTTATGGAAAACCGCATAATTTTCCCGGTCCGGTTCAACAACTGATTTGTCGCGGCTTCTGGACTCCTTAATGACGTTTGGTGTCAGACAACGCGGCCATTACGCCTAATCCGATATAAACGCATCCGACCAAATACCGTTCAGCCCGCAAAAATGAGTGAGTGCCTTTGAGCCATTGTCCCACCGTGCCCGCTAAAAGAGCATAAAGGCTGTCGGTGACAATGGCCATGAGTACAAAAAGAAATCCGAGGGCCAACAACTGTAAAGTGAATGCACTACTTGATGAATCGGCAAATTGTGGTAAGAAAGCGAAAAAGAATAAAGCCGTCTTCGGGTTAAGTATCGCCACCAATAAACCTTGGCGAAAAATGCGTATTAGACTCTGATGCTGTAGTTTCGCTGGTTGATGAGGGGTATCCCGTGCAAAAAGTCGGCGCACCCCCAGATAAATAAGATAAGCGGCACCAAGGTATTTGACGATTGAGAAAGCAAGTGCTGACGAAAAGAGTATGGCCGACAATCCCAAGCTAGCAGCCAAAACATGTACGAGGTTCCCGATTTCGATACTGAGAACTGACACAAACCCAGCCAACCGGCCCTGATCCAAACTACGGGCCACAATATAAAGCACGGCTGGTCCGGGTGTGACCAAAAGTATCAAAGCAGCCAACAGAAATACGGGCAAGTTCGGCAAGTTGAACATATTATCCATCCAATTAGCTTTGACCTCTACTTAAACAGAGTCATTGCATGACAGCAACGGTACAGGGCTCCGGCACCGGAGATGCCCGGTGCCCCGCTTTGTTATGGGGGTTGAGAGCTATTCGTTTGCGAGAACGAGCCTGTATTTTGCATTGCCGGATTTTAAGTGCTCAAATGCTTCGTTGATCTTGCTCATCGGATACGTTTCAATTTGTGGTTTTATATTATGCCGGTGCGCAAACTCCAACATCAACCCTATTGTCGTCGGGCTGCCTACCGGCGATGCCGACACTGATTTTTGTCCCGTCAGCAAAGAGAAAACTCTCAGATCAAGAGGCTCCAACGTCGCGCCGACAAAATGCAGGTGCCCCTTGGGTTTTAGTGTGCTGACGTACAAATTCCAATCCAACTTTACGTTGACCGTGGAAATAATAAAATCGAATCTGCCTGCGGCGGATTCGATCTCGCCCTGATCGCGCGAATTTAATGTATTGTGCGCCCCGAGATCCATGGCTGCCTGGCGCTTTGACTCGCTGGTGGTAAAAGCCGTGACTTCGCATCCCCATGCGTTGAGAAATTGCAAAGCGAGATGGCCAAGCCCACCGATGCCGATGACAGCGACCTGGTCAGTAGATTTTACGCCAAATTGCACAATTGGGTTGAATACGGTAATGCCGCCGCAAAAAAGGGGGCCCGCGGATTCCAGTTCCATCCCTTCCGGAATTGCAATAACGCTGGCGGCGTCCGCGCGGACTTTTTCCGCGAATCCGCCGTGATGGGCTACAATTGTTCCTTGAGCATTCTCACATAGATTCTGATCTCCAGTTTGACAAGAATGGCAGTGACCGCAATAGCTGCAGTGCCAACCCAGGCCGACGGTTATGCCCTCTTCCAAATTTAAGACACGACTTCCCTTGGCTGAAATCTTTCCGATCACTTCATGCCCGGCCACGAGCGGGTACTGTGAGAGCCCCCACTCATTTTCAACCATGCTCAAATCACTGTGGCATATGCCGCAGTGAAGCACATCAATTTCTACCTCATTGGGATTGAGTTCATCGACTTCGTAGCTGAATGGTTCAAATTGACCGCCAGCTTCACGAACGGCGTAGGCATTTATGGTCTTTGCTGTATTCATAGTTTTCATCTCCTTGACTCAAAGTTGTTGAATATCACTGGTAGCATTTCCATCTACGGAACGTCGAGGGGGAGCAGCGGTCCAATCAAGCTACAAGCTTGCACTGCCGTTTTGTAAAACCGCAATCTTCACACCGTCTGCTCCACGCACTGGTTAGGCATTAGTCTCCACGGGTTTCGTCATACTCGCCCTCAAGTACTGGTGTATAGGGCGAGAGATCATTATCTATTGGCTCCTCGACATTCCGTCTCTTGAGAGTCAGTTTCTTAAAGCTGTTAAAGAATTTTGGGTCTTCATCATCATGGATGTGCATTATTCCATATGAGCCTGGAGTAATTTCAACGATTCGGCGCAAGAACTCTTCTGCTTTGGTGCTTGCGTGATTGTGGTGCCCTGCAATATGAATTGTGTCCAAACCAATGTATTGCACTGATGCCTTCAAGGGGAAGTCGAATTGTGTCAACAACGATTGGGCCTGATACCAACATTCAATTTGCAGAGAGGCGTTCGTGTCATGTGCATGATAGCGCGCAGTGATCCAAGAATGGTATTCGTACATTTTGCCTTTCTATGCCTAACGGTTGCTTGAGGGGCTTTTGCGGAGCGCCTGCGTAGCAACAGTCCATCTCAAAACAGGGGTTATACATTTCCTTATTATTCATCCTATACTCTTTAGGTGCCTTGACCAAGTACTCGCTCAATGAGGTTCTTGAGTCTTGATCGATATCCTCCACTTGGCCTGGTTCCCGGTCGATGCAATTATATTGCCTTATTGCTCTATCTAAGCGCAATGCTATCCCGGTTTGAACACACGCTCTCCCTTCAGCCATCCCTGCAGAGGATTGGGATGCGCCAAATAGGATTTGACCGCGCTGGTCACAACCTGGGTCTCCCATTGGAGTCCGAGCATTTCACACCCCTTCTGAACACCCTTTCTCACCATTGCGAACACATAATTCCGATGAAAAAGGGAGTCGATCTCCGCCTCCTTGTCTTTGGATCGCCAGGAGTCGATACACTGACGTACATCCAGAGAATGCCATGACCTGCAGACAAAAGGGCGAATAGCATAGACGGAACAGCTCCCTCCCTTCAAGAAAATACAAGGAGTCTCACGCCAGTTTGCGACCTTTTCATCCTGTGTTTTTTTATATGTCAAGCGTATGTTGTGACCGATTTTTTCAACAAATCGTTTTTCGCGCCAGTATCGTAAGTTTCAACCACATGCACTCCCAGAACAATCGCTTCCGGGGGTGTAATCGATATCTGCATGGAGCAGCAGTAAGGGCAACCCGCCTTGCAAGCGATCTCGGACGAAGCATCTCTACTTTTCTCCAATTGCATTATGATATGATCCGCGTAAGCGCTCCCTTCCAATAAAATCTTTCCTGCATTTTCAGCTTTTCTGGAATCGCCGGCGTAGGTGAGTGCTATCCTTTTTCCGGATTCAAAGAGTACATGATCGATGTCCGGCCCTTTCATTTCGTTGCTTTTATTCATTTCTTGCTCGTCTCCGTAAGAGAAACAAAGGAGTCAAGTCGTGATTATTTAGTATGTGAAACGGAAGTGGAGCCTACCCTATTCCAGCTAAATTCGAATAACGTTTGAGCTGGGCAACGGGCAATCCGATTGGCGCTAACCATCAGGCACTTAAGGTAAACCCCGCAAGTTGTCCCTGTCTGCTCCACTGATTTGTTTGAATGCCCCTTCGGTCAGGTTGAGGATCACACGACCGTTCTGGCCAGCTTGCTCGACCAATTCGTGTGCGGTTGCGATTGCGTCGAGAGGGAGAACTCGTCCGATGTGATATCCACCCCAGCCATGGGCGAGCAATTCCGATAGGTCGTGGGCCGCTTGGCGCTTCGCCTCTCCCGGAAAGTCGTCACTCCCGAGAAAGTAAAGCCGCGCATTCTTGAACACCAGGTTCCAAAAAGGAATCTCGGGATTCGGGCGATTGGTGGCGTAGGTCGCGATAGAGCCTCCCAACTTCAAGACCCGCTCATCCACAGCTACGTTCGCTTGAAAGGCTACCTCCACGATGTGGTCAACACCATCCGGGGCCACAGCCAGAACACTCTCTACGATTTCCTCCGAGCCTAAACCGTTCGTCTGGAGAACTTCGTCCGCGCCTTGCCCACGAACAATCGTCGAGTCCGCTTCGCTGCGGACTGTCGCGATGACCGTGGCGCCCGCGTGCTTGGCGACCGCCACGGCCGCCATTCCAACCGCGCCTGCCCCACCCTGGACCATCACAATACGGCCTTTGATGTCTCCTCCCACGTGAACAGCCCGATGCGCCGTGATCCCGGGAATGCCCAGACATGCTCCCTGTTCCCAGGAAGCATTCGATGGGAGCCACGTGACCTGATCGACCGGTACAACTACGAACTCAGCCGCCGTTCCGAAAGGCCGATAACTTTGTGCGCCGAAGCACCAAACGCGCTGACCCACAAGATCACTCGACACACCCACACCAACCGCGTCGACGGTTCCCGAACCGTCACTGTGAGGAATGATTCTCGGGTATGGCATTCCAACGCCGAAGGCATCGCTGCGTTTTTTAACATCGCCGGGGTTGACACCCGAGCACTGGACCTCTATTCGGATCTCACCTGAGCCGGGCTCTGGATCCTCCATCGTGCCGACAACGAGGACGTTTCGGGCCTCACCTTGCGACTCATACCATGCTGCTCTCATAAATCACTACCCTTCTGCAGAGGCATTCTACCGTTTAAACTGTGGAGCGCCTGCTTCTTAGCGTCCTCCCACCAGTGATTTATTATAACACCTCTTAATTACAAAGAATATTATACGTCGACAACCTGAATATTAGTGTGTACCATTTGTACAAAATGAACATATTGTACTTAAAGGGCAATTATTATGCTTAACAAGATTACAACGGCCGATGCCAGAAAAAAATTCTCCAATATAATCAATAGGGTGGCATTTGGCGACGAATCCTTCGTGCTGACTCGCCGCGGCCAGCCAATGGCCGCCCTGGTTTCTATGCGTGAATTGAAACTGTTGCAGGAATTAGAGGACCAAATCGATATTGACGATGCTTGGAAGGCTAAAAGCGAACCCGGCGAACCGATCCCCTGGGAAGAACTGAAAAAGGAACTTGAAATTTGAGTTACCGGATTGAAGTTAAAAGGTCTGCGGCAAAAGCGCTCAAAAAAATTCCAAAACTTGACAGATAAAGAATAGTCGAAAAGATTGATAGCCTGGCTGAAAATTTTCCGAACCCCGACACCACAAAGATGAAAGGGAAAAACCCTTTTCACAAAGTCCGCATTGGAGACTATCGCATCATCTATGAGGTTCAAGAGGAGGTCCTTTTAATTCTGATAGTCAAAGTTGGCCACCGCAAGGATATCTACCGAAACCTACCGTAATTTCTTCATTCAATATTTTTGTTATAAATGTTGAGTTATGGGGTTGGGCGCGCTTTATGCCCAATCCCTCTTCAATGATTTGTTAGGCTTGGCGGTAACAAGTTATCTAAATACTTTGATTGACAACTGTCACGTGACAGACTACATTGGGTTCATGATTAAAACGTTTGCCGATAAAGAAACTCAGTTGGTTTATGTTAAAGGCAAATCAAAAACTATACCTCCCGATCTAATTAGAAGGGCAGTCCGTCGCTTGGAATATATAAATTTGGCATCTAATATCAATGATTTGAGAGTACCGCCAAGCAATCGACTACATAGCCTTAAAGGTGACAGAAAGGGGCAATACTCAATATCAATAAATGAACAGTGGCGCATCTGTTTCAGATTCGTAGATGGAGATGCGTTTGACGTTGAAATTGTCGATTATCATTAAGGAGCAATACCATGGCAATTCCGAATACAATTAAACGGGAGGTCCCCCCAACTCATCCAGGTGAAATGATAAGGGAAGATTTCATTCCGGATTATAATTTAAGTACGGCATCACTCGCAAAGGCCTTAGGTGTTTCACGGCAGACTATCAATGAATTATTGAGGGAAAGACGGTCTATCACGCCTACTATGGCGCTGCGATTGTCTCGCCTTTTTGGCAATTCTCCTGAGTTCTGGCTCAACGCACAGCAGACTCGTGATCTATGGGAATCCGAAAAACGTTTTAAAAAAGAACTTAATAAAATCCATCCACTCAATGCAGCCTGAGATAGTCGAACACCTCTTTCCCTGTAATTATTAATAGGCCTAACGGTTGAGCCGAGACGCGCGCGGTTTTTGCGCGTCGCTTTCTCCAGCGATTTGTTAGGCGAAATGCCAGTCCGTATTATGCTGAAGGGGCAAGTATCCCTGCTAAAATAATTATAGTGCCAAGAAGTATACCAATTACCACATTTAGGTTAAGCTTCTTTGAGCCAACTTTCTTTATCCAGTCTCTATTAAAGTAGATGTGCAGTCCTGATAATATAAGAAATATTAGTGAAGACAGAATATGGATTATCTTCCAAAATTTTATCGATAAGCCATAGACTACAAATGACAGCGGATCAATTCCAGGTTCAAGGGAATGCATTTCAGGGAATTTCAGCATCAAAATAAGCCCAGACGAAGTAATAATGCATGAAATAATATACAGTTTGTAAGTAGTCGCGCTATGAATTTTCGGTTTAGAGGTATCTTTTTCTATCATGACACCCTCCTAATCATTCTTTGATTCGTTCAGACTTATTTATCTCAGCCAATATTTAACGCATAACGGTTGAGCTGAGACGCGCGCGGTTTTTGCGCGTCTTACTCCAGCGATTTGTTATATTTGTTGGCTCTTATATAAGTGACGATCTTGTAAAAGATGAAGACTAATAGAACTATTATTGGATAAAAAATCATTGAAATTTCTTTATATTTATCAGGGGCGATCCCAAAAATGTTGGAAACTAATTCTGCCTCATATTGCAACCATTCCTCCTGAAAAAGAATTCTCGATAAAAATACTACTATTACAATTATGATAGCTGAGATTACAAATATCTTATTCATACCCGGTACTCGTTCCAACATCGAAGCACGTCGATCGGAATAATCAATACTTTCGAGATCCGACCCATCAGTGTCAATAGTGGTGCCGCACCTACAAAGGTGTTTACCTTTAGGTATCCATTTTAATTCTTTGCCACAATTTGGGCATGTCGGAATCTTGTCATTATCCATAGATTTTCCAAACATAACGGTTGAACTGTGGGGCGCATGCTCTTAGCGTCCGCACCAGTGATTTTATGGACGCAGTCCTATTGGTGAGCAGTATATTCATCAAGTAAACGACGAATCATTTTTTGGTATTGGGTGTTGTATTTCTTCGCCTCTTTTTTGAAGAAATCAACACTCGTTTTGCTAAGAGAGATCGTTACCTTTACGGTCTCATCTTTCAATGCAAGTTCTTCAGGAGAAGGTAGAAAATCGGCAATAGCTCTAACCTTTCCCATTCGCTCATCGGTGTATTTGATTTTCCTTTTCATAGATCTTTTTCCCATTGCGCCAATATCCGGCGCCGATAATTCTGATTTTTCGTTTTCGGTACGTGAAACGTACCGTCAGGATTCCGTCGGGCACCTGGCCGAGACAATAATATCGTATTTCATCTTGGCTATATTCAAGATCTTCCAAAATAATACGATGGCGATCAAGGAATGCGAGTTGCGCCAGAGCAAATGAGACCCCATGTTTTTTTGATTTATCAGATCCTTGGCGGAGTCCCACTCAAAATCAGATCGTTTTGTCATATGACTAAGATACGGCGAGGGAATATAATTGTCAATATTTATATATGGCTTTTTATATGGGCATAAATAGGTATCAAATAAATCTTGATGTCGCAGATCGCGACTTCAACAGGTTATTCTCTTAGGAAAATTATACGACACGGTTACTCTAACTGGTCGCAAAATGCGACCACCTAAATTATAGTCCATAGCCACGGCGCTCTCCGGCGCGAGGTACGAGCGTCGGGAGCAGCGACTTTATTATGCTAAGACCTTCATATTATAACAAAACCTAAGCCTTATTATGAAGTCGATCAAGTTCGTTGATATCTGATTGTTTTACTGGCCTGTATGAATCGACTTGGGCAAAACGAAGCAGGTACCCATCCGGATCAAGGACCATGAATTCAGTACGTTCATCCATGCGATCAGTCCGCCAGATTGATGAGGTATGCAACTCCAGAAATGTTTCCAGCCCAGCCGACAACACACCGGTGTGGATTTCGCGCACGTTATTAACCATAAACTGCATATTGATCCCACGTCCATATGGCTTTTCCAACGGTTTTGGAAACCATGGTTCCCAAGCACCATCGTGTTCCCACCACGCGATCATAATTTGAGAGCCTTGGAGTGTCAGGTATGCATGTGGATCATTTGATCGCCTTTGAGCGACAGTGAAACCGAGGATCTCAGTGTAAAACTTGAGGCTGGTTTCAAAATCGGAACACCATAACTCAGGGACGAGGCTGTTTATCTCAAATGTCATTATCTTTTCCCATTATTAACTTACGAAGAAGGTTTACTATTATTTTTGATTTTCAAATCACATAACGTTTGAGCTGAGACGCGCGCGGTTTTTGCGCGTTTTACTCCAGCGATTTGTTAGGTGGCTCGTCCTCTCTTAAGTAGGCCTTTCTTCGAAATAGTAAGGTAGAGTGCAAAAATACCGAGTGGCACATCAACGCCTGCACAAAAGGCAGGCCACCAGTTTGGAACACCTGGGTTTGAAATCAGAAGGTTATGTGCAAAATCAAATATTCCGTGCGCAAAAATACCTATTCCTATTAAGACTGGCCACCGGAAAGCACCTATAATGGCAACCCCACTGAATATTGAGGCAGCTATTATTTCGGGAATTACTGCTTGGCCTGCCATAAAAGCAAATAATACGTAATAGCTCGCAATAACGATCAGCACAGTAGAGTAAAAACCCCGATCAATGTCAAATTGCAGTATTCTTGCAGCTACTGCTATAATAAATGCTAATACAATTCCGATAAATAGTGGTTCCATATTGTTTAAATAGGCCACCTAACGGTTGAGCTGAGTCGCGCGCGTTTTTTGCGCGTCGGATTCTCCAACGATTTGTTAGACTTTTACAACTCTTTTAAATACGTGCGTTCTCAATTATCTGAATTGCTGTAAATTCTTGAGATACCCGCAGCACTTCATTTCTAATTTTCCTATCAGGATCAATTGAATTAAATATTGCCACTTTATTGAAGCCAGGCCATCTAGGCATGATCATCATAACATCGTCATTGTATGAAATTGATTTGATGTTCGTAAATTGGATAGCCTGCTTGCCAATCTTCCAAGGACCATCAAACTCAATTTTTTGATTATACAGTCTTATTCTGTGCGGAAAAATCCGCGAAGATAAAAACTGACTTACTATAAAGAAAATGCCACTTGATAAAAGTAAAATTGCATCTCGGGTGGCAATATCTTTTCCAAAAAATATTGGGTCCCAAAATATGACCGCTACAACTATACAAAATCCAATCCATACAAGATACTTTGTTAGAAAGTAATAAACACCTTTCTTATTATGGATAGAATGTTGAAGTATCTCTTCCATTATTGTGTAACGGTTGAGCTGTGGGGCGCATGCTTTTAGCGTCCACACCAGTGGTTTGTTATCCGAACTGCCTCAAATATTGACAAATTTCACACAGTGTGTATCATTACACATCATGGATAGCCGGTCAATTATCAAAATTCTCAAGCAGAACGGTTGGCAAAAAGTCGTAACCTCCGGTTCTCACACACAATTTCGGCATCCTAAAATAAAGGGTCGGGTTACAGTGCCTCACCCTAAGAAGGATATACCGATTGGAACTTTGAAAAGTATCGAACGCCAATCGGGCATTAAGTTTAATTGAGGTGCGAAATGGTAAATTATATAGCAATCGTTCACAAAGATCCCGATAGCGAGTTCGGTGTTTCTTTCCCGGACTTCCCCGGTTGTGTAACAGCCGGCCAAAATATCGATGAAGCAAAAGATATGGCAGAAGAGGCCATCGCTCTCCATATTCAGGGAATGATCGAAGATGGAGATAAGTTGCCTATTCCTTCAAAGCTCGAAGAAATTATGGCCGATAGTGATTTCTCCGATGCTGTTGCTTATTTAGTTGTTGGTGTTCCTGACGCGAAGCCTCGTACAGTACGGGTCAACATCACTCTTCCCGAAATGACCCTTAAGCAAATTGACGCTGCCGCGAAACGACGTGGCATGTCCAGGTCTTCCTTTCTGGTTCACGCAGCCCAAAATGCTATCCAGTCCAATCATTCTGAAGTTTCAATATAGTTTCTTTCGGATAACGGTTGAGTTAAGGGGTTGGGCGCGCTTTTTAGCCCAATCCCTCTTAAATGATTTGTTATGTGAATTAGCCGAAAAAACAGGCGTAGTCGTCTTCTTCCACTAACTTGACAAATTCCTCGACCGAACCAACTTCAGGATCAGGATCATACCGGTGCCATTTCAAATCTGCGCGCTGCCAGAACACTTTCCAAATTTTCCGACTTTTTACATAAGTAGATTTCGCGATTGGCAATTCGATTTTTTCAGCTGGATTGTTCCAGACAGGACGGATTTCAAAAATTTCAACACTTTGATCGGATATTCTGAAAGATAAATCAACCTGATCCCGCACCTTCTCTGGCGGGCGATTCTTTTCAATATATTTCCCAAGAATCTTTTGAATTCTCTTCGTTTCAAATTCAGACAAAGCCATTAATTATTCCTTCACATAACGTTTAAGCTAACCAGCGCGCCCCGGACTGTCCCCGAATAGGGCCACCGAGCCTCCTCGCGTCTGGTTGAGAGATTGGTTAGGCTGCATACTCCGACTATGTATCGCCAATGATGCGGCGAGCCAACGTAAGTGCCTCTTCGGCTTTCCGAAAGATGTGCATCTGTTCCGGTTTGGCGGATGAGTCGCTTTCCGAGTAGACCTGCCACATTCGCGATAGGCCGTAATCGATGTCCTTGGGCACAACTCCAATCATGGCCACGTCTTTTCGGATGTCGGTTAGCGATGCAGTTACACGAGAAATTTGTATGACTTCGTCTTTGGTGACCGGTGCCCATGTGGCGTCGGTGTAGTCGAATATGAGAACTGCAAGCTCGTGGTGCTGCTTAAGCAACCGCGTCCAGTCGGTGATGCAGGAAAGGATCTCAAGGCAATTAATCGTTCCGTGATATCTAGTGTGGACAACGCGAGAGTCCATGAGAAGTTCAGTTGTGCGATTGTTCATAGCGTTCCCTTTGCGATATACGACGTTGGCATGTGCGGCCTAACGGTTGAACTGTGGGGCGAGTGCTCTTAGCGTCCCCACCAGTGATATGTTAGATTTACACCATACCAGAAGACCTGTTGATGTATTTCTAAACTGTTAAAGTATTGATTGCGAGGTGTT
>Ga0136654_1000365_pt1 | contig 14082 bp, 11 predicted proteins | sample InaspJWI70metaG_FD_94865 | JGI IMG/M metagenome (GOLD analysis project Ga0136654, IMG submission 94865) | Marine gutless worms symbiont microbial communities from Oahu, Hawaii - Inanidrilus sp. 1 OAHU.JWI-70 metaG (version 2) | ecosystem: Host-associated > Annelida > Digestive system >... | reverse complement strand
TGGGCTTAATCCTGACCCTTGGTGCATACCCACTTTTACCTCAAAACCTTTGCTATTACCATAGACTGTTCTGACGACCGTTTTTGCACCTGTATACATAGACATCACTGCTGATACAAGCTATTCTTCAACTCCCAGCTTATGCATTGCCCAGCTTATCACTTCTCTTGGCATGTTTTACTGAAATGCTGTATTAATGTATTGACAGAGTTCCAGCAGTTGCTGGCTTAATTTATTCACTCTTATTACTTACAACTCGTATACTCATGCGGCTGTAGGACTCTGTAAACCTCGTAGTCAGTGCAGTCGTGCATTGGACTGTTAGTGGCGTGATATCTGAGGAAAATGAAGTTGAGAGTTTTTCTCTCGACCAGTGTTGGACTGCGTTGAACGCAAGGATGCATCCGTGCACTGTCTTGTGAAAGACAACACATTGTCTTCATCAGTGTATTTATTGGCGTCTTACAGTTGTCGAGATAGTACCTTCAATAGTTTCGACAGTGAAGGGTGTTTCAGCTGTGAGCACTGGCCAGATATTTTATGCGTTTTTGTGTTTGTTGGTAAAACTGCATGCAGCATTTAAGTGAAAAGAAGCAATTTCCCGGTTTCCTGTTCCACCGGCATCTTTTCGTTGCTTACTCGCAGTAATATTACTGCCAAAAATAACCCAAATCGGTTCACGTATGTCAGAGTTATAGCAAGCCACGCGTGTGAACTTTTCTGAGACACAGTGTATAGGCCTACTAGTGATGTGGTCGATGGTGGTGTGTAGTTGTCGATTGCGTCGCTCGTTACCGTGTGTCGTTTCCATGGCAGCCGGTACGTCAGTCGTAGATATTGATCCAGCGCCCACCGGCGCGCTGGGTGGTCCGCGCGCACCGTGCTGTGCTTCACCGCCCCGCCCCGCCGCAACTGATCCATTCTCTCAATCAATGCTTCGTTATTTATCGATCGATCGCCGCCGGCGGTGCCTGCCCGCCCGTACGGCGAAATCGATCGCGCGGCTGATCGATCTCATCAGCGTGTTGCCGTGACGGACGTCGTTATATCGATTAGCCGGCCGTGGGGCGGCCGCGTCGGCGGCGGTCGATAAGTAAGCGACGTGCCCCATGATGATGATGACGATGACAGCAGTGATGAGGTCTACTGGTCGAGTAGATGATGTATTGCCCAACTCCTGCATTGACTTCTCTGCACGGCTAAATTACTTTGCAAAGGGTGTGACCCCGTGAAAGCTGTACCTACCCAATAGGATAAGCTATTTTAGCATGCCCTCAAAAGCTGACATAAGTCAGCTTAATTTGCCGCACCAAAAACTAAAAAAGCGAGAGAAGAAAAAAATGAAAAATAAAAACAAGTATGCTCAGAAGTATTGTCTGAAAAGACTGTGGAGTCAGTTCTGAAGAAGAAAAAGATGGTATGGTGGGAAGGATTTGCAGAAAAGGAAGGTTTTAAACCTGAAGTGAAGAGTGAGAGAGTGATGGATGATGAGTGTTGAGTTGATACAAGAGAAGTGCCAGTCATAGGAAGAAGTGAGTTACAATCTGGAGACTGAATGGTTATTGTGGGTCTGTCTGGCTAAAATGTGCCAGTTCTGGTGCCACAGTAATTCATGACTGTATTTGTGTTTAGTACCCTTCAGCTTTTGTGACTGGCTGTCATTTTTCCTTATAGCAGATTGTAAATGTACATCATCGACTGTATGAAAAAAAAATGGGTCGACCATGCACCTAAAACCATGAACGTTGGTGCTCCGCCAGGACCCATTGGAGAGCTTATCGTGCTCCCCATACCTCTTATCTGGATTTAAGGGTAGATGAAAGGAGGAGTTGGGAAGGGAATGGATGAAACGTTGGTAAAGCAATAACTGGAGGAGAGGGAAAGAAATGGAAGAAGAAAAGGAGGTGGATCAGTATCCAGCTTCCTCCAACTTTTGATATGTCGTTATGCTGTGGACAGTGTAGGATGTTGAGTGATGGTGAATGTGTTGTGTTGTGAATGCAGAAGGAGCTGGCATCAGTAGCTGAGTCGGTTGCTGATCGACTTCACGCCAGTGAAGAATCTCGCACTCTGCTCGTCGAACAAACTCGAGAGTTCAAAAAGAACGCTGCAGAGGTAAAACTATAAAAAAAAATTCTTCTACTTTAGTTCAACCATGTATTGCATGCAGTTGTTTTGCAAATACCTTGCAGAACTGGGCAGTTGGTGTTGTACTTTTCATATGTGCAGCAAATGCTTATAGTGATTAATTGTCATTATTAGCATCTTTACCTGATTTTCAGGGTTGGTAAAACTTTGGCTATAGATGATCAGCCTGATGTTATTTTTTTCAGTCCATCAATGGACGTTGCCATGGCAACCAATTTTGGTTGGCTTTCTGCACAAACCGAGTTTCGGCGGGATTAAACAAACACTGGTAGAATATGGGAGAAAAATGAATGTGGGGTCACTAGGCAAGAGCTCAAGTAGTGCACGGATTGGATGCGGGTGGACGGGGGAATAGCTGGGCAGGCTTTGCCTTGCATCTAGTTAACTTTGTTTCTGTTATGCATGTTTCAGGAAGTTCGGGTTGCTATTGCTCCATTACTGCGTGGTTTCCAGGCTGAATTTGATGCTGCAGCCAAACGCACAAAAGCTGCAGACAGTGCTTTCTTGGCTGTATACAAGAAGCTCGTTCATATGCCTGGTTAGTTCTGCTAAATAATAATTGAACAGTGATTGAAAAATACCGGATGTCAGTCAGCAAAGTTAGTTTAAATTTTTTGCTTACTTCGCTAGCTTCGTGCTTACAGTAGCAACTAGCAAGTCCATTAAGTGGTTTTTGCTGACCAGAAATGTGCTCAGTTAAGCGCTGTTTCGGTACATAGGTGTTTTGTAGTTTATATATACTTTTATACTTTTGCTTATATACTTTTCGGATATTCAGTAAAGTGGCAGTAGGTGTTTAGTTTGATAATATGTGTTTAGCAATGCTTCCGGTATTGGAGAATGCACAACAGACCTTGCTTACTGCCAAACAGCTGGAAACTGAGAACTGTCGGCTTAAAGCAGCCATCGAGCAGCATGAATCGGATACAGAAAGACAAGGTAATACGTTGCACTACATTTTGATACAACATCACTTGTATTTTTGATGTTGCCTGCTTCAGATGGTGAGTGTATATAATGGTATGGTGTCTGTCTGTCCCGTCGATTGATACCAATAATATGCAGCTGGTTTGCTGCAGTCTGGGTGCCAGTGGCACATATCTGTCGATATCTGCCGACTGTCGCTGGTGCCAGAGCTCAGTAGCGGGCAGCATCAGTACTGTGATCTGAGAAGGATTGACACAGACTTTTCAGTGAACTACACTACAGTTATATTCAATTGTGGAATCAGTGTTCATGAATTACTCAGTGTTGGACCAGATCCACCAAAAGAGAACATTTGAGGATATGCATACAATCTATGACAGAAGAATTATACTGTACTGGATTATTTGTGGCAGATAAAGTCATAAAAGAACTCAGCACTAGACTGGCAGAGTCTGACGCCCAAGTGGCATCAGTGATACAGGTTTGTTGTTGTCGTCGCTGGTTTTTGACTTGTGTTCATATTCTGTAACTAAACACAGCATAAATTGCATGCTGATGACATTAGTCGTGGACAGTTTGTTTGCAAAGTAAAGATGGATTTGTTTGCATGAGCCTGTTTTTAGTCATCATTAGTTCAAAATGTGCGTTATAGATGGACTTATTTATTTACGTAAACATTGGCTCTGAGTTAATAGATGAAGGCACGAGGTCAGTGTATGGTTGTCTGGCACCAGAAAGGACATTAACTTGCGCAAAAATTTTGCACCACCAAAAACTCATTTGGAAGTATGTGGCAGCTGGCTAGCCCATATTTACCTGGACAAGTAGCTGCTATTGCAGATGGACCTATGTGATACACGTTGCCTGTTATGCATTGCACTGTACACAGAGTGTGATAAACTGCATGAACAAGCTTATCGATCAGTTTAGTTCATGGAAGATGGTCCAGTTGATCACACTAAGCATCCACCTTGGTAGAGCTAAGTTGACAAGACTTTGCATTGATCGACTTGCCATGGCGAAATGTTGTAAGTCCAGAGTTTGGGACGAAATTCCAGAAGGAAATTATGCCCTTATTTTTGGAGTTACCTGAGTTTCCTTATAAAGCAGCACTTCTAGGACAGGTGGAAAGTTCAGTCATTTTGATGCAATACCAGCTTGTGACTGAGACACATACACCGGACGACAACTAATGCTGGGCTGCCATACAGGAACTGAACTGACTGTGTAAAGTGCCCCTACAACGTTGTTAAATGTTAAGCCTCATTGTAATCAGTGCATGGTTAGTAATAATAGTATTAGTCGCAGTGGCTGCGGAAGCAGCAGCACCAAAATGGTACCAGTAATTAAGCTGATGTGTCGGGGCGTGTGCTTAGAGCAAGGTTGGAGAGAAGGAAGTGGAGCTGGAGACAAAGTTTGACAGCCGACTTCGGCAGCTGCAGTCTCTGCAACAGATGCTCATTGAGAAGTTGAGTGCTTCAGAACAACGAGCCGCTACCCTCCAGTTTGGTACTGTATCATTGTTTATGCCATAATGTCTTGTTACTGACCACTTTAGTGGGAAAGGTAATGCAATCGGTCATGTACCTCTGTCTGTTTGCACTCTAGCTTTTGAACCAACTCATCTTCAACCTCTTGATACTTTGCTTGTGTGTGGGTCATGACCATAGCTCACTGGAGATTGAAATTTAAGGTCGTAGGTCAAGGTCAGGGGTTATGGTTTGGTTTAGCAAGGATGGTAATGTGGTCGGTCTGACCTCAGTCCTTGACGTTTTTTCCATTTAATAACTCAGACGACATGTTCACTTCAAAATTAGTTGAGCTTGAACATACAGCCATAGTCCCATGAGGACCCCACAGACTGGTCCTGATCTCCAGTTTACTGCAGTTGGTTGCTTTTACTTTCCGATGAGCTAACGGTGACATTCTCAGCTTCAAAGCATTATAGCGTGATGTCCAGCAGAACAGCTAGGAATTGAACTGGTTACCTTTAGATTGCTGGTCCAACATCCTATACATTGCACCACCGTGCCACTCATAGATTTGTTTTGTTACTGCTGCTGCTGCTGGTATGGTTAACATTTAACAACTTCTGTGATTATGAGACTAATATATTTGTTTCTTTTTTTGTAAAATCACCACCAGTAGTTACATTTAAAGTCAGAATGCAGGTTCAGTTTATTAACAGTTACTGTGATTTTGCAGCAGTGTTAAAACATTTCCAATTAATATTAATTTCTGCTGTTTCAGTATTATTGCTCCAGCCCACGGTATTACGTGATTGCAAATGCAATAACTATAAGTGAAATAGATGTTTGTGCAGCGCTGTCATCAGCTTTGGTTGAACTGTCTGACTACAGAAATCAGCTTGGTATCAATGTCAGCAACAGGTCAGTCACTCTGAAATACTCGTTTTTCATTTAATGCCGCTCGAATTTTAGAAATGCAAAATAATTATCCTGTTGCAAAATGTTTTTGAGTATAACTATTTGGTGGTTTCCTTTAACAAACTAATAATGATGTTATAACAACTTATGCACTGCCAGGATGTCTTATGTGCCTGTCTTGAAAAAAACACATAATTAATCAGCTAAACACATAATCAGCTCATTGTTTTAGCATGTTTTTGTCACAGCTCGCATAGTATGCAACAGCTGTGGCATGCAGCAGGTTTGCTGTTGTGGGCCCGGCAGGTGGGAGATATCGGTCGACTGAGGTGGGCAGTGGGTGCACAGCAGTAGTAGCACCACAGCACAGTCCACAGCGCGGCGCTCAGCAGCAAATGCGAGCAGTTTCATATTGGGTTCTGAGGTACGAAGATCAATACAGACTCGTTCCAGTCTGTTGAACTGGCCTACAGATTATTGCAATAATTGGCACATCGCTGAAGGATGGAAAAAGTAACTGTGCCAACTGAGCCTCCATGTGGAAGGGAAATGAGTACCAGTCGTGGTGCAGTGATGCTCTGTAGCTGTGTGAGTATAGTAAGCATGGCTCATTTCATAATGTGGATAAACATATGACTGGAGTGAATTCGTTAATATGTGCCATACTGAGTGCTTTTGTGGTGAGTCTGACTCAGTAAATGGTGCTATACAAATGTCCTGTTTACTTTAGCTTGCCTTGTAGTTTACCTGTAAAAGTGTTAGGTGCTTAAACTGATATTTGTTATGTTGTTGCAGTTGTGTGCCTTCAGTGCTTTGACGCTGTTGGTTGGGCGGCAGGAAGGGCTTCCAACCTGTAAAAAACTGAGTGGTGGGTTGCTGGCATGGTTATCTGGAGCGAGGTGTAGACTTGCATATCGCCCAGCTGATGCCACTGCCACTCACTGTCTCTTGCTTCAGTAAAATCCAGATTGGTTTTACCTTTCTGGTGCCGGCTCACCTGGGTAGTCCTGAACAAAGGGCCGTTAAACGGGTGTGCGTGTGCGTGTGTGTGTGTGTGTTGTTGCAGTTGTAGTTGTAGTAGTACTGGTATAATAATACAGTTATAATGATGCAGTCAGTAAGAGTTACATGTGTTAATGTTCAGGTCTCAGTCAGTGGTTGCACAGCCCTGCAGTACGCCAGTGAAGTCGATGGTTGATGGCTGTGCCGTTCAGCCACCATCAAACATCAACTGTAATACTGTAGCGTCTCCAGTCAATGCAACGCGGCTCGTACATTTGGCCAACATTGCTATCGACTCGCATGAAAACGCATTAGACTGCCGTGTTGACAGTGCATCATTACCGCAGAAGGATGTCTCTGATAGAATAAAGTTGGAGGATGGATCGACACAGTCGGATGATGCTAACGGCGGCTTGTTGGTTGCGGATGGCCAGTTATCACGAGGCAAGACACCTTTGAATAATGATCACAAGTTATTATTATTATTATTATTATTATTAAGGGCATTTATATAGCGCAAGTTCGCATATTGACTCTCATGCCTTTACTCTCGACGTTATCTTTCCATTCATTAAGTCTTTTAATCAACTCCTCTTCAGTTTCAGCTATCACTGCCATTGTAAACAGTAATTGCAGCGAACACACGAAACTATCGTCATGTGCAGTAGACATGCCATCTTGCATATGACATTGACCATATTGACCGTATAAACCTGCTCACCACTTTCTACTGTGGCTGTGCTTGTCGAATTATGCCCCCAACCGCCAAAATTACCTTCTCTCCCTGCCTCGATGGAGAGGTCCAGGCCTTATAACAGGAGGCATTATATAAATGACTCAGTTGCTGTTTTTGTTGGTGTACAGTTGCTACTGTGTCTCCAGAGGATGACATTCAAGTGTCTCCACTGTGCCTTTCATCACGGGTCGGCTTGACACAGATGAAGACACAGACAGACCATGCCGATGATGCTGACAATAATGCCCTCAACACGGCCGACGTGGCGCAGTTTGTACGTCACGTGCTCATCACTCGCAACGTCGGCCAGCGACAGTTTGCACGCGGCGTGCTCAACCTCTCACAAGGCACCGTCAGCGAGCTGCTTGCTAAGCCCAAGCCATGGGACCGGCTCTCGGAGAAGGGCCGCGAGTCCTATCGGCGGATGTATCAGTGGGCTGTTGATCAGACTGGCACAACCAGTCTGTGCCTGGACTCATCACAGAATGGTGAGAGTTGTTCATGCTACAGCGTACAGTTTCTATTATGTCACGACATAGCAGGGTTCCCACTGACCTGGAAAGTCTAGGATTTGGAAAGTTCAGAGGATTTTGCTTGAAGTCAGGAAAAATCGTGGACACTTTTTGATTTCTGATGTGAAGAGGAATAATCACTGTACTGTTGCAGGGCCGTTAAACGTGTGTGTGTGTGGGTGGGTGTGGGTGTGTGGGTGTGTGTGTGTGTGTTGCAGTATTTTGACAGTGAGAAGACACACACACACACCCGTTTATCGGCCCTTTTTCCGAGACTACCCGGGTGAGCCAGTACCAGAAAGGTAAAACTAATCTGGATTTCACTGAAGCAAGAGACAGTGAGTGGCAGTGGTATCAGCTGGGCCGTATGCAAGTCTGCACCTCGCTCCAGACAGATAACTATGCCAGCACCCCACCACTCAGTTTTTTACAGGCCGGATGCCCTTCCTGCCGCCTAACCCACAGCATCAAAGCACTGAAGGCACAAACTGAGAAATGATAATACTTGAATGTAATTATCACATTGTCTGATTCCGCCTAAAATACTTTGCTGTGTGCTATCTGTGGTCAGAATCGCTGAAGGGGAGGATGAGATGATTGCTGTTTTTCATAGAATTTTGTCATTAATGGTAATGGTTTATTTGTTAGTCATGGAAAAGTCGGGGAAAGTTAGGAAATTTCAGTTTTACAAAGGAGTGCAAACTGTGCTCAAGTAGTTTTGACTTTTCACCTGCAGTTATTGCAACTTTGAATGTTATTTTTGTTTAAGCACTAAAGCAGCTTTTATCATGTTTGCTGTACATTTCTAAAAGGTCTCCCTGGGAAGTCTTAGTTAATAGTTGGAGGCAGGTCATGGTCTGGGCAGTGTTGCAGGGGTGGGTGGACTGGGTGGTTGTGGGGGAGAAAGTTTAACCCCAGACATGCAATTAGTGAATAGTTGTGCATCTGCCCATGTCTCCCCCATCAAGAGTCACTGCACCAAGCCTATATTGTTTAACCTGACACTTCTTTTTGAAACTGCACTTGAAACAACTATGATGTCTGTGAAGGATTGGTACAACAACAACAACCATTTAACGGCCGTTTGTCCGGGACAACCTGGGTAGGCCGGTACCAGAAGAATCCTGTGAAGGATTGGTAATTGTTCGTATTTAATTATCGCTGAATACTTTTATCACATTGCATGTGTGGTTGTTTAGACTCGACAAATGCGGTAAGTAGCAGTGTCGGTTATCGTCACGACAACCCAGCATTGACAGAAAAGCGAGTGGCACAGATACTGAGTGAGGCTCGGGCAGCGATGAAGGCAATGGAAGCTCCACAGCCAAAGGTCTTTAATGTCTCGTCTTTTTTGACACTGCTGGCATATTACGGGGTCTATGAAACGGTATAGTGTCCATCCATCTGTCTGTCTGTCCCATTCACCCGCTGCAGCAGCGGGTCTGCTGCTATGGGTCCTCCAGGCAGGAGATATCGATCGATCGCAGCGTCCACTGGGCACCACTATCAGCCGGCACACAGCAGCATAGCATTCAGCATCAAATGCAAGCAACGTCATGTTTACAGCCGCGGACGTGACTGAACGCAGACTTGTTAGTGAATGAGTTGGTTAGATTGAGTTATCACAAGATTTCGCTATTTGCCTTCATTTGTTTATATGGTATTTGCTGTGTTAATAGCACATAATATATTAATTTTTGTTCAGAATCATTTATCATTATTTTTGCTGGTTTTTTGCTTTTGTTTTTTTTAGAAGTAAAAGTTATGTCATTTTACGACTAAATTTATTTTTGGCTGAAAAATAAAACACTGCTGTTTATCTTTTTGCCTTATTATTTACAGAAATTTGATTTTGTTATTGCTAGAGCTGTTTACTGTGTTTTTTTCTGTGAAGCTGAGTTACTATAAAATTTGTGCTAGTGTGATGGTGCAGTGTAATTTTGCTACTAGGTATATATATTTTATGTTAGTTTAATGGTAACCTGTATAGTACTAGCATTGTGGAGCTGGCATAAAGGGATAGCTGCCCCGTTCAGTGTGAGTCTGATAGTGGATAAAGAAAGGATGAGGTTGGGTGACAGGAAGTACATGAGGCCTTTAAGAAACCTGAGTTGTTTAGTCCTAAAGGTCCACTTTTCTCTTCTAGAACAAGAGGAGGAGGAGGAAAACTGATGAGAATCCAGCTGCCCCGGTTTGCCTGGAAGACTGCCGTTAAATGGAGAGTGTTGTTTACTTGTATCTTGTAGTTAGTTACCCTTTCCCTTATAATGAATGGAGTATTTTGTGATGAGCATGCCATCTCAGAGACCACACATCCATACTTGCCAAATTTTTATTGCATGTTACCTGTGGCTGTGGCTCAGTTCTGTGTTGCAGTATGTTATGTCATGCTGGTTTTGTGAATGATGTCATGTTTCCCCGTAATCAGCCAGATATATGCAACCAGTGTAGGGTGTGACTCACCGGTGACAGCATGGATTTATAACACTGAGTTGCATATGGAAGCTGGCTCACTTGGGTGTGGCACCAAACGGGGGCAGAGTCTGATATCTATGATTGCCTTGTTGCAGTCTTGTTAACTATTAAAATGTGAAATGAATGAGTGAATGAATGAGCTTAGCTGTATATTGTGTAACTCAGTTGTCATCTAGTACGTGTGAGTCGGTGGATCTTGTCAACAGTACAAGTGCAAAGCCTGTTGTTGACGGCCCATCAGAGTCGGCAACAGACAACTCACAGCCAGTGACAAGTGACTGTAGCAACCATACTTTACAACATGGCAGCATTACTGCCATAAAACCTTCTGCAACGGCGTCGTGTGGCGAGAGTGACCCTCGCGACATAGTCGCACGCATCTACCGAGAGGAGCTACAGAAGCTTGCTGTGTTGGCAAAGACCAGTGGAAACTTTGCCGAATACGTCATGTATGAGGGTGAACTAGAACGTCTTTCGCAGTCTGCCGCAGTTCCTTCAGAACCTTTGGGGGCTGCTAGTTCGCCTGCGCCTGCACGCAAGAGGAAAGATGGTCGTCAGTCAGCCAGCTCAAAACGATCTGTTCCAGCAACTGTCAATAGGCACACAACACCGTCAACTGTTTTATGGCACGCTGCCGAAAATCCAATTGTTGACCACCCAGAAGACCTAACAACAAGATCTAGTCAGTCAGAAGTGCTCGTGGATAAGAACAGTGTTGGCAGCCAGTTGGATGTCACTGCTTCACACGTGGTTCGGAGCACACCAGACATAAACTTTACAGGAACTGATTCGACACTGTCAACAGATCTGTCCTCACCAGCTGCTGTTCTGAATGTCGCCCACCAAGAAGGTGCTACAATTGTAAAATCAGAAGAGTTGTCGGGAGAGTTTGATGCCGATGTGCAGCGCGTTCCGTTAACGGCAGATGGTGACTGTTCTCCCCTCGATCTTATGCGCACAATCGCCGACTCAGTGACTTCAAAATCTCACAAGAAATCTGCTGCGGCTGAAACCACTCGATATGCCCTGCCACCTATCACTGCAGACCAGTTGAAGCGCTGTTCATATCTCAATACCGACGAGGTGGTTGCAGCCGTGCGTTCAACTCTCGCTGACTACTCCATCAGTCAACGACTGTTCGGTGAAGCTGTCCTCGGCTTGTCTCAGGCAAGTGTCGTGCCTTGTCAGTCATTGTTGCACTGTTAGGCCATATTGCAGCTTTAGTAAGATGCAGTTTATTGCTGCAGACAGAGTGGCATGGTGTGTCTGTTTGACTGTCTGTCTGTTGGTCTTGACTGTGTAGCTAGGCTATGTAATGACCTACAGGCATAGCTCCTGACTGTTGAAGAGATGTTTTATGATAGCTGTGTGTGTCTATTAGCAGTTCAAAGTGCTGAATGCAACATCCTTTCTCTCAGGAGTCCTGTGATGATGAGAAAGGATGAGGCTATGATTCTGCGGTACTAGCCATGGCCCTGTGTCCGTCTGTCTGTCCGTCCGTCACAAGTTGGTGTTCTACTAAAATGGCTAAACACAGGATCACACAAACAACACCACACGATAGCCCAAGGACTCTAGTTTTCTGAAGCCAAAGATCTCCGCGAAATTCGACCCGGGTCACCCCCTACGAGGGCGCCGAATGCAGGTGGGGTGGGTCAAAATCGGCGACTTTTGACAAATAGCTAGCTGGCTATATCTCGAAAACGGTACAAGATAGACGCATGGTTTCTATTAAAGTCGAATAGGAAGTCGTATGCGCTCTATTGAATGGTGGCGTTGCCCATGACCTGAGTGCCCCCTAACCGCCCCAAACCACCCCATTTTCTGCATTTTGCACCGCCATTCATGGCTTCATAACGAGTGAACCTAGAGACTTCAAATTTGGTACATTGACTTACGGTAGCAAGTCCCACCCTGCCGATGAAAAATTTTCCCTGAAGGGGGCGTGGTCAGGGTCAGTCTGACCCTTTTAGAATTTTACACCCGATGTAAAATCTCTGCAATGGCTAACGCTAGAGACTTCAAATTTTGTACACAGGTCGGCCATGCAAAGTCTTTGTTTTGTGATGAGTGAGTGTTCCCTAAGTGGGCGTGGTCATTGTGGACTTAGAAAATTTTTGCCACAGCAAGTCTTGGTATACAGGCGATATACACAACTCGATCGTCGTCGGTTTGTTTATGACACCTATAAGACAATGAAAGCGACTCTCTCGCGTCATGGTTGAGTGCACATGTATATTACACATTGCCTCCAACTAAACCTCCAACTTCATAACTTCGATTTGTTCAGGACTTGTCGTACAAGTAGTTTCTGCACTGTTGTGTGGCAGTTGGCAAGATTTCAACTGACACAACGCATCACGCGGTCGCTCAGCGATAACTCAGCTTCTTGTTTAAAGTTTCCTGTGGTGCTTTGACACTGTTAGATGACTAACAGGTCATCTAGCCTCTAAAAACTGTCCACTTATCTTGAAAATTTCCCTTCCGGAACAACACACACACACACGTTTAACAGCCCTTTTTCTGGGACTACCTGGGTGAGCCGATACCAGAAGGGTAAAACCAATCTGGATTTTACTGAAGCAAGAGACAGTGAGTGGCAGTGGCATCCGCTGGGCCATATGCAAGTCTGTACTTAGACAGATAACCACGCCAGCACCCCACCACTCAGTTTTTTACAGGCCGGATGCCCTTCCTGCTGCCCAACCAACAGCGTCAAAACACTGAAGGCACAACTTCTGGAACAACTGCAGGAAAAAACAAGAAGAAGAGAAGGAACTGGTCTGGTTGCCTGGAAAACGGCTGTTGAAAATGGAGTTGTTGGTGATGGTATATATTAGCATAGTGGCAGAATGTGTCTAGTTGTTATTGTGTGACTGGTATGTCGGTTGCAGGGTTCCGTTAGCGACTTACTTGCTCGTCCAAAACCTTGGCCACTGTTGACCTCAAAAGGTCGCGAGCCGTTCATAAGAATGCGTGTCTTCCTCGATGATCCCGAGGGCACTGTGCGTCGGCTTGTTACCACACAGTATCGTGTTCCAGCCGACAAGCTTCTGCGCTGCAGTGAACCATTGGAGACTGAAATGGCATCATCATGTGAGACTATCTCTCTTACTGTTGTGAACTTTATTAACATCTGCAAACATCTATATTAGCTGAATATCTTTATTGTTTAACATTTCTCACAGAGATAACTCAGTGTGACTTTACGCTCCTCTGTGATGATGAAGTTTATGATCATGACGTCACGTTGCAGCAGAGTCTATTTGTATTCTGTACTATACGATACGAGATTCTATTTTAACATGCACTCAAGAGCTGACATAAGTCAGCTTAATCTAAGCCTAATCAGAACCAAAAACTAAAAAGTGGTAAAAAGGACACTAAAAGTAAAAATGGATATGCTCAAAGGTATCGGTAAACAGTCCGGGGAAGCTGTGGAGTCAGTCCTGAATAAAGTCTATTTGTATTCAGCCGAGTAATAGCTCCATTCATTCTTATTTGACTGAATAGTAATTTCGTCCTATTCAGTACAGCCTTGCAAATGATATGACTGTTGAGTGGACGTCATGTTATGGAGCAGCTTTATTTGTTTACTGCGAGCCATATCCGCTGTCAAATGTAGAATTTGTACTTTTAGTCTTGCCATTAATAGTATGAGTGTTTATAGCTTTATAGGCCTTCAGTGCTTTGATGCTGTTTGTTGGGCGGCAGGAAGGGCATCTGGCCTGTAAAAAACTGAGTGGTGGGGTGCTGTCATGGTTATCTGTCTGGAGCGAGGTGCAAACTTACATATGGCCCAGCTGATGCCACTGCCACTCACCATCTCTTGCTTCAGTAAAATCCAGAATTGGTTTTACCTTTCTGGTACTGGCTCACCCGGGTGGTCCTGGAC
>Ga0136654_1000364_pt1 | contig 14085 bp, 19 predicted proteins | sample InaspJWI70metaG_FD_94865 | JGI IMG/M metagenome (GOLD analysis project Ga0136654, IMG submission 94865) | Marine gutless worms symbiont microbial communities from Oahu, Hawaii - Inanidrilus sp. 1 OAHU.JWI-70 metaG (version 2) | ecosystem: Host-associated > Annelida > Digestive system >... | reverse complement strand
TAACCCATATCGATTACATTCGACGCTGAGTTATGTCAGCCCGAACGATTATGAAAAACAATGTCTGGAAATGAAGGATGCCGCTTAACTGGGGTGTATCAAAAAGCTTGACCACGTCACTGCGCTCGATAAATGTGGAGCGTAATATGTGGAGCGTAATAGATAAACAAAAAATATCCCGTCATCCCATATCTATCATTAGATATGAATCAGGAAATATCATTAGATATGAATCAGGAAATATCATTAGATATGAATCAGGAAATATCATTAGATATGAATCAGGAAACGCCTATCCAATTGGTGATTATTGGGAAGTTCAATCATTAATTATGATGTTCGCTGCAACTAACCAACCATCATCAAGGCCATTTTAGGCCTATCCAGAAATCGATATTTACCTGACTAGCGGCGGCACTGCACAATGCTTTGCTAGCATGGCTCGACCCCAGGACGAAAACGAGACGACAACCGCCGGGGTTAAGTCGATGAAACCTTGGTACTAATTTGATAGGCTGATAGGCCCGTGATAGGCTGATAGGCCCGAGTCAAACCATTACCAAACCGGAGTGTCCGAACTCGACCCGATAACGCTAACTGTATGGTATTACAAGCATCGACAAAGTTGTTAACTAGCGCTGGCCGTATCTTGGTTCTGCTTGCACTACTGTCCTCCCCGCTGCAGACTGTTCTCGCCGGCGAGCATGGACTCGGAAAATTTTACGGCGCAATCCCATCGGAAAAGCCGGAATGGTTCAAGCATAGCTTTCTCGAGTTTGAAGACGACGTCGCCGAGGCGGCTGCTTCCGGGCGTCGCGTCATGCTTTACTTTCATCAGGAAGGCTGCCCCTATTGCGCCCGTCTAGTCAAAGAAAATTTCGCCGATCCCGAACTCAAAACCTTCATCGTCAAAAATTTTGACGGCATCTCGCTTAACATGTGGGGCGATCGAGATGTCGTCAGCGTCGGCGGGCAAGATTTTACCGAAAAGACCTTCGCCGCGGCGCTCAAAGTTCAATACACGCCAACGCTGGTGTTTCTAAATGAAACCGGCCAGGTCGCGTTGCGGCTGAATGGCTATTATCCGCCGCAGGATTTCCGCGCGGCACTCAACTACGTAGCCCAAAAACTCGAGCCAAAACTTAGCTTTTCGCAATATCGGCTCGATCAACTGGCAACTGCTAACGGTAGTCTGCTGGTCGAAGATTTTTTTCTCGATGACCGCGACCTCGACCGGGTTGTCGCCAAATCCGACAAACCGCTGGCGGTTTATTTCGAATCGGCCGATTGCGATCAATGTGAAATTATGCATCGGCGAATCCTGCGTGACAAAGCGACTCGCAAGCTGGTAATGCAGGCTAATAATTTTCAGCTGGATATCGCCTCGAAGCAACAATTGACTACGCCCAGCGGGGTTCTTACGAATGCCAGACGATGGGCGCAAGATCTCGGCATCGACTATACCCCTTCGCTGGTATTTTTTAATCGGCGGGGCGAAGAAGTCATGCGCATCAGCGCATTTGTCAAAACCTTTCATTTCCAATCGGTGTATGCTTATGTGCTGGAAAAAGCCTACCTCGACGAACCTGAATTTCAGCGTTATATTTCGGCTCGCGCCGATCACATTCGAGAATCCGGATTCGATACCGATATCTGGGGCTATGAATCATTCCACGAATAAAACATCCTTGAGGAGGAACCACGTAATGACAAAATCCTTAAATACTCTACTGCTGGCGGCTTCGATCGCGCTTAGCGGCGCAATATTCTCGACCACGGCTTACGCCGGGGCCGCCGAAGACGCCATTGCCGACGCCAAGGAAGCTCGAATGCAGGCCAAATCGGTTGGCGGCGAATGGCGCGATACCGGCAAGCTGATCAAGAAAGCCGAGAAACTGCTGAAAGCGGGTAAAATAAAACAAGCCGAAGCTATGGCGCGGGAAGCCGAGGCGCAAGCTATGCTCGGATACATGCAGGCCATTTCACAAACCAAGGACAAGCTGCATATATAACCCTGCAGGCGAATAGTGCAGGCGAATAGCGAACCGGCCGGGCGAAGTCTCTCATCCGGCCGGTGTATCTAGGACCTGGTTATTTCGCGATTCGCCAACCCTTTTCGGTGTTGTGCAGTTTCACCTTTTCAATCTTGTGAATTTTATCGCCGACGTCGAACTGACCGAAGTTCGACTGTATTGCCGACAGCACGAACTTGGAACCGAACATGCCATACTGCGGCCCCGTCGGATCCGCGCGGATCTCCTTCACGACATCGATAAAGCTTTTCTGAAACTCCAGGTCGTACTCGACGTCGACGATATAAACGTTTTCGCTTTCACGAAACCCATTGACCTTTTTAAAATTGGTGAGCACGAACAAATCCCCCAGACCGTCGGTTAGCAGATTATCACGCACCATGGATTCGATTTCCCTGTCCTCGGGAATCCCCGAGCAGGCACTCAGCAGCATCGCAAACAGGGCTAAAAGAAGTGTTCTTTTCATAATTCTTTGAGCACCTATTGGGGTTCGGCGGCTTTGGGTTTGGGCTGCGCCATTTTGGACATCATATCAGTCCACTGCTGATAAAATTGCTCGTACTGCTTCGGATCCATGATTCCCGGCTGGCCTTGCATCGCACCCGGAGCAGTGCCGCCCATGCCCGGCATTTGCGGCATCATGCCCATCGGCGGCATCCCCGGCATCCCCGGCGGCATTTGCGGCATCATGCCCATCGGCGGCATCCCCGGCATTACCGGCGGCATTTGCGGCATCATACCCATCGGCGGCATCCCCGGCACTGCGGGCGGCATTTGCGGCATCATACCCATCGGCGGCATCCCCGGCACTGCGGGCGGCATTTGCGGCATCATACCCATCGGCGGCATCCCCCCAGGCATTGCGGGTACGCCAATCGGCGGCATACCCGCGCCTGGCGCTCCAGGCATTCCCATTCCAGGCATCATCATGCCGGTCATCGGCGCCATCATCATGGGATTCATCATGCCCATCCCCATCGGCGCCATCATCATCGGGCTCATCATACCCATCGGTGCCATCATCATGCCGGTCATCGGATTCATCATCCCGGTCATGGGCGCCATCAGGCCGGTCATCGGATTCATCATCCCGGTCATGGGCGCCATCATGGCGCCGCCGTAAAATTGCGGATTGGCGGCCTGCATCATCGGATTCATCGCATGCATCATGCCGCCATAATCCTTTTGATAACGCGCTATATCTTCGCTGGTATGACATTCGACGCAGGAGGCAATCATCGGTTGCCCCTGTAATTCCCCACTCATCATACTGCCCATAAGTTTGGTCCAGACGTTGGGGTCCATCGTCTTTTGCATCGCATATGACATCGGGTCCTGTCCCTGCCCGCCCGCTTCCGGGGTTGATTCGGCCGCGTTTGCGAGCGCGCCGGATAGCCCCAGCGTCAACGCTAGCAAAAATTTGATAATGCCCTTGTTATTCATACTGAACTCCTGAAGTTCGTTTTGATTCGAATGACACCGCAGTTACGCCGAGCGCCCTGGTGTTTTTAAAAGTCGCCGGTCGCGGCGCCTTCCATGATGTAACGTATTCCCTCGCGAATTCTTATCGCCTCGTCGCGTAACTCCTGGTCCAGCACACTGTTCGGGTTTTGCGCGAGATTGAGCCAGTTCACGTCCCAATCCAGGGTCATCACCCACAACTTATCGTCGGCGTCCTCGATCAACGCGATGCGACAAGGAATAAAGACGATAAACTCCGGTGCATGATCCAGGACCTTGCGCGCCACCACGGCATCGCAAAAGTTGAAGATCTCGACCCGTGGCGTATCTTCGTCACCGGTAATCGCGACTATGTCTTTCCACAATGGGCTATGCCCGACGAATTTAAAGTTGATTTCATTAGCGCGCAGCCGCATCGACTCGACCGCATCGTCAAAACTGACATCTTCGGCGACCTGCCGCTTATCCGCCATGATCGAGATCATGTCGCGCAAAGATAGCGGACTCAGCATCATCAAACTCTGATACATGTTGCGCTTGGCTTCGTCGGAGAGCGATTCGGATACGGTATTGGGAGGAACATTGCGTTTGTTCTGCGAAGGTATCCACATTCTGGCCTGATTGGGGCCACCGAACATGCCTTCCAGAATCTGGGTGTTGGCGGCGCGCAGCATGGCGTCCAAAATGCCAAAGCGGGTGGCTTCATCGATGGGCGCATTCCAAAAATGGTTGGCCATCATCATCATCCATTGCATATTCATCCACTCACTGGACAATCCCTGCGCATTAATTTCCGCCGCCAGCCCGGGAGTGGTGTGCGCCATCCACGGATACAGGTAGAACGGGTTTTGCAATGGATTTACCGCCTGGGGCACGGCTTCCGGCTCTGAGGCGGCGCCGGAATCCTGGCTGGCTGCGGGATGCAGGTAGATCGACAAAATGACCGCAGTAATTGCTACAAGACGAACGGGCATGATGTTTCCTCTTTAATAAAGTTTTGTAAAACGGTTTCGACTATTTACGGTTGCCACCTTAGCAACCCTGGTGGACAGATCAAATATCCACTAGTGCATACTATTAACCCGGCGGCCAGATAATAATACGGCCGCCGGGTTGACGGTCCTGACCGGGTTGGTTATAAGTTACCCCTATATGGATATGGTCTTTCGCGGTTCGAATAAGATACTTTCCCGCCATCGGACTGCGTCTTTTGCTATCAGCTTACACACAATCACCGCCTTCGTAGATAGGGTGGAATATAAACTAAAGAGGAGTATGGGCATGTCGATAAATCGTTTAACCAGTCGTACCGGAGCAGTAGTACTGCTGTGTTTCGTTTCCCTGTTCGGCGGCATCGCCAGCGCCGATATGATCGCGGATGGCAAGAAGGTAGCCTTCGATCGCAAAAAAGGTAATTGTCTGTCCTGCCATATGATCGCCGGTGGCGAACTACCGGGTAACATAGGACCGCCGCTTATCGCGATGAAGGCTCGATTCCCAAATAAAGCTGATCTGCATGCGCAGATCTGGGACTCTACCGTCAAGAATCCGAACAGCATCATGCCGCCCTTCGGCAAGCACCGCATCTTGACGGAGAAGGAAGTCAATCTGGTTACGGAATTTATCCATAGCCTCTAGTTCAAAGAATTTAATCACCGCACGAGGAACAAAAGATGAATCTTTTACGTCGTAAACTTCTTAAAACGGCCACCTTCGTTGGTGCCGCCGCAACTGTCGGTACCGGCATTCTGGTCCCGCAGCGTGCCCTCGGCGCCTACGCCAAGGCTGCATTCGATGCCAAGGACATTAATACCGCCCTGTCTGCGGCAATGGGTTCCGCTCAGCATAGCGCAACGGATTCGATCAAATTGAAAGCACCCGATATCGCCGAAAACGGTGCCGTGGTGCCGATAACCGTATCGTCCAGCATGGGCAACATAGATAGTATTTCGATCATTGCAGCGGCCAACGCACAACCCCTCACGTCCACCTATCAATTGTCCTCCGCCTGTGAGCCCTTCGTCTCCACCCGAATCAAGATGGGTAAAACCGCTAACGTAATCGCAGTGGTCAAGGCTGACGGAAAACTTTACTCGACCAGCAAAGAAGTAAAGGTCACCATTGGCGGCTGCGGCGGTTAATTTCAGACTATTAACGAATTGGAGAAATACAAATGGCTATAAAGATTCGCGCGAAAGCAAAGGGTGGCATCACTACGGTCAAGACTCTGATGAGTCATCCAATGGAAACCGGGTTACGCAAGGATTCAAAAACCGGCAAAAAGATTCCGGCTCACCATATCACCGAAGTAACCGCCGAGCACAATGGCAACCCGGTCATGACTGCCAACTGGGGCGGGGCAATTTCCAAAAACCCCTACCTTTCGTTCAAATTCAAGGGCGGTGCTTCCGGCGACAAGATAAGAATTACCTGGCTCGATAATATGGGCAAAGGCGATAGCGCCGAAGCCGCCATCAAATAGGCCGCGACATTTACATAAATAGAGGAGGATCAGTCGTGAAAAGAATATTAGCAACCCTGGGCACCGCGCTGCTGCTTATGCTGCCGCTCGGCGCCATGGCCACGCCGCAACAGGACCTGGAAACGTTTCGGGATTATTACCAGAAACGTTTTCCGGGCACTCCCTTCGATGATTTCATCAATGGCGTTTACTCCATCGATGCCGCATCGCGCGAGCAATGGCAGGAAATCGAAGAGTTCCCGCCATATGAGCTCAATATCAGCAAAGGCGAAGAATTATTCAACCAAGCGTTTGCCAATGGCAAAACCTATGCCAGCTGTTTCGAAAACGGCGGTATCGGGATCCGTCAGAATTATCCTTACTTCGATACCGATCGAGGTGAAGTGATTACGCTTGAACTCGCGATTAACGAGTGCCGCGTGGACAACGGCGAGAAAAAGCTGAAATGGAAGAAGGGACCGATCGCAAATATTTCCGCATACATGGCTTTTACCTCGCGCGGCAATATCTTCGATATCCAGATCCCGGACGATCCGCGCGCGATCGCGGCCTACGAGCGCGGCAAAAAGCACTTTTACCAGAAACGGGGTCAGCTCAATATGGCCTGTGCCGATTGCCACAAGTTTTATGCCGGCATGAAGGTGCGTGCCGACCTCTTGAGCCCCGCGCTTGGGCAACTGACTCATTTTCCGGTGTATCGCTCCAAGTGGGGCGGCATCGGCACCACGCATCGCCGCTACGGCGGCTGTAACAAGCAGGTCCGTGCCAAGGACTATCCGGCACAAAGCGCCGAGTACCGCGCCTTGGAGTACTTTCACACCTACATGAGTAACGGCCTTGCGGTCAACGGTCCGGGTGCCAGAAAATAAATCCTCGACTCAATGCGATGATTGCGAATGCCGGGTTTTTTACCCGGCATTTTTTTATCCCAAATGGGGTAGTCGACTATCAAACTGGGCAGTTTTATCGCTCCGGTAATTAATCTAAGGTTGCACTACCTAATTTTTACGTGTTGTATCGAGTGCTTGATACAGATCAAGTAGCATATGCTCGAAGGCGTTAAAACATTACGAGTTGCGCCCGCATACCGTTTAATCAACTAGCAGGGGAACCAACGTTTAATCAACTAGCAGGGGAACCAACAGAACATGTCCGAATACACCGAAAAATTCGATGCCACAGGCCTCAACTGCCCGCTGCCTATTCTCAGGTCAAAAAAAGTTTTAACCAAGATGAATAGCGGCGACGTGCTTTACGTCATTTCCACCGATTCGGGGTCGGTCAAGGATTTCGACGCTTTCTGCAAACAAACCGGTAACGAATTGCTGGAAAGCACTGAGGCGGAGGGCAAATACCACTACTACATCAAGAAAGCCTGAGTCGAATTGGCCCGGGCCTCCATCTCTTTTCGGAGCCGAAATATGTCTGAGAAAAAACTGGCGATTATTGCCACCAAGGGCACCCTGGACTGGGCCTACCCTCCCTTCATCCTGGCGTCTACCGCGGCCGCAATCGGTTACGACACCCAGATCTTTTTTACATTCTATGGCCTGCAACTGCTGAAAAAAGATATCAACCTCAAGGTATCACCGCTCGGTAATCCCGCGATGCCGATGCCGATGGGCATGGACAAATGGTTTCCGACCATCGGTACCGCGATTCCCGGAATGGAAGCCGTAATGAGCGGCATGATGAAATCCAAGATGAAATCCAAGGGCGTTGCCAGCGTCGCCGAACTACGCGAGCTTTGTCTCGAAGCCGACGTGAAAATGATCGCCTGCCAGATGACGGTCGACCTGTTCGATATGCAGCCGGACGAATTTATCGACGGCATCGACTACGCCGGCGCCACCACATTTTTCGAATTTGCAGGGGAATCCGACGTCAACCTGTTCATCTAGCAAAATATAAACAAAACCAAGCGAACACCAGGAGGCATTTATGAATAGGGTTCGACTTAAACTATTTGCTACCGCACTGCTAACACTGACATTCCCGGTATCGGCCTGGGCCACCAACGGTTACTTTACCCATGGTGTCAGCATCCTGGACAAAGGTCTGGCCGGCGCCGGCACGGCTTATTCTCAGGATACACTCGCGGCAAGTAGTAACCCGGCAGGCATGGTCTGGCAGGGCAAGCGCTACGACCTCGGCGTAACCTGGTTTTCGCCGAGGCGCAGATACAGCGCAACCGGAGGCCCTGTGCTTCCTGCAGGCGGATCCTGTGCCGGATTTCCGGCATGCCCGTTCAGTATCGGCGATGGCGATCAAAGCATCGACAGTGAAAACGAGTCATTCCTGATCCCGAATTTCGGTTACAACTGGATGCTCGACGGCAACGATGCCAGCATCGGCATCTCCATTTATGGCAACGGCGGCATGAACACTGAGTACAAGGGGGACACCGCACTTTTCCAGGATCCGACCGTTCCGCCACCCGGAGCCATGATTCCAGCACCGGCGCCCGGTACTTACGGCGACGGCACCGCGGGTGTCGACCTGGCGCAGTTGTTCATCTCGACCACCTACGCCGCCAAGCTGTCACCGACCTCGTCCTGGGGTATCAGCGGCATCATCGCTTACCAGCGATTCGAAGCCACGGGCATCGGTACTTTCGCCGGCTTTTCGACCGACCCGTCAAACCTGAGCGACAATGATCACGACAGTTCTTCAGGCATTGGCACGCGCATCGGCTACCAAGCCGAGATATCGCCAGGGTTCCGCTTCGGCGCGGCTTACCAGCCGAAGATTCAGATGAGCCAGTTTGAAGATTATTCCGGACTATTCGCCGGCAATGGCGGCTTCGATATTCCAGCCACCTGGAGTATGGGCGCCTCGGTGGATATCGGCATGAAGCGTATATTCGTGTTCGACGTGCAGCGAATCGAATACGGAGATGTGCCCTCGATCTCCAATCCGATCGCCAATCTGGTGTCCGACTGCACCGCGGGACCGACCGGCGGCACCGGTAACGGCTGCCTCGGCGGCAGCGATGGTGCCGGTTTTGGCTGGGAGGATATCGTCGTCTACAAGCTGGGTTATCAGTGGACGAAAGACGTCAATACCTGGCGCCTCGGTTACAGCCGTAACAATCAGCCGATTCCGAGCAGTGAGGTTACCTTCAACATCCTCGCGCCGGGCATCATGCGCGAACATTACACCTTCGGTTTTAGCCGCGCGACCAACAGCAATAGCTCGGTCGATTTCTCCTTTATGTACGCGCCCGCCGAGAAGGTCGATGGAACCAACACCTTCGATCCGACCCAGAAAATCGAACTTGAAATGGAGCAGTACGAGCTGGCTATCAGTTACAATCGCAGAATTTAGTCGGGGAACGCCGGGGATTTGGGCCTAGAGCGACCAGCAGTCGCGACAATAACTGTTCGCGACCTGCTGCTGCGGCCACCCGGGTTGCAAGTTGCGGCGCTTGAATCGCCGTTGCGCCTGGTGCAGACCTCGACCGACAGACCGGCGATCGCCGCGGATGACTAACCGTTGGACGAACTTTAATGACAAGCAATTGATCGATGAGACAACCTGAACCATGGAACTAGACCTATACACACAATCGCTGCTTTGGGCCTTCGGCTTGTCGATTATTTTCGGCGCCATCGCCAATAAGGCCAACTTCTGCACCATGGGGGCGGTCTCGGACTGGGTCAACATGGGCGATTTAAGCCGCATGCGTTCCTGGATGCTGGCGGTTGTAACCGCGATTCTTGGCGTTGGACTCCTCGAATACACGGGGAGTATCGACCTTTCCCTGACCACCAGCAACGAGACTTCGAACCCACCCTACCGCTCCGCCAATTTCATCTGGTTACGCCATTTGCTCGGTGGCCTGATATTCGGTGCCGGCATGACCCTGGCCAGCGGCTGCGGCAACAAGACCCTAGTGCGCCTCGGTGAAGGCAACATGAAATCGCTGGTAGTGCTCGCCATCATGGGTATATGCGCCTGGTTCATGCTGTTTACCAACCTGAGCTATAACGGATTTTTGCAGTGGATGTTACCGCTTAGCATCGATTTTTCATTGCGCGATATCCCGAGCCAGGATATCACCGCGGTGGTGTTCGGTCTTGCCGGTCTCGAGTGGGGAGCTACGCACGGGTTTGGCGTTGCCCTGCTGGTGGGGCTACCGCTACTTTTCTGGATTATGAAAGCGCGTGATTTTCGACAGAATCTCGAACTCTTGATCGCGGGACTCATCATCGGTGCGCTGATCGTGGTCGCCTGGTACATCACCGCCGGCCCCGGCGGGCTACTGCTCATGGAAGAGCTGGCTTTCATGGACGATCCGCCCTTCTTCACCGGCGCCCAATCGCTCACTTTCATCGGTCCGACCGGTCATATAGCGCAGTACCTGAAAGAGGGGTTTGCGGCAATCTTTCTGACCTTCGGCGTCGCTACCGTGGCGGGCGTCATCCTAGGTTCCTTCCTGTATACCTTGCTATTTCGCAAGATTCGAATCGAATGGTTCGTGTCCTGGAACGATTTCTTAATGCACGCCGCCGGGGCCGCGATGATGGGCATCGGCGGGGTACTGGCCATGGGTTGCACCATCGGTCAGGGCATTTCCGGGGTTTCAACCCTGGCGCTGGGTTCCATTCTGACGATCCTGTCGATCATCGCAGGCGGCGCCGCAACGATGAAATACCAGTATTATCTGATGATGCGCGAGGATGATTAATCGGCTGCTCTGTCGAGCTTAACAACGCTCAAGTAGCCGCGGCGGTGGGCAGGTGGTAGGCGTGGCGAGCTATTTGGGATATACCGGTAAAAATATATTTTTGTTAACCTCGATCCAATTTGAAATAGGGGAACACTAATTTATTCAGAGTTTCCGCGGCACGAGAATGTGCCGTCAATTAAAAATGAAGGAGAAACGAAAATCGCATTTTCGTTTCTTCGTGCTCTGACAATTCAGGATGAATTGTTCTAGGCTTTCTTAACTTGAATGACAGGAGTTTCTGATGAATCAGGCTTATCGAGACGCAACCACCCAAATGGAAGAATTGAATCTCCAGCCGGAGTATATACTCGGCTGGCAGGGGGGATATCTGGGTCACCCGATGCGCGAAGAACAGCGCCTAACCGAGGCTTACGAAGCCGGCTACGAAGACGGCAGCGCCAAATCCACCGAAAACTTTTCAAACTGGGTGACGGCCGCCTAACTCCCCCCTCGAACTTTCCGCAATTAATCGGGTTTATCGAAGGTCACCAGCCCTGTCAGCGAACGCCGCAGGGCTGTTTCTATCTCCGGCGCTTCCCGGGCGACGATAAAATCCGGAATCCAGCGACGGTCGCGTTTTCCCATCGCCGCCTGTACGCGATCGCCGAAGCGGCAGCGCAGCGCGAAGCTGCCCCCTTCGTCGTGGCTGTAGCTATAGACCGCATAGTCGCCTGTACGCTGGTTTAGCTTGTCGAAAAATTCCGCCTGATATTCACCCGCTCCCTGCACGTCGACCCGGCTGTCTTCCAGCATCCGCCCCAGATCCTTTACCAATATTGAAATGAATTCGGCACGCTGTTCCTGGTCCGTCCTGTTATATATCCAACGATCGCAGACATGGACCAGGTAACTCACGACTTCTTCCATGATATCGATGCGCTGGGCCTGGGTTTCGGTTTCGAAATTTTCATTTTCGAGGTTGAGCAACACCGCCGCCGCCAGCTTCCAAATGGTGGCGCCGATAGCATTCGCCATCTGCGCCGGCGTACGCGGGGCGGTTGGTTGATTCCAGCGTTTTTTAACTCGTACCATCCGGACCAGAGTATGTATTAGTTGAAACGGCTATCCAGCCAATCGATAACATATTGTACCAGCGCATCTTCATGTCCCTGGAAAAAATGACCGGCCGCATCGACCTGAATTTGACTAAACTTCGGCCCGCGTCGGCTATTGGCCGCGGCGGCTCGCCGACCCGCATTAGCCACCACGGGTTCGAGATCGCGGCTGCCATAAAGATCGAGAATGTCGACATCTATCTGTCGCAGCAACACCAGATTGGCGGAGGTGTGAATACCGAGCCCCATACCAATCGACACAAAGGACTCAATGCCGTGCGCTTTGGCGCGCGTCAGGTAATAGGCCGCCATCGATGTGCCCATGCTGTGCGCCACGATGGTAACCCTTTCGTAACCGGTTTCCTCGAGGTATTTTAGCGCGGCACCGAAACGACCGGGAACCTCCTCGAACAAGGGTACGTAATCACCCGCTTCCGCGTCGTTTGCGAGGATCGGCATTTGAATCGAAAGTGTCGTGACGCCGTGTTCGAGCAAGCCTGCGCGCAGTGGATAAATTACCTCCGGCCAGTTGGGGTGCACGCCGATACCGTGCACCAGAATAACCGCGCGCTCCGAGTCGCTATCGCCCTCGGTCAAAACTCCTAGAAATTCGTGTCCGCCGGGATCCGTCAGCCAGATTTCGTCGCCATCCAGCAAGCCGTCGATCACCTGCTCCGCCCAGCGTTGCTCTTTGGCGATATCGGATTTGCTGGCGTAGGCCGGCGCGGCCAGTACCATCGTAAGCACCATCGTTATCAAGATCGACAATGTATTTTGCTTCATTCGATCACCTGTCAATTGGTTCGGATGAACCATCGGTAACACCGTATCGCGAGCATGATACCTTGATATGCAAGCGCAAACTCTATCCAACATGGGTATGTTCGCGACGTACTAAACAGGCTAAATTCGAGCTTCGCATCCTGTCGGATTCTTTGATGGCAAAGACAATCTTCGAAGTCAAGCCGGGTAGCTTTGTTTTTACCAAAGACAGGGCATTGCCGCTGGATATCTGCCGCGAAATGATCCGGCGCTTCGAAGCGCATCCTGAGGCACAGTATCCGGGCCGTATCGGGCAGACCATGAATGTCGACGCGTCGATCAAGCGCTCGACCGACCTGGCCTTAAGCGGAAAATCCCAATGGGAGGATCTCGACCGTGAGTTGCTTCGCTCGCTCAGTCACGCGCTGGCCGAGTTCCAGCAATCCTTCCCTTACTTCGCAGGCCCGTTCAAGGATAACGGCTACGCGATCCAACGCACCGACGCCGGCGGGTTTTACCACTGGCATATCGACGGCGGCAGCCATGAATTCGCGCTGCGCCAACTGGTTGCCGTCTGGTACCTCAACAGCCTGCAAGATCAGGGTGGCGAAACCGAGTTCCAGTACCAGGACATCGCGCTGACCCCAGTAGCCGGCCAGCTGGTGTTGTTCCCACCTTTCTGGACCCATCTGCACCGCGGCAACACCCTACGCTCGGGCCACAAATACATCGCCACTACCTGGGTCGTATTCGCCTGACCCACGGCTTAGTCGTCGAGGAATTCATTGCCCTGGATTTCACCATCGGTATTGACGCGGATGCGCCGGGTCGACGGTTTTTTGTGCAGGATATAGGCACACATCAAAAGCGCAGCCTCGGTATTGTTTTTTTGTAGCGCGGTTAACAGCTTATCGGCCACGATTTGACAGCGTTGGGTGAGATCCGGGTCGGGCACCCACCAGCGGCTCATCTGCCAGCCACAGTTCATATCGGAATCCATTTTTCGAAAAACTCGCCGGCTTCCGCGACCAGCGCATCTGGCACATCCAGCGGATAACTCTTATCATCGAACTCGACAATTACATTCATGCGACATTCCTATAAACCATGCTTATAACAATTCCCGATCTGCTTGATTCAACCCAACTCGACGCGGTCTGTTCGGTCCTGCGCCGTGGCAATTTCGTCGACGGCAAGTTGAGCGCCGGTAAGCACGCCCGCGGCCACAAGAGCAACCAGGAACTGGCGCCGGAACAGGAAACCTTCGACGCCCTGAACAATGTCGTCATGACGCAGCTGGTGCAACATCCCGTCTATCTGCAAACCGCGATGCCGGCGAAAGTCTGTGCGCCAATCTATGCCCGCTATACCAGCGGCATGGAATACGGAGGTCATATCGATGATCCGATCATGGGCCCGGTAAATGCGAGATATCGTTCCGACCTATCGATCAGCCTATTCCTGAATCCACCCGAGGCTTACGACGGTGGTGAACTCTGTATCGAATCTTCTCAGGGCGCTAGCGAATTCAAACTGCCGGCCGGGAGCGCCATCTTATAT
>Ga0136654_1000362_pt1 | contig 14118 bp, 10 predicted proteins | sample InaspJWI70metaG_FD_94865 | JGI IMG/M metagenome (GOLD analysis project Ga0136654, IMG submission 94865) | Marine gutless worms symbiont microbial communities from Oahu, Hawaii - Inanidrilus sp. 1 OAHU.JWI-70 metaG (version 2) | ecosystem: Host-associated > Annelida > Digestive system >... | reverse complement strand
TATGCGTATCGTCCAGCAGGCTGTAAAAACTTCAAAGATCACTTGGAAAGACGTTACCTGGGATATGGACCCCATATCCGAGTACTTTATGCCTGCTGGAGCTTTTTAGAGAACCGAATTTTGTTATTCGCAGATAAAAACGCACTCTTTTACGTTAACGGCAACTTGCGGCGCTCTACTCGGTTCCAACGACGCGCTTCCGGATGTATGCCCAAGGTTGCTGCGCACCTTAAAACAAGGAGATACATGATGGCGCAACTGATCTCTGACCGGCGAGACATCGATTTCGTATTGCATGAACAGATGGGCGTGGACTGGCTGCTGGAGACCGAAAGGTACAGCGACATGAACCGCAAAATGTTCGACATGATTATCTCTGAAGCCCGCACGTTCGGCCTCAAGGAAATCCTGCCCACCTATGCCGAAGGCGATCGCATCGGTGCCCAGTTCGGGGCCGGCCAGGTAAAAGCCCCCGAGTGTTTTCGTCGGCCCCACAGCCTCTATGTTGAGAATGAATGGCTGTCTCTCACGGAAGACCCGGAATATGGTGGACAGGGTCTACCGCAGATCATTGCGGCGGCCGCTTCCGAATATCTTGTAGGGGCCAATTTTGCCTTCACGGCTTACGGCACCCTGGGACATGGGTCCGGCAAAATGGTGGAATTGTTCGGCACCGACAAACAAAAAGAGCTGTTCCTTAAAAAGCTGTACACCGGCCAGTGGGGTGGCACCATGGTACTCACCGAGCCCCAGGCGGGCTCTGATCTGGGCGCCCTGACAACCTCTGCCGTAAAAAATGACGACGGCACCTATACCATTTCCGGTAATAAAATTTTCATCACCAATGGTGATCAAAACCTAACCGAAAATATCATCCACCCGGTGCTGGCGAGGATTGAAGGGGCTCCGGCCGGCCCCAAGGGAATCTCTATTTTCCTGGTGCCGAAAATATGGGTGAATGACGATGGCAGCCTCGGCGACCCCAATGATGTCGTCTGCACCGGCATAGAGGAAAAGATGGGCCTGCACGGCAGCCCGACCTGCAGCCTGGCGTTTGGGAGCAAGGGCCAGTGCAGGGGGTTATTGCTGGGTGAAGAGAACCAGGGCTTGATGATCATGTTCTACATGATGAACGAAGCCCGCCTGGGTGTCGGCCTGCAGGGATTCCTGCACGGCAGTGCGGCCTATCTGTACGCGCTAAATTATGCGCGGGAAAGAAAACAGGGCCGCGATATCGCTGCCGGCAAGAATCCCGATGCCCCGCAGACTGAGATCATCAATCACCCCGATATCCGCCGGATGCTGATGTGGATGAAAGCCCACGTGGAAGGCATGCGCAGTTTTGTCTATTATGTGGCCGACTGCTTCGACCGGGCCGAATGTTCGACCGACGAAACAGAAAAGGCCCGTTGTGAAGGCTTGATCGAATTGCTGACTCCCTTAGTAAAAGGGTATTGCTCGGACAAGGGTTTCGATATCTGTATTCAGGCCATGCAGATTTACGGAGGCTACGGTTACACCAAGGAATACCCGGTGGAACAACTGGCCCGGGATTGCAAAATTACAAGCATCTACGAAGGCACCAACGGCATCCAGGCCATGGACCTGCTGGGCCGCAAACTGGGCCTGCGCAAGGGCGCCACCTTTCTGGATTTCATTACGGAAATTAAAAAAACCGTAACCCTGGCCACCGATATCCCAACCCTGGCCGACAGGGCGGCCACGGTTTCGGCGGCCGCCGACGAATTGGCGGCCACGGCCGTCCGGATGGGTCAGACCGCCTTGAGTCCCGCGTTTCGGACGGCCTTTGCGACCGCCTACCCGTTCCTGGACGCCATGGGAGACGTCATTATGGCCTGGATGCTTCTCTGGCGGGCAACCGTGGCGACACCGGCCCTCGAAGGCATCCTCAAGGACCTGGACGAAGAGGCCCGTTTAAAGAAAATCTCGAAAAACAAGCATGCCGCATTCTACGACGGGCAACTGAAAACCGCCGCCTACTTCATCGACTCTCAGTTGCCGATTACCCTCGGCAAACTGCGGGCCATCACCGGCGAGGACCACACGGTCATCGAAATGGCGGATCGCTCGTTCGGCGGAATATAGAAAAAACCAATCGTTCCGGGTTCAGAGGTTCCCCGTTCAGAGGTTAAAACAGTAAACCCAGAACCTTTGAACCCTGAACCTTGAACCTCTTTTAAAGGAGTTTTTCATGAAAGAAGTTGTAATCGTCTCAGCCTGCCGGACCGCCATTGGCGCTTTTGGCGGCTCTTTGCGTGATGCCAACGCAGCCGCGCTGGCCAGTGTTACCATGCAGACGGCTATCGAAAGAGCCGGTATAGACCCGACCCTCATTGATGATATCCGTTACGGCTGCTGCATCGAACCGGCGGACGCCCTCAATGTCACCCGGGTGGGCGCCCTGTTGGCCGGCATTCCGGATACGGTGACTGCGGCCACCATCAACCGGGTCTGCATATCCGGAATGGAAGCGGTCATTTCCGGTATGGCCATGATCCAGGCCGACATGGCCGACATTATCCTGGCCGGCGGTGTGGAGCATATGTCCGGCGTTGCCTACCAGGTCCCCAATGCCCGCTGGGGATGCCGCTTGCAGGACCACACCTTTGTAGATGCTATGATTCACGCCCTCCATTGCGGCTCGCATATTATCCCCCATCCGGAGGACGGCCCCGTGGATGCCGAAAAACCACCTTTGAGCTATTATAAGGGCAAACCATACATCATGGGGCTTACCGCCGAATTTGTAGCGCAACATATGGACATCTCTCGGGAAGAGATGGATGCCGTCGCGCTGCGGAGCCAGAATAACGCCGAACGGGCCAACAACGATGGCTCCTTTGCCGCGGAAATTGTACCGGTTGAGATCCCACGCAAGAGAAAAGAGCCCATTGTCTTTGAACGCGATGAGCACTTTCGACCCGGGCTTACCCTGGAACAATTGCAAAACCTGCCCCCGGCCTTCGTACCCAAAATCGGCAGGGTCACGGCCGGCAATTCCAGCGGCATCAACGACGGCAGTGCCGCCTTGTTGATCATGTCGGCTGATAAAGCGGCCGATCTGGGCCTGCAACCGTTGGCTCGCATCAAGGCCATCGGTCGCGGCGCCTGCCACCCGTCGGTCATGGGGCTCTCCCCGGTCCCGGCCGTCCAGGATCTGATGAAACGCAGCGGCCTCACTGTTGCCGACTTCGACCTGGTGGAGGTCAATGAAGCATTTGCCGCCCAATATATCGGTTGCGAACGGGACCTGGGACTCGATCGCGAGATCACCAACGTCAATGGATCCGGCATTGGCTTGGGACACCCGGTGGGTGCCACGGGTGCCCGCATCATGGTCACCCTGATAAACGCCCTGAAAAAAAGGAACAAGACCCTCGGGCTGGCTACGCTCTGCGGCGGAGGCGGGATTTCGATGGCATGTGCCCTTGAGATTGTATAAATCCCTAATGTTCCCGGTTCAAAGGTTCAGCTGTTGCGGGTTAGATCAAATACCCAACACGCTGAACCTTTCCCACCCTTGGTGGAGCAGGCACTAATCAAGGCACCAGTATCTGGCCTGGGCCCCGTTTTTTCTCGAGTCGGTCCCCATTCAAAATCCCGATGCCGGGCCTCCTCTTTGGAACGCCGCAATCTTCGGTTTTCGCAACATGAACCATTCACATCGCACCCTCTCGTAAACCTGAATACCGGACCTGGTAAATATGAAACCTTTGAACCACGGAACCCTGAACCTCGCATAGACTTTCCGCCGGAGTTGATTTATACTGAAGCAGGTCATAAATTGAAGTGACCGGGTCGCGGGCATTTTCCACTCAGAGTTGCACATCTTCGTTTAATCAAAGGGATAGAACCCATGACAGCCGATGTCAGAATTCTCTTGATGGATGACGATGAGGAGTTGCGCAAACTGACCTCCAAGAAACTCATCCGCATGGGGTTTGAAATCGAAACGGCCCAGGAAGGCAATGAGGCCGTGAAAATGTATCAAGACGCCCTGGAAGCCAAGCGGCCATATGATATTGTCATCCTGGATCTGGTCATTCAGGAGGGGGTAGACGGCAAAGAAACCATCGCCCGTTTGCTGCAGATAGACCCCGGGGTCCGGGCCATCGTTTCCAGTGGCTTCGTCAACGAACCAACCATTTCTGATTTCTGGGAAAGTGGTTTCATCGAGATCCTGCCGAAACCATATAAGACCAATGAACTGGAAGACGTAATCAAGAGGGTTCTGGAGATGCCGGAACCGGATTAGAGGTTCCGCGTACCAGGAAGCCTACGTTCAATAATTCTCAATATCTTCACACCGCGCCACAAAATCCGATAAATCGCTCGCCGATAGTCCACAGGCAGCCACGGCTGTTTCCAGTTTTTCACAGAAGGGGTCGTCTTCCCCCAGCAGTTTTCTTGCATTTTCGAGAAGTTGCATGCCGTTGCGGCAGTGCGCATTCACCTCGTACAATAATTTTTTACGGATACGATGCCGTTTCTTTTCGCGTTCAATAACCGGCAGCAGCCTTTGGACCGAGTATTCCACAATTGCGTCCCGGGGGGCGGCAAAATGCTTCGATATCTGATCCAGTATGGAAAGCGTTCGCCGACTCAGGACGTAGGTTTTCTGTACGCGATCAAGGGTTTTGAATTGTACCTTATTGACATCCTTGGCAATTGTATTTAGAGAGCCGGTATCTTCAATGAGGTGATCAAACAATGATTTTTGCTTGATGCCTAGATGGACGGCCACGACGCTGATCGTCTCAATCGCTTTTTCGGTCAGCTTGAAAGTAGCCCTGACCGACTGGCGCCCCCGCAGCTCCGCCGTTGATGGATGCGAGACGGAAAGTTTCAATACCCAGTCTGTATTCCCATTGCGTGCCATAGATTGCCTCCCGACACTGAATATTCCTTGTTTCATTACCCAAACACTTATTTCTTTAATAGTAATACAGATTTTTTACCAGTAAAATTTTCAACCGTTTTTCCGGCCGAACCGCACAACACGCTGCACAGTATGAAAGTATCGGGCTGCCGCCTTTTTTTAAAATCCAGGCTGATCACATTATAAGCTATCTGAAAAAAGGATTTTGGTTCAAGGTGCGGCGGCCGCGAATTTCAACCCGGAGTAATGCACCAGTTATTTCGAGGAGTTGAGATAAGCGCCCAACGCTGAGATTGATCCGCCTCCGGCGGATTGGGCCAAAGGGTTTTTTTGAGATAGTTTCTAAAGTTATGCCCGGACTCGCCGATAACTTTCCATGAAAACCAATTATCTGCGTCCCCATACCGGCAAACCTTAACTGAATTGTATCGAAACTGATTCCGACGGAGGACGGGATTTGTTATTTAAAGCGTAGTAAACCGTGCAGGGAGGAGAAACCAATGGCAGGAGCAACCGACACTATGGACCAGGCCGTCAAAGTGATGACCGACCGGGAAGGCAAGTATCTGACCTTCACCCTCGCAGAGGAGGAATACGGTATCGGCATCTTGAAAATCAAGGAAATCATCGGGATGATGCCGGTCACTTCGGTGCCCAAAACACCTGAATTTGTCAAGGGCGTTATCAATCTGCGGGGTAAGGTCATACCGGTGCTGGATTTACGGCTCAGATTCGGCATCGCGGAAATCGACTATACCGAACGGACTTGTATCATTGTTGTCGAAGTGGAGGGTCAGTCCGGTCGCGTGGAAATCGGTATCGTTGTCGATTCAGTGTCCGAAGTCCTCAACATCAAGGGATCGGAAATCGAAGATACCCCGGCGTTCGGCACCAAGCTGGATACCGCTTTTATCCTCGGCATGGCAAAAATGGAAGGCGGTATCAAGATACTGCTGGACATCGATTGTGTCCTGGCCACGCGGGAAGTCGAGGCACTCCAGAACGCGGCCTGATCCCATCCGACTTGCACCGATTTCTCCTGACTAGCACGCTTGCCGTCACAGACAGGGCCCGGACCCTGCCTGTGACGTTTAGCGTTTTGCCCCCCTCTTCGGCTTCAACCTTTTGTTATAAATCAAATTTTTAGATTCTCCCCAAAAAGCGAACTTGCATTTTCTGGCGCTTGGGCTACCATACAGGGCATTGGTCCGCTTCCGGAATACCACCTGTAGCCAAGGAGTGCCCTGAATGGTAAGAGCCACCAGCGCCGCTGTGATCACCCTATTGGCCCTGACAGCCACTTGTTTTGCAGAAAATTATATCGTTGTCGGCGACATGAGTTCCAAGCTGCGCTACGAGATGCAGCAGCACATCTCACCCGATCCCGGTATCAGCCAGATGAAACTCAGTTGCGTCATTCCAACCAGCTCGAAATCGGTGACCTTTGAGCAGGAAATCAGTGCCGTTAAGCTGGAGTTCATACCACCGCCCCAGGACAGGCAAGAAAAAACGGACCGACATGGCAACCGGATCGTAACGGCCATATGGGAGCAGCCGCAAGGCGCCGCCACCGCCAAATTAGCCTTCGACGCCCGCACCCAAACCCGCCTGGAACTGCTCAACACCCAAAGCCCCTTTCCCTTGGCCTCTGTTGGGCCGGACAAAGACATCTTTCTGCAACCAACCAAACAAGTACAATCAGAGGATGAGGCGATTATAAACCTCGCCCAAAAATTGACCCAGGGGGCGAGCTCCCAGTTCGATGCGGTCCAACGGGCCATCACCTGGGTGATCAACAATGTCCGCTATGTCAACCCGCCGCCCCAGTATGATGCCCTGTTTGCCCTGAAGACCGGGAAAGGCAACTGCCAGAACTTCTCGCACCTGAGCGCCGCCCTGCTCCGAGCCGTCGGCATCCCGACCCGCATCGTCAACGGCATCACCCTGAATAAAGCCTACCACGTCTCGCGTGACGAAGGCCCCCTGACTTTTAAAATGGCCCAGGGCCGCCACTCTTGGATTGAGATCTGGTTTCCCGATCTCGGCTGGGTGCCGTTCGATCCCCAGCAGACCGCGCTGTTTGTCTCCAACCGCTACATCCGGGTGGAGATCGGGGTGGATAACAATGAAACCATCAACGATGGCTTGCTGCGCTGGTCAAAGATAAAGGGCAGCCCGGCCCGGCTCAAGATGCAAGAGGCGGTCAACGCCGCCTTCGATGATGATCGGATCGTGGTGCGCGGTCGGCGCCAGGCCTACGGCCCCCGGGGGCTGCTGCTCTGTCCCCAGGTCAGTTCGGATTTCAAGACGGTAGCCCTCGCCAAGATAGCCGACTTGCCCCAATATACCGATCAGCAGCTTAAAAAGATGCGCTTTATCCTGCCTTACATTTTCGGGAACCTGTCGTTCCCCATCAACGTGGATTTTGCCTTCCCGGGCGAAGGCCTGGAGAAAGGCTCCCAGCAGCAGATTACGCGCAGCTTTCTGGTGGAAAGCGCCGAGTATGTCACCGGCCGGGCCACCCAGTACGCCCAGGTCTTCCTGTTGAAGGAACCGATCCACCTGGACAAAATTTCCCTGGCCCTGCATAACTTCGGCGGGGACGGTATGCTCTGGATCAACCTGTTGGCAGATAAGAACGGGAAACCCGGCCGACAGATCGATGCCAGCGACCTGGTGGAACTCAGCAGTATTTCCATGCGGCCGGGTTACCGGTGGGTTGATTTTCACTTCAAAAAAGAGCCCACCATCCTCAAACCCGGCTACTACTGGATAGCGCTGGGCTTTTCCGGTGGTCCGATCGTGAATTGGTTTTACACCTACGGCAAGCCGGTGGGGCCGGTAGAAGGGACCCGGTACAAGGGTGTCTTTGATGAACAATGGAGCGGCGCCCTGAGCTACGAATTCAACTACCGGGTTATGGGAAAAAGAGCCAAAAAGTGACACCCAGCCTGTGGTGAATCCGCCTCAAAAGCGGTCATCGCTTAAGGCTGGCGGTAGTCAATGATTTCATCCACACCGCGGCATACCGAAATCATTCCGTCGTTTAACTAGAACTGCGTCAACCGAGCACTGTTGGCAACATTGCGTGGTCCAGACATCTTAAACATAAATGCAGATTTGCCGAATTTACGGTATTGGCAAGATATCGCTGGTTTTGGCTATCCTGATTTCAATAGGACATTATAAATATACTTGGATATTAATCACATCTGGCTTGAAGTATGTATACATACCAAGATGGCATCCCCAAACCATACCACTTGACCCATTGAAATCATTCCGCTATAAATCTCCTAACACACCTGAGTTACTTCTGATCTGACGGTAAGACAATCATGCCTGATCTGAAGATGCCTTGAACTGAAATTCCCGCCTAAAAAGTATTCATTTATTAAAAACATAATGCCGTGAGGTGATCTATGATGACCGACGAGCAAAAACCGACCCGCAAACTGCGAGCGATTCTCAGTGCCGATGTGAAGGGCTATTCCCTCCTAATGGCGGATGATGAGGCCTATACGCTCAGAAAACTCAAGGAATGCCGCAGCATCATGGCGATGCAGATCGAGCAGCACAATGGCCGAGTGATAGACTCACCCGGAGATAATATACTCGCTGATTTTGCAAGTGCTGTCGATGCGGTACGGTGCGCTGTTGAAATTCAGATAGTGCTTAAGGAAAAGAATGAAGCCCTTCCCGATGATAAAAAATTGGAATTTCGTATTGGAGTCAACGTTGGTGATGTAATTCAGGATATAGATCGTATCTATGGTCATGGAGTAAATGTTGCTGCTCGCATTGAAGGATTGGCTGAGCCAGGTGGGGTCAGTATTTCGCGGAACGCGTTTGATCATATTAAAGAAAAACTAAACTTCGGTTACGAATACCTTGGTGATCATGAAGTTAAGAATATTAAAGATCCTGTAAGAGTCTACAAGGTTTTGATGGACCCTGAAGATGCAGGCAAGCTTACTGGAGAAGAACCAAAAACAGCAATAGCTAAATGGATCTGGCCGACAATTGTAGTGGCAGCGATCGCTATTACGTCTGTGGTCTGGCAAGTTTATCAGAATATTTCTAAACCGGATTTTGAGCCAGCGTCTATTGACAAGATGGCTTTCGCACTGCCGGAAAAGCCCTCCATTGCGGTTCTTCCATTTGACAACATGAGTGGCGATTCGCAACAGGACTATTTTTGCGAGGGACTTTCCGAGCAAATCATCACCAGCCTTTCCAAGGTCTCTGAGCTTTTTGTTATTGCCCGTAACTCCTCGTTCAGTTTCAAGGGTAAGGCCGTTAAAGTTCAACAGGTGGCTGAGGAACTTGGTGTTCGGTATGTTCTTGAAGGTAGTTTTCAAAAATCCGGGGATACAGTACGAATAACGGCTCAACTGATTGATGCCATCACAGGATACCACCTATGGGCGGAAACCTATGAACGTGAAATACAGGATGCTTTTGCCCTCCAAGATGAAATCACTATAAAAATCTTAGGTTCAGTGGGGGCCGAGTTGACAAAGGGCGAACGCGAGCGAATTTATGCAAAAGGAACGGATAATCTCGAAGCCTACTTAAAGGTTAGCAAGGGATTCGGGCATTTTGAACGTCAAGGTAAAGAAGAAAACATCCTTGCCCGCGAATTCGCTAAGAAAGCTATTGATCTTGATCCAAACTACCCCAGTGCATGGAATCTACTCGGTGCAACTTATTTAATGGATCGGTGGGTCGGTTCCACAGACACAGCCAATCCCTGGGATGAATCCATTAAGGCGTTTAAAAAAGCACTGGAACTTGATGAAGCCCATGCCCCATCCCATGGTGGGTTGGCTATGATTTATGGATTCCAAAAGAAATATGAGAAAGCGCTTGCTCAAGTGCAAAAGGGTATCGCTTTAAATCCTGGATTTCCTATAATGCACTTGGGATACGTTCTCGTATGGGTTGGAAGGTACGAGGAAGCGGTAAATTATTTTCAAAAGGCGATTCGCCACGACCCCAAAGCACCGACCTTTTACTATAATGGGCTTGGTCATGCATATCGCGGTTTAGAACAATACGAAGATGCCATTACAGCCTACAATAAAGCACTCGAACGTGATCCTGATTACCTGATTGGCCGCATATTTTTGATCTCAGCCTATTACCTGGGGGGCCGTGAAGCAGAAGCCCGCGCCGAGGTAGCGGAGGTGTCCAGGCTTGACCCTAATTACTCTGTGGCCAGATTAATCAAAGTATTACCTTACCAAGATAAGAAGTTTTATAATCGCACCATAGAAAGTATACGTAAGGCGGGATTGCAAGAACATCCACCCCTCCCTCTACCCGATAAACCATCCATTGCAGTGCTGCCCTTCGTCAACATGAGTGACGATCCAAAGCAGGAATATTTTAGTGATGGGATTTCTGAAGATTTGATAACAGATCTTTCTAAAATCTCTGGCCTACTAGTCATAGCTCGTAACTCGACCTTCACCTATAAAAATAAGTCGGTAAAGGTTCAACAGATCGCGAAAGAACTTGGGGTTGCATACATACTTGAAGGGAGTGTTCGAAAAGTTGCGGACAAGGTAAGAATCAATGCCCAACTCATTGATGGCACTACAGGGCATCATGTTTGGGCTGAACGCTTCGATGATACTTATATCGACATTTTTGCATTGCAGGACAAAATTACTCGAAAAATTGTCACTGCACTATCTCTGAAATTATCGAGAGATGAAGAGGACAAACTTACTCTACGGTATACCGATAATGTAGAGGCTTATGATGCATATTTGCGAGGCCGAGAACAAATACGGTTAGGCTCTGCAAAAGGCTTGGCGAAGGCAGTAGCGCTCTTTGAGAGGGCTATTGAACTTGATCCCGACTACAGTGCTGCCCACGCTGGATTGGCTAATGTATACCGTACTGCCTTTGACAGGCACTTCTATAAGGATTTGGGCTGGCAGGATGCCCGATCCAGAGCAAAAAAGCATTTGCAAATGGCGATGAAAAATCCGACGCCTTACGCCCTATACAACGTTGCTAAAACCCGTTTGTATCAGCGCAGATATGATGAGGCCATTGCCGAAGCCGAGCGAGCTATCACTCTCGACCCAAATTATTCAAATGGCTATTTGGTAATGGGTTGGATTCTAACATATACAGGACAAACGGCTGAGGCAGTAAAATACTTAAAAAAGACCATGAGGCTCGATCCGCAGAATGTTGCCTATTGCTTGTATCTACTCGGACTCGCGCAATATTTACAAAAAGATTACGAGGACGCTGTAGTGACGCTTGAGAAATCACAAAAATTAGCACCTAATTATGGACCCTGGCCCTTAGCAATTTCATACGCGCAACTAAACCGTGGGCAGGAGGCGGCTGATATTCTCGCGAAATATTTCGAGAAAAGAGGGTGGGAAATAGTTCCAATTGAAAACACTTTTAGATTTTGGCCATTTAGAGAGAAAAGGGACTTAAACCATTGGGCTGAAGGTCTCCGTAGATCGGGGTTGATGCGGCCATGGAATCCTGTTTATCGACGAGATTATGCCAAGGCTATATCTGACGCAAAGAAAGCCATTGCCCTCAAACCTGATGATGCGCATGCATTGTATACAATGGGCGAGACCTTAGTTTATTCAGGCAAATCCGATGAGGCAATAGATTACCTTACGAAGGCCATGAGCCTGGGCACTGAGTACCCAAAATACTATATGTACACTCTTGGCGTAGCCCAATTCTGTTTAGAGAATTACGAGGAGGCCGCAACTTCTCTTGAAGAAGCTATATTAAAGCGAAAATATCATAGTCGCGCCCCGAGATGGATGCTTGCAGCCACTTACGCGCATTTGGGAAGGCAAGAAGACGCTGAAGATGTACTTATAAAGTATATGCAAGATAGAAAGTATAAAAATTACACGGTGGAAAGGGTTTTGAAGTATTATATGCACTCCTTCAAAAATCCGAATGATACAGAGCGTTTTGCTCGGGGGTTGCATAAAGCAGGGTTACCAACCAAATGAAAAAGATGTCCACCGACGTATTGAAGTTGTGTTTATTACTTATTTAATCGTATTTGCGATGGTAGAAATAGTTTTGTTCCTGCTTGAAACGATCATTTCATGGCCGGTGTTATCTGCTATTACATGAGGTTGCGAATATTATGTGGTAACAAAAGGTTATCACTATATTTTGCCATGCATGATATATTATGGGTCTGGCAAGATAAGCCAAATTCTAGTCGACTGTTCAATTGCCTGACATTGAAAAAGAAACTTTTTTCCCTCTAACATAGAAAATGTCTACTATTCTAGGAAATTGACAACTTTGGACTACCTATGTATCGTTTGATATAATTTCCACTTAAAAATTGGTTGTTATTTAGGAGGAGGTCATGAGTTGCTTGTTGCGATCTTTGGTTGTCCTGCCTTTAGCCATTTTTTTAATCCTTCCTGCGAACCGCGTTCATGCTAACACGAACAGACTTGCTCTGGTTATCGGCAACAGCACATATCAAAACGCTCCGTTGAAAAATCCGTCCAATGATGCCACAGACATGGCGGTTATGTTAAAACGCCTCGACTTCAAGGTCACCTTGAAAACCAATGCCACTCGGCGAACAATGCTATCTTCAATTATTGCTTTTGGCAAGCAGCTGCGTGATGGCGGTGTGGGCCTCTTTTATTATGCTGGCCATGGCTTACAGGTTCAGGGGCACAATTACCTGATTCCTATCGATGCAAGGATAGATTCTGAATCTGATGTAGAATATGAGGCCGTTGATGCTGGTCGGGTTTTAGGTAAGATGGAGGATGCAGGCAATGGGTTGAATATAATTATCTTGGATGCTTGTCGCAACAATCCTTATTCCCGCAGTTTCAGATCCGGATCCACAGGGCTGGCTAAAATGGATGCCCCCACAGGTTCGATATTGGCTTTCTCTACGTCTCCGGGTTCTGTGGCTGCTGATGGAAGCGGACGAAACGGCCTGTATACTTCAAAGCTGCTGAAACATATGGCGTCCCCGGGGTTGAATATCGAAAAAGTGTTCAAGAAGGTCCGAATTGATGTGGCTCGGTCTTCCGGGAAAAAGCAGACGCCTTGGGAATCTTCGTCTTTGATGGGCGATTTCTATTTTAACGCTGGTAAAAATGAAACATCGCAACAGATACGAGCAGTCAGTGTCCAGAAACGGCAAGGTCCCCAAAATCTAAACGCAGAGGAGGAAATGTGGGAAGCTGTAAAGACCTCCGATTCCATAGAGGATTATGATATATTTTTAGATGAATACCCAGACAGTCGCTTTAGTAGTACTGCCAGGTTAAAGATTCAGCAGTTAAAAAGAAAACAAAATGCAAAACAGTTTCAGGCAGCCGTGGCTTCATCTATAACAAGTCCTAATGATCCCGCCAGTGTTGACCATTCTTTGAAATTACAGCACAACTTATTTAAAATGGCTCTATTTGCATCACATATTCCTGGATACCGATCAAACGTTGAAATAACTACGGCACTTTCCACTTTCCTTGGAAGGAATCCTGATTTTAAGCTATCATATTCATATTATCAGATGGGTTCACTTAATAGCAGAGATAGTATAGCTAAAGGGATTCTAAATGAACAAAATAAAGAGCTTTTGTGGCTAAAAGAAGGAATCTTTTCAAATAAAAGACCCAATGAAAAATTCATTTATGAGATAGGACAAAAAATCAATGTTGATTTTGTTTTACTGTTTAACATTCCTAACCCTGAGGTCAAGGCACAATGCATTAGCACTATAGAGATTTATGTTCTCGATATCAATAACGAGAAAATGTTGACAGGAAAGAGTCATCCTGAATGTTTCAACGAAAATAGAGAGATAGCAAAAACAATTGAGAGTGTTCTTAGTAAATTAGTGTCATTTTCTGGTTAGGTATAACTGTTTTGTGCAATATAGTCGTACTTCTCGATAAGCTACATAACCTACCTGTTAGGAGTCTTATTGATACCTGCTATATATCTCAACATGTTCTAGTAATGTGATATATACAGAATTTGGCAAGCTATCCCATTCCAGCAATTATCAAGATTTCTCGATAAGTAACGAATAACTGCGCAAACGAGAAAAACGCAATGCGGTTCTCTAAAAAACTCCAGTAGTGCCGATCTGTGACCGTATCTGTCACAGACGGCGGTTATAATGGCCTCATAACCTTAAAAAGGAGGCCGCTATGACAACATTTACG
>Ga0136654_1000351_pt1 | contig 14470 bp, 8 predicted proteins | sample InaspJWI70metaG_FD_94865 | JGI IMG/M metagenome (GOLD analysis project Ga0136654, IMG submission 94865) | Marine gutless worms symbiont microbial communities from Oahu, Hawaii - Inanidrilus sp. 1 OAHU.JWI-70 metaG (version 2) | ecosystem: Host-associated > Annelida > Digestive system >... | reverse complement strand
TCAGATGAGATGCCTCACACTAACGACATCGCATTATGACCGGGATTCAAACTTGACCTCATAACTTAAAGACTCGTGTAACCGACATGCCTCATTTATGACGTCAAACTGTAGGCAGTGTACATGACATTGTATTAATAGTTGGCGAGGTGGCGTAGTGGATAGCGGAGTTCATCGCACGAACGAAGTTAACGCACGTCGGGCCCGGTTAGTACGTGGATGGGTGACCGTCATCAGGCGGGTATACCATGTCGGTATCTAACAAGCCAACTAGGTCAACTCAGCTTTGCATCCCTCCGGGGTCGCATACTCTAGTACCAGCTTCGGCTGGGGTAAAGGCGGGAATGTCATCTCTGTCGGGTGGCAGGTAACACTGTGATATGGCATGTGAGTTCCCGTAGCGGTGTGGCAGGTTAGACTGCATGTGAACTATGTCCAGATGCTTTACTTTTTATTAATACGTCTGCCCCGCTACGCTAACAAGAACCATATGGATCGTGATGAGACATCCGATCACACTGACTGTCACTGTCAAGAGTGCGCCAATGTTTTGACGCGTCCTGTCAAGTCAATCGCGCTCACTCGGTTGAACCAGTTCTCAAGTTTCTCTGCAACATGCGACGCCTGATGCCAGTCGTCAGCGCTGCAACTCTTCATTAGCACTTGCCGCCGCTGTTTTTCGCTTCATTTGCGTTCAGCGGCCGGCAACGATAACATTCTCAAAACAAAACTCTGTGTTGAGACTATTACGAATGCTGACAACGTGGCACTGTCCGCATTCATCCGCCGCTGCTGCAGCAATCGATCGATATATCCTGTCCGCCGGGCCCCCAGCGGCAAACCTGCAGCAGCGGGTTTGTTGATGTGGGCCCATTCTGGAACAGATAGACGCCCAGACGGACGGACACCGTACCATTTCATAGATCCTGCTCCACATACTATGCGGGCAATGCCAATAATGTGACAACTTCGACTTCTAGCCAGCCGTAAAGCAAACTGACAATGCTCTGGGTTTATGCCTGCGACCAGGCACCGCGGGGGTCCAAGTAGAAAGTCTGTTGTGTATTATTTCTACTTTTACTATCACTAAAGTGACACAACAACAATGTTTTCCAGTAGAGTTGCCGGTTCGTGAAAATAAGGTATTTGATTTGAGACGAGTCGTTATGTAACCAACACCATTTTTGCAGACCAATATCATTCAAAACCAAGACCCACCCGAACACAACAACAATGGGAGTGGGGACTTTTTGCTGGCTGGGGAGTAAAACAGCCGCCATTCCGACGAAGCGAACGACGATATCAGTCGAGCGACATGTGCGGCCCGGGACGTCAGTGATCTATGCGACGGCGACACAGCGCGAGTTTAATTGACTACTGGGCGATGATGATAATCAACCGAAGTGCAGACGGGAGACGGGGCACGAGGGAGACGGACGCCTGCAGGGCTGGGCGGAATGACGGCGACTGCCATCATTGATCGACATATCCATGTCGCAGCAGCCCAACAGCATCATTACAGCGGCCGACAGCCGGCAAAAACACAGCGATGACACGCTCCCATCATCCCATGTCAGCGAGGAATGATACAGCGGCTGCGACGGCTGGCTATACGTCATACGAGCGACAACCTGCCAGTGTCCCCAACCTTGACCTGACGACTTCACGGTGCACAGGCGGCCCGTGGCTCCGCCCCAACTGGCATACACACGCCAACTCTTGATACTGTGCACCGGGAACCTCATGGTATCATTGGTCAACTCACAAGCAGAATGGCTTGGTACTTACAATCAGGAGTTACGGACTCGTGTGTGTCATTGAGTAACGCATAGCCCCGCCCCCTCTATAGCTTGAGCAACCGAAAGCCCTCCCTGCACTGCCATCGACAAACTATCTCTTCTCGTAGCACACAACTAGTCCCAAGTTATAAAGCTAGATAACAACGAAGACCAAAGCGTCCTAGTAGCTGGTGCCGTTTCGAATCATCGTCACAGACGCTCTGTCGCTGATCTACGGTGCAAAGCGATACGTACAGCTAACCGGCAATTCATCACGCCAGAGTGCCGTATATCGAAAATCAAAACACAGAGAGGAGGACACAGCTGAGAAATGAACAAGCTCCGAGTTTGACGACAGGCGTCGAGGTCGTGCACAACGCTTGACACGCTGTCGTCGCCGTTTCACGTTCCACGGCCACATTACTGGCAACTGCAAGTCAGCAAAGCTGAGTGAAACACGGCTATAACCAATGCAGGACAGTTTTCACACTAGAATGTGGGGCAAATACTGCATTTGTAATACGCCATAATGTTCCACTCCCACATCCAACTGGGCTGGGAATGCGGGTGGTGACAGGATGGGGTGCGAGTGGGGAGAAAATAATTTACCGTCAAGCGTACAGTATTTGTCAAACTCTGTTTCGCATGTACGATCGGTCACGGGATGTGACGTTCGATCGAAGGGCATGATGACAGATGAACTTGGACATTAAAATACACTCACAAGCTCTCGTCGCCCGAGTCTCGGCATTCCGCAATGGAATCGCACGAAAAGCTGAGTCGATAACGCCGAGACGGCAAGTGCTCGCCGGCTGTACGCATGCACAGACAGACCGTCGACGACTAACATGAACGCACGGCGGGCGCATCTGATGCTCTGATGCGATGCCGACGAGACCGTGGCGAAGTGCAGTTGCATCAATGAACAACTGACGTTCAGTATGGCCTACACACAGTTTGCATTGCCGCCGCGGGAGCCGGCTCAGATCAAACTCTCCAGCCAGAGCTATCTGCGATAATCGACTTCGCTTCACGCGCGGCGGTCGTGTATGTTGTCCATGTCTGCGTCAGTATTCACTTGACAATCGCCCCGACAGCGTCAAACTGTGCAAGCTTTTTTAGTTCTTTCTTTTATTTTTACGAACCACATTAGCTGTCCAGGTAAAGCAGTCGGTCTGCTGTGTGTATGTCTCTGTCTGTGCGTCCAGACAATAACAGTACTGGAAGACCTGTGGCTTCGACAGACCTATTTGGCATGGCATATGGTATGGTTCAAAAATGCGCATTAATATGCTATACAGGGGCCTACAAAGGTCGCGTGGGCCACCTTAATAAGTAATTCTGATGAAGTGAAAAAGCAAAACTATTCTTTTTCCGCTTGCACGAAGATCGTGGTTCGGTGCATCCTCAGTACGACAGCGACCGCGGTCTCCGGAGACCAACTCGGTGGAATCGCGGTGGAATGCATGCATCTTGCCGTCTCGCTCACTCAAGGTCTCAGTGCGGACAGCGATAACGGCCGACTGAGCTGACCCAGCACGGCCATCAAGCTGATCAAACGAAAAGCGGATTAGAAAAAACTGCGCATATAGCCTCGAGCAGAAAGACGCGACTGCACGCCACATAGGAATACTTCACGAGCATGCAGCAGCCAAAACGGTAAATATCTCGCACGAAGATGGTGTCGAAGCTTCTGTTTGATGTAACTGTATTTTATGGCAGCCGACAAATAGGCAATAAACAGTTTGCAGTGAAGTGTTAGCGAAAATGCAGCAGACATTTTAATGAAATAGGATTTAAGATTTAGTACCACAATACAGTTAATATCAAACGGAAGTAATATGATACTTCACGATACCACCATAATCTACTGCAAAAATACAGGCTGTAGAATACACAAAGACGACATGGGCGCAGCCAGGGGACTCGAAGGAGGCTATAGATTCCAAATCCAATAACGCCAGAAATTTTTACAATATACTGCAAAACATTATCGGATATTTTTTAAATATATATTTTATGCTCGGCAACATTTCTAAAGTTGCTTACAGTGTACACCAACCCAACCCCTTATACCTCGCTTGTTCGGAATGCCCCCACGCCCGATACAAAATGCTGTCCATGTCCTTGACAGGCCAGTCGCTGTTAGACTGCAGATATGTGGTGACAAACGGCTTACACCTTTCCACACGCAAACAATAGCGGCGACTTCAAAGTATAATTATTGGCAGCATCTCGAGCCTCGACAACTGCATGCGACCGACCTACAGTACATACATTATGTTGTCTATATGTAAACCATCTGCATAGTATACAGCATTGTATGCTCAGGCCTATACGAGCATGGCACGTCCAGGTACGGTGTACAGGCCTACGGGTTTGTAACTTTGAAGTGTCATGAATGTGCTACTACACTGCGTCGACGACAGCTATAATACGCGCGTTACACGCTGCAAAGCGCATGATTTTCACCTTGTTTGGTATGTTTCGCATAGGCTAGCGCACCTGTTAGGCCTATATGTACTAAACTGAAAACAAAGGCATATAACGTTCAGACTCACAGGCGCCTGAGATTATTTAATCATAAGACACAACAGCACGAGTTAACGACAACAACGCGGCAGAAACCAGCGCCGAACACGCAACGCATGCATCATTTTACCTGTATTATGAGTACGCCGATTATACACCTGACGTCACGCCAATCATCAGCAAAGCTCAGACGCGCTTTGCAGCCGGCAGGCAGGCAGGTGTGTTCCTCGTCGGAGCGAGCTCGCACGCAAACGACTCTCACAAAGACGCAGATGAGCGCCTGTATATCGTTAATGATGATTGCGACGTTTTCACGGTGACTGCGTGCATACGATTTACTGCCCGTCGTCGACGACGCGGATCGCTGCGCCAGAGTATAGCCCGAGACAAAGTCGGCGAGCTTCGCACTATGCACGCTACACACCGGCCGGCCGACAGATATGGGTCACTCACCCACTCTACTCACGTCAACAAAAACTCTCGCACGTGGACGATAAATCACCTCGGATGAGAGAGGTCAGCGCGCCATCGCAGTAGGCCTAACGCGCGCAGATATCGAGCCTTTGAAGCCAAGAGAAAGCTGAACGATTCCCCGGCGCAGGCGGGCAACGGGGCGAGCAATAACACGCAAATGCCAAATGGTACTGGTGCCTAGCCGAGCAGTGGTCAAGCCCGCTTCTTCAGCGGACAGCCTCGCACGCCGCACACCGCGCCGCGTGTGGCAATTGACACACACGGCAGTAAAGCGCCATCGTCGTCGCGGTTCAGGCATTTGCATACGCGACTCGAGCACTTGCCAGCGCTGCGCCTCGGCCTGAATACAGATAGCGAGCGAGCTCAGCTGAGCGCCGGCGTGAAATTTGTACCGCGCGGCGTCGACATAATGCAATCAATGCACGACATCAGTGCACGGCATGCCTGCGGTTAACATTACCCTGAAACACATTCGTACAAGACTTCGAAATAGCACAACTGGACTGGCTGATGACGCATGAGTCAGGGAGGTGAATCTCTCTATCACGTTGAAATTTGAGTAGGCTAAGCTGTGGTTTTAAGCCTACGACTTTAGCCGTTTAGCCTAGCGCTCACCAAAATTGTACGGCGGTTGTGTTTCTCACAATAAGGCACATGTCACTACTGAACTATTTTCAGTTTAAAATTAAGAGGTTATTTTCACAGAATTTATCTACTTGCCTGTTTGTTCACTCGTACGTGCTATTGAAGAGTGAAGACTCACCATGCAATATCGCCGTTCATTTTCAGATGCATGGACGCATGGCGGCTGCACTGAACCTGGTAAAATACTGTTCTGCAACAGTATCGACTCGAGTGTCGACTATGGGCCAGTGACAGATCCGGGTTCTTGAAAAGAGAAAGTGTACGGTATTACATGTAGACAACTAACGAGGACATCTGCGTGGGAGTCGACCTCCGGCGGGATTCGGGGGCGCAGCCTATCGTGGGGTTAACTGGGGAAAGCCCCCGCAAATAAGGGGACGCCATTGCCTTCAGCTTTGCACGTTTCAAAATTTTATGATATTGGCGCAGGTCCACTCCACATAGGAAATAGGTCCGCCCCTGAATCCCTCACTGACAAACCGAACACCCACTTAGTGCCAATAATGACGACGTTGAACCAGGGGCAAAGACAATCAGCCCATATGGCACAGGGCGTGAGCTGGTGCAAATAAAGGTCATATGTATCGGTGTATAACCTTTATACGCGCGATCTCAGACCACCCGCAGTGCCAGGCACTTACAGCCGCGGGGATAACTAGCACAGCCAAGCGAACGTTGACTGGCGTCGCCAAGTCATCGCGACCGACCGCGTTTACTGAACAGAAGAATTTTACAATGGAGGGGGTTACAATCCAACCAAAAATACACACAGCAGCAAACAAAGCTTACATCATGTATGCCTATACATAGTGCAGGTGTGCTGTTTCATTGATATTTAAATGGAATTAACTTTCTGAAATGGCAGTTGATAAACTACAATTTGTGACAGTGAAACCTAAAAAAATTATATTAATTATTTTCAATGGGGGATTGAACCCAAAGCCCCCTCTGCGTACATACGCCTCTGCTGAACAGCGGTTCATAAAGCCTTTATCTACCGCCAGTAGATGCTGATTGCTGTAAAAGATTTTACCGTTTTATAACGCGTCGGCGCCTTACAATCTAACTGCATGTTGCAGAGAACTTCGATACTGACAGTATCCATTTAAGTCCATTCTGCAGTACCATGCATGATGCACCAGCGCACGCAGACGTGACACTCACCTCGCCAGCTCGCCTGCGATATACAGTCGCTGTCGAGTCAGCCAAGTTCGAAGTGTAGGCCGTTCCGATCACAGGCGACAGCAGACAGCAACCGCTTCCGGTCGCGACAATCGACGCTGACGCTGACGTAGTCTGCGCGTCGACGTTCGATCGGGAACTTGGTCCAGACGCCCGCCGAGCTAGCTCCCAGGTTGCGGCGCCCCTCGTCTGGGTTTATTTTCGTACGTCGTCGCGAATGCTGCGGCGGCCCGCTTGGCGACACGGCGGCGACCGACTAGCAAACCGCTCTCCGCAACCGGTGAAATCAATAAGCGAAACAGCGCTTACACTACTGCAGCTGCGGCGCGGCGGGCGACCACACGGCGCCGGCGCACTGGCGGCATCCAATTATTATGATGAGAGCGACTGACTGCAGCCAATCACCAGGTGGCGTCTTGCAGGCTCCCCCTGGCGAACTGAAGAAACCCGCTCAAGCTAATAATCTCGGGCCCTTGTAAAGTTTGTTTTGATTGACTCCAGTGGCGACGACAAAATAACAAAAGCCGAACTACGCGTTACTACTGTATTATTGCTTCTAAGTTCTAAGAGTGTCTTCTGTCCAACATCCATTTGTAATGATCTCAGGCCTATATCACTCCTCCCAACCATTGCCAAAGTATTTGAGTCAATCGTAGGAAAGTGGTTTCTTTCCTTCCTTGAGATAAAATGTCACGTGATCCTGACCCCGACCCTTTCAGGGAATATTTTTCATCGGCAGGCTGGGAGTTACTACCATTAACCCACAGACCAAATTTGAAATTTCTAACTTATGAGAAGCAGTGCAAAATGTACAAATTGGGATAGTTTGTGGGCGTTTAGGGGTCACTCAAGGTCATGGGCAATGTCGCCATTCGATAGAGCGCATACGACTTCCTATTCGACTTTAATAGAAACCACACGTGTATCTTGTACCGTTTTCGAGATATAGCCAGCTATTTGCCCAAGTCGCCGATTTTGACCCATCCCGCCTGCATTTGGCGTCCCCGTAGGGGGTGACCCCGGTCGAATTTCGCGGAGATCATTGGCACCAGAAAACTAGACTCCCTGAGCTATCGTGTGGTTTTGTTGGTGTGATCCTGTGTTTATCCGTTTTAGTAGAACACCGACCTGTGACAAACACAGACAGAGACAGACAGACAGACGGACACCATGGCTAGTACAGCGTGTGCATATATCAATATCATCACGCGGTAAAAAGAAATTAAAATTCAATTGGACTTTTTGTCTTAAAATGGTTATCCAAATAATAAGCTTTGCTTTTCTCACGGGTTCATACAGAAGTTCAGTAACCCCCTTCCACACTCCCTTCTGGCCTCAAACGCGTTTGATGCCTTAGTTTCAGCGCATTCGGCACCTGGACGAACACACAAGCTCGTGAATTTTTCCAGGCCCTGTTAAGTTTTTCTTAGTTCACTTTTTACACTATAAGTCTTAATCTGAGACAACACATTCGCCGTGCAACTACCTCGTTGGGCAAATACAATTATCACTACTACGCCCTCTAGAGAAGCAGAGTATGGTGATGGACGTGTCTGTGTTCGTGTGTCCGTCTGCCTGCAAGCACATCTCCAAAGCTACACATGATGATAACACATCCAATCTAATCTTCAGCAATTTTTGTGCATGTTACATATGACCGTGCTGCCCGTGCTCGGTCCTCCTCAGGCGACATCGCGATATGTCATGTACTTCCGGTTTTATGGCTCTCAAGCCAACTGAAAACAAGCTGCCGCAGTATATAGTATATACTAACAGCGAAAGATCGCGTCGCTGCTGCTGCCGCCTACCGAATAACTGTAGCTCATGCCGGATATTTCATATACTTCGCAATGCGTCGGGAGATGTCCCCAAATTGCCCCTTCCCCTGGGGAATCCAAGCCATCACCTAATACGTGATTTCTTGGGCCAACCCGAGTCCACATCGCAAACAGCATCTCGATTGGTTCAGACGTTTTAGGATAGGTCACTAATGTGACTTGTGACCACACGCTACATATATGTAGCAATAGGCCGCAGCCCGCATCTATGCACTGTGTACATGCAATGCAGCCTAAAAATGAAGAACTCAATAAGCTGCCATATCACACACAAAAAAAACAAATTTTTGTCAAACAAAACACAATGTTCCAATGTCACCAGTGTTTAAAATAGTCTTTGTGTTAAAGTAAAACCAAATAATGTCATAAAAGGACTTACGTACGTCATAAGACAGCAGCCTAGTTATAATTATAAAGTGCACTAAGGCGATATTCAACACAAAGTGATAGGCTTAACACAATGAACTTAACACAAGTAGAACACAACTACATGAACAAATTACATAGCAGAAACTTCTAACTGGAAGCTCTCCCAGATTTAGGAATTATGTCTGCGTAGTTAAAATGCAAGTTAAAGAAAAACAATTTGGTGAAAAAGTATTACACTTTTCAGTTAACTGAAATTTTCTAAAGGCAGTTAAACTTTCTGTGGCTGACTTCTAACAGCTGACTTCTTTATTTATGACACAAATAAGAAGAAATCACAGTTATTATAAATCACAATACTGTATGCATGACAGGTAACCTTAGACTGTCACTGTTCTTAGGAACACATTCAGTTTGTTCAGCAAAACTATTCTATGCTAGCAACAGACTAACTTTTTGCAGCACCAAGCTGTTACAATGGTTGTACTTGAATCAGCTACTTATTGACTAAAATTAATCAACTGAAACAAAACGAGTTGGGTAGTTTAATGGTTTACTTTTGGCATAATTAGAATGTAGTAACTTAACTTATAGTTAACTTTTTCAATTAAACTCTTCCTATCACTGTTAATACCAGCCAGCAATTTAAGGCTGTATTTGAAACAATGTCTTTTGACATGCAACTCAACAACACTTCCATTACAGCATTCTTAACAGTAACGACTACAACAACTAAAAAATTTAACAGCATGTGCTCTTAACTACACAGAAACACTTATCTACTCAACTGTCAGTAAAACATGCTCTTCAATCATGCAGTTCTGTGTGGGTCCATCAGAACAAAAATGCAAAATGCATATCATTCATCCTTTCCAGATCTATGTTTAGAAATTGAAAAACACACACCACAAAGAAATCACACATTACACACGTTCACGGTGTCATAAAACAGCTGTTATTAGAAATGAAATAAATCACCGTCAGTCGTGCAGACACGTGACTATAATACGAAGTTTCTGGCGGAAAATGGTGTCTGTGTAACACAGATTCACTTATCAATACTTATATTTGAAGCAATTTCAAACAGCACACACAGTAATGGAACTAGCAGTACCAGCAATAGCATACTAATTGTAGAAAACCAGCATCAAGACAACTACAACTGGTAGAACATGCAGTTTCTGATTCACCAATGCAGCCTTTGATTCTATGGTGCGGTACACGAGTGGAAGAATCATTCCATCCGATGCGATCACCAGCCCAGCATCATCATTATCATCATCACCATCAGTGACAATGAAAGGACCTTGGATGACATGACTCGGTTGCGCCATCTCATCACTGTGAGTTGCAGCAGTGAAGCCTCGATGTCGTTTACTGCGATCTGTCAGTGGCTGCTTACAGGATCGATCACACACCTCTGACATGGACTTGGGATCACACAGTTGAGCTACACAAATCAAGTAGACGTACTTGAAATCATCAAACTTAGCAATTCGGGTCTGAAACGCCAGGCTCAACCGGCTCTCGCTGATGAACTTTATGTCTAGCCGGTCAGATGTTGCACAGTTGTCAACAATGAACTGGTAAGAGCGGTTCCCTTCCTGTGGCCCAGTACTAAAGCTACAGCTAGGCACAATCAGCTGAAGTCGCTGGTCCCAGACATCACTAGTAACATTGATCCTGCAGTAGACCATGTCCCCGACATTCACTAGAGCTGGGTAACTGAGAGCTGAAGATGAAGGGACATTAACTACTTCTCCTGATCTGGTGGTGCTGATGACCTGGGAGTGGGATAAATCACTGTAGCACTGCATTCCAAACACCGGGACACTCTCTTCTTTAAGTAGTGGTGGTGGTTGCTGGTTGTGAGGTTCAAAGACAGCATGAACAAGCTGAGTGGTAGATGGCAAACGACAACAGAATCGACGTCGAACAGATGCAGTGTTGAGACGCAGTCCCGTGTCAGGGCTGAGGAGACCTGAAGACAAATCTTCATAGGAGATATCATAGCAGTAGTTAATAGCCTCAGTGTAATTACGTCTGTATCTGATATTACTGTGACACACAGACATATCAATGGCATAGCAGAATCCATCAGTTATTCTGTGCTTCATCACACCACCACCTTCATACTCACAATCTCCACTGAGGGACGTAGAGACATATGACAGGTTAGCATTATCCTTCTGTACACAGACTGTCATCAGGTGATTTGAACAGTTCAGTGTAACTCTTTCTTTATCATGATCAAGATGATGAGTGAGATGTGGGACACAAGATACAGCAGCTGCTTCATTAGCAGCACTACAACTCTTCCCATCTTGTCCTGAACTTGTCACAGTTATGTTACATTCGTCCAGTGAATGTGCATTCACACTGCACTGCAGCTTGTCATAGATGACTGGTAGATTAGATGCATGATGAATGTTATACATTGCTTTCCATCTGGTGTATCCAAGGCATGTACAGATGACCCTTGCAGCACTGTCATCCCACCAATTATCACACACCAGGCCCCACCTGTCATCATCAGTTAGCAGAGCCACAAGACCAACACCTCTGTCATCAGTAACATCTGTTGCTAGCAGCTGAAGCTGCTGTCTACCACACATGGCTGAATCATTACCACTGGGTTTGACTGGCCTAGGAGACACTGGCAATGTAGGCCTAATGGTGGCACTGCCAGCTGCCTCACACTCACAGCCTGCATCCTCTTTGTGCCTACAGTCAGTGTCGCCCCAGTTGTTATGAAGACACTCAGCCAATGACTGTTCTTCCCCAGTGCATGTGACCCCATCCAGCCAGACACGTTGTGAGGGATTGGCGCTAGTGAAATTTTTGTCAGCACAGCCATTTTCAGAAGTCGGCTTATCCACCAGACATCTACCACCACCGAAGCCCAGTTGTCGGCAGACGACACGACATACACTGTTGTTGAATTCGTCATCACATACAGTTCCCCATTCGTTCTCATGAAATACTTCTATGCGCCCGACTAGTGGACTGACACCTCCTTCCAGTTTTATATCACTTGGTACAGCAGCACTGACAATATGATTTAAAGACAAGTGAATAAGCAGGAAAGCAAAAGAGACTTTGCACCATGCATTGCAGCCGCCATGACACTTTAACCTTCGCCCACACTTCACTCGCGGAGACAATAGTTTGTTCTTCACTAACGTCATAAAGCAACCTAAACAGCACGCCAACGTATCAGACAAGATGCCTGCCATTAAGCAGTGCGTAAATTTAATCTGAATTATCTTACAAATGTGCAAAATTATCAATCGTCTGCAAACAAACCATAGACGACACGTTAATCATAGAATAAAATAATTAAGAGGGAAAGTCCGAAGTCGTTTTGTTTACATCTAGGGCTGTAGCAAGTACTCGAGTTTCGTCGACACTGACTCGACTCAAGTCTCACACCGTGGTCTCACCACAGTCACAGTGAGTCTCAATCTCTCACACGAGCAGTAGAGCTTGCGCGAGGCTCGAGCTCTATGATATCTTTGCTCGAGCTGCGCGCGCGATTCAGGTTGTCGCGGTTGGCTTTGTAGTATAATAATCAGCATAACTCGATGACTGCAGCCGATCGCAATCACAATCGCGTTGACTCGTTCCTGCGTCGCTGTGTCGAGAGTGGCCAGTGACACGCCATCCATATCAGCGCCACCGGGAATTCACGTTTCGAACGTCAACCGGTTAGTGTCAAAATTCCCGAAAATTCCCATGATCGAACTACTGTCAAAGGATCCGAGCTATATTTTTCAGCTTCATTGCTCGACTTCTTTTCGTAGTGTATTATTATTAAATAACTTTTATGGTAAAGTTTTATTTTAGTTACTTCAGTTTCTTTAATCTAGTATCAACTGGCCAGTGACTGACTAGAGTAGACACTGACATCAGCCATATAAAAGACTAAAGAGTAGAACAACCGTGACAGCGAGAGTTTCGGTCATGCCACACCGTGGTCATGCCTAGCAAATGTCTCATCTGATTCTCTATACATTGTAGTGAGACCGAGTGACCAACAGTCGCTGTTGCATTTTAGGTTAGTTAACTTGTAGATGATGATTTTTGTCGCTGAGTGCATCTGGTAGTGATTATTTTTTTTGAACTTAATACTTTTACTATAATAATATTTTTTGCTATAAATAAAGTTACGTTACGACGAGCAAATGGATACGAAAACGCAAGTGGTAGGCTTACACGAAAATCAATCTGATGTAAATTTTCCATATCAAACGAAGTCGAAAATGCTTTAAGACACTGAATAGACGCAAATACAGGCAACATTTGTTGGTCTTGTAGTACTATTTTATGCGATCATGACAGAAATTTTGTAGATTTTGCGCCTCTGCTTCAAATAACGTAACTTTATTTATAGCAAAAGTATTATTATAGTAAAAATATTAATTCTCTTGTATTTTATGTTTCTGCATTTTATTTTATATTGTGGGCAGTTGTAAGTGCCGGATATCCGGCCTTGTTGTCCATCTCCTATTTTATGCGAATAAATGATGAAATAAGTGAGATCGGACAGGTGCCTCTCTAAACCTAGTGAGAGATTATCTAGTCTTTGGAATTCGTCAATCGTCATACCGGTTCCGCAAATTAAATTGTGTATAATTTGTAGAACAAAGCGTGGATTACAGAAATCGATAGCACTGTTAACTTACCAGGTTTTATTAGTGTCAATAGTCGTAGTGTTGTTTTGTTATTAACAGATGCGAACTAGGAATCCCCTTAGTAAAAGATAGGCATCGGGTGTACACGCCCACTTGTGGCTAGGATGCTTTCTAGAATGTAATATAATGCTGGGCTTCAAATTTTGAAACGTTTTGTACTGCTGAATTATATCACACTTTATGCCAGTTTTTGCTACAGAGAAATAGTTATACCCATAACTTGCAGTCGTCATCTCCCAGTACCGGAAGTGGAAGTTATAATGTCATTGCAGTGATGACTGAGTGGTGTCATTGTGTTGTTTATTATATTACGTATACAGATGTGGGCATAGAAGCTATAACTGTGCCCTCTGCCCATAGTACTAACATTCTACGATACAACAGTCGGCTGTGTATTAGACCCTAACCCAGTTGTATTGTACCATGTTAATACATAAGCTAACTATGGGTTACTATGGTCGTAGGGCTATTGCTGCTACGACAAAAAAGGCCGATTATATAGGCTACCCTAACCCTGACCTAAGAAGCTAACTTAAACTCATCCGTAACCCTAAACTAGTCCTAACCATCACACTCAGCGTAATATTGACCCTTGCACTCCCCTAACCCTAATGATAAACCCTAACCTAATCATAACCCTAGGTCCCTAGTACTAGTAGATAGCCTAACAGTCTTTCAACATCACATTTAACTATACAGTATTATTTTATCCTTTAGGGCCTATAACTTCTACGATACAACAGGGTTAAACTGTATAAAAGGAGCATTAGGGAAAGTGATTGTAGATGATAAAGGGATCAAAGATTGTTGGAAGGAGTACATGGAGAAACTGATGAATTGAAGAAAATGAATGGGACCATAAGATATCAGCTGAGGTTAAGGAGGGACCAGCAGATTGTATCAGGATGGACGAAGTGAGAGCAGCACTGAAGAAGATGAAAAAGCATAAAGCCCCAGGATT
>Ga0136654_1000349_pt1 | contig 14514 bp, 15 predicted proteins | sample InaspJWI70metaG_FD_94865 | JGI IMG/M metagenome (GOLD analysis project Ga0136654, IMG submission 94865) | Marine gutless worms symbiont microbial communities from Oahu, Hawaii - Inanidrilus sp. 1 OAHU.JWI-70 metaG (version 2) | ecosystem: Host-associated > Annelida > Digestive system >... | reverse complement strand
GGAAATACTGACCGAGAGTATCCGCTTCGAACCGGAACGGGATCTCGTCAGCAGCGAATCAGCCGTCTTGATGCGCAGTAAACAGGCCAAAATCGAAGCCGAAAAGGCCGTTTTCGACCTGGCCGCCGGGGTATACCGACTCACTTCGACCAGAGCAGTTTATTACCATGACGATAGCTAAGTACGCCCTGCTGTTGGCCTGGCTGATCCCGACGCCGCTATGGGCGCTCGAGGGCGACAACGAGCAGCCCATTGCGGTGGAGGCGGACAGTCTCGAAGTTCGTGAACAGGATAATATCAGCATTTATCAGGGTAACGTCAACCTCACGCAGGGCAGCCTGAAAATCCATTCGGAGCGACTGGTAATCCATTTTAATGAAGCCGGGGATCTGGTATTGATGGAAATGACCGGGACGCCGGCGCGTTTCAGACAGCTCGACGATGAACAACGGGAAATGCTGGGCCAGGCTAGGCGCATCAATTACCGCGAGTCGGAATCGATGCTGGAATTGATGGAAAAGGCGCGTTTCAATCACGCCGGCGACACCATCGAGAGCCAGCTAATCCGCATCAACACAGAGGACAACAGAATCCAGGCCGGCAGCGCGGACTCGGACGAGCGCGTGAGAATGCTGATTCAGCCCAGAAACAACTCCGCCAATCCCGAATAAACTCGGATGAGCAGCGGCAATTTACTCGAAGCCACCGACCTCGCCAAATCCTACAAAAAGCGAGACGTTGTCAAATCGGTTTCGCTGCGGGTGGCGGGTGGCGAGATAGTCGGCCTGCTCGGCCCCAACGGCGCCGGCAAGACGACTTGTTTTTACATGATCGTCGGCCTGGTGGGCAACGACTCGGGTATGATTCGTCTAAACGATAAACCCATTGGTCACTTACCGATGCATCAGCGCGCTAAACTCGGCATTGGCTATTTACCGCAGGAAGCCTCCGTATTTCGCAATCTGACGGTGCAGCAAAATATCTTGGCCATACTGCAGTTACGCAGCGATCTAGACCGTCCGGCGCGCCAGCAGCAGCTGGCATCGCTGTTAGCGGAATTTCAAATCGAACATTTACGCGATAGTGAGGGCATTTCGCTTTCCGGCGGCGAGCGCCGGCGCGTCGAAATTGCGCGCGCGGTGGCCAATCAGCCCGACTTTATTTTACTGGATGAACCCTTCGCCGGCGTCGATCCCATTTCGGTTGTGGATATCCAGTCGATCGTGCGCCAGTTGGCGGAGCGCGGTATCGGCGTGTTAATCACCGATCACAATGTCCGTGAAACCCTTGGGATCTGCGATCGAGCCTATGTTATGGGCGAAGGCGGGGTTCTGGCCGAGGGCGAGCCGAGCCAGATTCTGGAAAATAAAATGGTGAGAAAGATTTACTTAGGCGACAATTTTAAGCTATAACTACAGGCATGGGAGATAACCAATATCCTTATAAAATAACCATCAAGGACAGATCCCGCCTATGAAACAAAGCCTGCAACTGCGCATTGGACAAAGCCTTACGATGACGCCTCAATTGCAGCAAGCGATCAAATTGTTGCAACTGTCCTCGCTCGAACTTCAATCCGAAATTCAACAATCCCTGGAAACCAACCCGTTACTCGACCAGGAGGACAATTTCGGAGAAATCACGCTTACCGACCCCGAGACGGGCAAGGAAGACCGTGGTAACGGCGAAGACCTCACCGATTTCAAAGCGCCCGCAAGCACAGTTGCCGAAAATCGGGCGGAACAGCGTCTGCCGGACGATCTCGAAATCGACGCGCGCTGGGATCAAATCTACGACAACCTGCCGACTTCGGCCAGCCAGCCGGCTTCGATGGGTAGCGACAACCGCGACCTGTTTGAAAACCAGGCCGGCGAAGTGGATACTCTCACGACGCATCTCGTGTGGCAGCTGGATTGTTCGCACCTGTCACCGCTGGATCATGAAATCGGCCTGGCTATTATCGATTCCATCGATGACAGCGGTTATCTGACGCAGCCGATATCGGATATTCACGAAGGCCTGTTAAAGGAGCACGAAGGACTCGAACTCGACGAAATCGAGGCTGTATTACACTTGGTTCAACGCTTCGACCCGGTCGGCGTGGCGGCTAGCAGCCCGAGTGAATGCATGGCAATTCAATTGGAACAATACGACCCAGAAACGCCGCATCTGGCCAAAGCACTGGTGCTAGTGGACAAATACCTCGAGCAGCTCGCCGGCAACGAGGTCGCGCTGCTGAAACGGCGGCTGCAGGCGAGCGATACCGAACTCGCCGAGATCATCAAACTGATCCAGACCACTATTCCCCACCCCGGGCACAGCATCAGCCAGAATCACGCCGAGTATGTGGTGCCTGACGTCTACGTCAAAAAACACGCTGGCAGCTGGCGCGTGAGCATCAACCCGGATAACGCCCCCAGGCTGCGCGTCAATGACCAGTATGCAAGCCTGATCAAGCGTAGCGACAGCAGTGCGGACAACACTTATTTAAAAGACCACCTGCAGGAAGCGCGCTGGTTTATCAAAAGTCTGCAAAGCCGCAACGATACGCTGCTGCGGGTGGCAAACGCCATTGTCGAGCGCCAACACGCTTTTCTCGACTATGGCGAAGAAGCCATGCAGCCCATGGTGTTACGCGATATCGCAGAATTGCTGGAAATGCACGAATCGACGATTTCGAGGGTAACCACGCATAAATACATGCATACTCCGCGCGGCATCCTAGAATTCAAATATTTTTTCTCCAGCCACGTCAGCACCGCCGACGGCGGGGAATGCTCCGCCACGGCAATTCGGGCAATTATCAAAAAATTCGTCGCCGCTGAAAAACCGGAAAAACCGCTCAGCGACAACAAGATCGCAAATTTATTGGGCGATCAGGGTATAAACGTTGCCAGGAGAACCGTCGCCAAATACAGGGAAACGTTAAATATCCCGCCGTCTAATGAACGTAAACGTCTCTTTTGAGACCTACGATTCGCAGTGATGCGAATCACACAGCCCAGGAGGTTACAAATGCAAGTCAGTTTAAGTGGCCATCATGTAGAAATCACGGATTCCATGCGCAACTATGTCAATGAAAAAGTCGAAAGGCTGGATCGGCATTTCGATCAGGCGCTGGATATCCATATCGTATTAACCGTGGAAAAGCTGCGACATAAAGCCGAAGCGACGCTACACGTCAGCGGCGGTAATTTGCATGCCGATGATGTACAGGCGGATATGTATGCCGCGATTGATGGCCTGGTGGATAAACTCGATCGTCAGGGAATAAAACATAAGGAAAAAGTGAAAAGTCACCGCCACAAGGGCGCTGCCGTCGAATCGGCTTGAATTTTCCCGGGGGGAGTTAGGCTCCCCCTTTTTTATCGGTACTTTTAGCCAAAACGAGATCCAGTACCAGTACACTTGCATACTCCCGTAATTTGTCTAAGATTCGCGCATCGATTTAAGGCATCCCGTATTATAATTCCCAGAAAATGACAATCTCAGCTCTTTTGTCACCCCAATCCATTTTTCTTGATACTGAAATCTCCAGTAAAAAGAAACTACTGGAAATGATCGCAAATATCGCAGCCGATCGGACCGACCTCCCGGAATCTTCGATCTACAACAACTTGTTAAACCGAGAGCGCCTGGGCAGTACCGGGCTAGGACGGGGATTTGCGGTGCCTCATGCCCGCTGCAACGATCTCGACAAAACCCTGGCCTGTTTTTTCCGACTCAAGGATGCGGTCAATTTCGAGGCCCCCGATAACCAGCCGGTCGATCTAGTGTTTACCATTATCGTTCCAGAGGAAGCGACCGAAGAACATTTGCTGATACTTTCCTCGCTCGCCAGAATCTTTTCGAGGGAAGATATTTGCGCAGCGATTCGCAATGCCGATAACGAAGATGAAATCGCAAAAATCATCCAGTCGGCCGAGTAATGAGACCTTCGTTGACCATCAGCGATTTCCTTAAACGGTACCAACAAAAACTAAAACTCAGCTTCACCTCACGCGAAACCGGACTGGATCGCGAAATCAAGTTGTCGCGCCAGGCAGGGGACACTTTCGACGCCGCCGACTATTTCAACGTTATCCGCACTTCGAGTATCGCGGTCGTCGGTTACCAGGAATCGCGTTACATCAATCGGCTCGACGACGCCGCGCAGACCAGTCTGTTTAACACGCTGTTCCACGGGCCGGTATGCATGCTCATTTGCAGTCAGGGGAATCACCTGCCGCAGCTCATGCTCAGCCTCTGCGAGGAACGGGAAATCCCGGTGCTGCAGTCGGCGCTAAACGATTCGGAATTGCTCGATAATACGCGCTACCTGCTATCGCGCGCGCTGGCGGAAAACACCCAGCAGCACGGGGTCTACCTGGAAGTTTATAGCCTGGGGGTCTTCATCACCGGCAAAACCGGGGTTGGCAAGAGCGAACTGGCGCTGGCGCTGATATCCCGAGGCCATCGGTTAATCGCCGACGACGTTACGCGTTTTGCTCGCATCGAACCCGATATCGTCGAAGGCCAGAGTCCGCAATTGCTCACCGATTTTCTGGAAGTCCGCGGGCTGGGGATCGTCAATGTGCGGGCGATGTTCGGCGCCAACTCGTTGAAACAGGCCATGCCGCTAAGCCTGATAGTCAACCTGGTTGAGCTGGATCGGCATAACCGCGCCGAATTCGATCGGCTGGGCCACATCACCAAGACACGCGACATACTGGGCCTGGAGTTTCCCGAGGTTACTCTGCCGGTGGCGCATGGCCGCAATCTCGCGGTACTGGTCGAGGCCGCCGCGCGTAATCACCTGTTGCAAATCAGCGGCTACAATTCGGCGCAGGATTTTATCAACCGCCAGCGCCAGGCGATAACGCGGGACCAACAAACTACGGGTTAATAGTAAAGCGAGGGGAAACAGCGAGGTGAAACTGGTAATCGTCAGCGGGTTATCCGGATCCGGTAAGACCGTGGCCTTACATACCCTGGAAGATGCAGGGTATTACTGTATCGACAACCTGCCCTTGGGCATGCTGCCGGAACTGGTCGACAACATGATCAATACAACGCCGGAGCCTTATGATCTGGTCGCCATTGCTATTGACGCGCGCAGCGGGGTCGATCGTTCGGATCGCTTCGATGAAGTCATGCGCCACATTTCCAGTCATCCGCTCCAGCTGCAAGTCCTGTTTTTGACCTGCGATACATCGCGCCTGCTAAAACGTTTTAGCGAGACCCGCCGCAAGCACCCACTATCGCGTCAAGGCTTGCCGCTGGCGGACGCCATCCAGCAGGAAAAGAAATTGCTCGAGGATATCCACGCCAACGCGGATCTGGCAATCGACAGTACGGATTTGAATGTGCATGAGTTACGGCAAATGATCATCGATCGATTGCTGTCGCAAAGCGCCTCCGACATGGGTATCTTAATCCAGTCCTTCGGTTTCAAAAACGGCGTGCCGGCCGACACGGATTTTGTCTTCGACGTGCGCTGCCTGCCAAATCCCCATTGGGAGATAAACCTGAAACCCTTGACCGGTCGTGATCGTGCCGTGGTCAAATACCTCGAGAATTATCCCGAAGTCGAAGCGATGTTTGTGTCGATATACCAATTCCTGGAGGAGTGGACACCACGTTTCGAAAAGGAGAATCGCAGCTATATGACAATCTCGATTGGCTGCACCGGCGGCCAGCACCGGTCGGTATATCTGGCGGAACGCATCGCCGATGAATTCGCGCGGCAACGCGGCAATGTTTCCATTCGCCATAGAGATATGACATGAGCGTCGGTTTGCTACTGGTAACCCATGAAAGCATAGGCGCCGAACTGGTCGCCGCAACCGAGGCAATATGCAAACAAGTCATGCCGCCGATAAACCTGGTATCGGTTCCCTCCGATCTCAAACCGGAAGCCCTGGGCAAATATGCGGATAGGATTCGCACTGCCATGCTGGAGCTGGATCAGGGCGCAGGGGTGCTGGTGCTGACCGATATTTTCGGTGCGACGCCGGACAATCTGGCCCGACATTTCAGCCAGGAATGTAATGCCCGCGTCGTCAGCGGGATAAATTTGCCGATGCTGCTGCGTGTATTAAACTACGCGCATCAATCACTCGAAGAGCTCTGTCAAACGGCTTTAAATGGCGGCCGCAACGGAGTCAAACAGGACCTGGGATGATCTCTGAAAACATCATCATTGTTAACAAGCTCGGGCTGCATGCACGCGCTGCATCAAAACTGGTCAACTGCGCCAGTCAGTTCGAAAGCGATGTTTTCATAAGCCGGGGAGACAATCGAGTCAACGCCAAAAGCATCATGGGGGTAATGATGCTGGCCGCCAGCAAGGGCGTCGAGCTGGGGCTCGAAATCGACGGTAATGATGAACAAGCCTGTTACGACGCCCTGGTCCGCCTGATAAACGATCGGTTTGGCGAAAACGAGTAAGCGGGCATGGTAGAGGACGATAGCGAACAGCTGCGTCAGGACATTTCGATTGCGATTGACGCCGCCGACAGCGTCGAGATTGCGAAACTTCTGAGCGGTATTGGCGTTGCGCAAACCGCCCTGTTGCTGGATTAGCTGCCGTCGCAACAACGCGATTCGCTCTGGCCACTGATCGAGCCCACGGAAGCGGGCGAAGTACTGCTGGAAACCCAGGACGACGTCAGCGACGCCAGGCTCAAGCAGCTCGAACCCGAGCAAATCGCAGCCATTGTCGAAACCATGCCCGACGTCGATGATCAGGCGGACATAGTCCTCGCATTGCCCACCGACAAACTGGTCAAGACCTTACACCGGCTGGATACCAACAAGCGCACGCAGCTCGAATCGGTGCTGTCCTACAGCGAGGATACCGCCGGCGGCTTGATGAATATCGATCAGGTATCGATCCGCGCCGATGTATCGCTGGACGTGGTGTTGCGCTATCTGCGAATCCGCGGCGAATTACCCGAATTGACCGATCAGCTGTTTGTCACCGACCGCCACGACCATTATCTCGGTGCCCTTTTTCTGCGCGATTTGCTGACTAATGATCCCGAGGTCGAAGTCAGCGGCATCATGCGCACCGATATCGGTGCCATGCACGTGCACATGTCGGACACCGAAGTCGCGCGCGAATTCGAGGTTTCCGACTTGATCAGTGCGCCGGTGGTCGATGAGGAGCACAAGCTGATCGGCCGCATCACCGTCGATGACGTGGTCGACGTTATCCGCGACGCAGGCGACCACTCTATCATGGGTATGGCCGGCCTGTCGGAAGAAGAAGACATGTTTTCCCCGGTGCTGATCACTTCCCGCCGACGCGGTATCTGGTTGGGGATCAACCTGTTGACCGCATTTCTGGCGGCCTATGTGATCGGTTTCTTCGAGGATATACTAGACCAGGTGGTCGCACTCGCGATTCTGATTACGATCGTGCCGAGTATGGGCGGCATCGCCGGGTCGCAAACGCTGACGATTGCGATCCGGGGTTTGGCGCTGGGTCAACTGGGTAGCTCCAACTACCGCTCGCTGATTAAAAAAGAAATTTCGGTCGGTTTTTTAAACGGACTGATATGGGCGCTGGTGGTGGCCGCGTTTTCGATCATTTGGTTTGGCAACTTCGGAATCGGCCTGGTAATCGCCCTTGCGCTGGTCGTTAACCTGCTCGCCGGCGCATTGGCGGGCGCCGTGATTCCGTTGATACTGCGTCAGCTCGGCGTCGACCCGGCGATTGCCGGTGGCGTTGTATTGACTACGGTAACCGACGTCGTCGGTATAATCGCATTCCTCGGCCTGGCGACGTTGGTGCTGGGTTAGTCTGGAAAATACCGGCCGTCTAATGCGCCATGAATTGACGCAGCACGGCGTGAGTTTGCTCACCCGCCAGGCTGCCGATACGGTCGATTTCTTCGAAATCGACCCCGATGCGCTCCAACGCCTGCGGCTCGATCGCCAGTTCAAAATCGCTACCGCTGCTCCCCAGCCGATGGGTATTAACCCAGGCATCGGCAATGTGAATCGCGCAGGCGGCGAGCGAGTATTCACCACCCTTGCGCGGCTCGTGATGGGTTACCACCGGCTCCCAGATCGATTGCGGCAGTTTCCAGTATTCAAGCAGCCGCCCGCCGATTTCGGCGTGCGAATAATCCAGTATGTTGCGCTCGAGCATGTACATGGCCTGCCCGCTAGCCTGCCGCTGCAGCAGCAAATCGTGCATCAGGCCCGGTAATTTCAGGTACATGACCAGACGCCCGATATCGTGCAGCAAGCCGGGAATGTAAAATCCGTCGGCGTTGGAAATCCGCGTCTGTTTCCCGAGTTCGCGCGACATGATGCCGACCGCGACGCTATGCTCCCAGAAACAGGTCATATTAACCGTACCCGGGGGAATGCCTTCAAAGGCCTTGACCACCGAAGTAACCAGCACCAACTCACGAATCTGGCGCAATCCGATAGTGCTGACCGCGCGCTCGATGGTCTCGATTAGGGTCGGGAAACTATAAAAAGCGCTGTTTGCCAAACGTAGCATTCGAGCACAGAGATCGGGATCGCTGCGTAACAGCTCGGCAATCTTATCGGTGGTCGAACCGGGATCGATAATCGCTTCTTCCAGGCGGTAATAAATGTCGGGCAGACTGACCAGTTTGTCGACTTGCTCGGTCAGCATTTCAAGGCCCTGCAAACCCTGCACCGAGTTGACTTCTAACGGATAAACACTAGCCATCGCGTAAACATCGCTTGATTGTGTGGGAACACAGGTACTTAATCGACCCGCGCGCCGCTATCTTTAGGGAAACTCTGATTTATTCAGAGTTTCCGCGCACCGGGATGTGCCGGTTGGTCCCACAACAGTGCCGCGCCGTAAACCCCGCTGGCATCGCCATGCTCGGCCTGCAGGATCGGGGTCGCGACATAATCGGAAAAAACGTAGTCCCCCAAGCGCTGCGGTATTTCGTTATAGATTGAATCGATATTAGACATTCCCCCGCCCAGCACGATGGCATGCGGATCCAGAATATTGATCAAGTGCGCCAGCGCGCGCGCCATTTGGTCGTGGTAAAGCTCGAGCATTGCGACGCAGGCATCGTCCCCGGTGGCGGCGCCGGCGACAATATCTCGGCTGGATCGGGTTTCACCAAAACGCCGCAGGAAATTCGCCGCCAGCCCGGGACCGGAGAGAAAGGTTTCGATACAGGCCTTTTTTCCACAATAACATTCGGGCGAACCGTCGATGCTGCGCTGCCAGGGCAAGGGATTATGCCCCCATTCTCCACTGATGGCATGCGGTCCGTTGACCAGCTTGCCGTCGACCACGAGGCCGCCGCCGGTACCGGTACCGATGATGACGCCGAACACGACCGGGAATTCGCTCGCAGCGCCACCCAGCGCTTCCGACAGCGCGAAACAATTGGCGTCGTTCTCGATGCGAATTTCTCGCGCGAGCCGGCTTTCGAGGTCTGCGCGCAACGGGCGCCCGTTCATGCAAACGGTGTTCGAATTCCGCAACAGCCCCGATCTGGGAGAAATCGCGCCTGGGATTCCGATCCCTACGGTGGTAGACAGCCCCAGTTTGGCCTCGGCCTGGCGCACCTGCTCGACAATCAGGTCGAGAATAGCATCGTAACTGTCAGCCGGGGTGTCAACGCGTTGCCGGTATAGCGAATGTCCGGCGGGATCCAACACCAGCACTTCGGTTTTGGTACCGCCCAGGTCTATACCCAATTTATGCGCCATCTTCGATCCTCCGTCTCCGGCTCGTCACGGTCGAGCGATACAAATTTTTTATGGAAATTTGCAGAAAATAATAGATTTTTATCGGTCAAATTTCGAGCCATATGAAATCAATAAGCTAGAAGCCTTTGCTGACGCCGTTTCTAACCTGAATCCCGACTTATCCACAGGTTATACCCGGCATCTCCACAGATAAATACACAACATAATGTACTTGACCTTGAGCCAAAACACACTATATTGTGTGTTAGGTTAATTATTCACCTTTACAGAATAAATAAGACTTTTACAGAATAAATAAGACTGGCTGGTTTATTCCAATCCACTAACAGACCAATTACTTGAGTCCGATAGTTACAAATTACTTTAACTATCGAGGGGAAGGGAGTAGCCGGAGTTAAATAGACACGGATCTCATCCGAACATTACATTGAAAACTACGGATCGGGCTATAAATGCAAAATATCGAATCACCTCTAACTGATACCGCCGTCGCCCCCATCGAAGCGGTGCCGGCGGTTATCAGCGACAACAGCAGTTCACTTGGCAGCAACTACAATGTCGTTCGCCGTAACGGCAAATTAACCAGTTTTGACAAAGACAAAATTGCCATCGCGATGACCAAGGCTTTCCTTGCGGTCGAGGGTGGCCAGGCCGCGGCCTCAACGCGGGTCCACGAAACGGTTGAACAATTAACCGACCTGGTGGTGGCGACGCTGACGCGGCGGCAACCCGATGGCGGCACTTTTCACATCGAAGACATTCAGGATCAGGTCGAGCTGGCGTTGATGCGTAACGGCGAGCAAAAAATTGCGCGTTCCTACGTGTTATACCGCGAAGAACGCGCCACTGCTCGCGCGCAACACCTGCCCCACCCGGACAACAGGCCTGAGGATGAAGAGCTGGTCGAACTCACCGTCAAACTCGACGACGGCAGTATTGCGCCGCTTGATACCGGGCGCCTGCAAACCATCATTCGAGAAGCCTGCAGCGGACTGGAAAGCGTCAGCACCGAGCGTGTCTATGACGAAACCATCAAGAATCTATTCGACGGCGTCGCGCAGAAGGACGTCAGTCCCACGGTCGTCATGAGCGCGCGTGGCCTAATTGACAGCGAACCCGGTTATTCGAATGTCGCCGCGCGTCTATTACTCGACGAACTGCGCACCGAATCGCTGAGCTTTATCGGCGATGGCGCACCTAACGCCACCTATGCCGAAATGGCGGAACGTTATTGCGGTTATTTCGGCAATTACATCAAAAAAGCCACCGAGCTCGAATTGCTCGACAAGGAATTGCTCAAGTTCGACCTCGAATTGCTCGGCAACGCATTGCAAGCGGAGCGCGATCATCATTTCACCTATCTCGGGCTGCAAACCCTGTACGACCGCTACTTCATTCACCATCACGATACCCGCTTCGAATTACCGCAGGCATTTTTCATGCGCGTGGCGATGGGGCTGGCTATTAACGAAGTGCAGCGCGAAGCGCGCGCGATCGAATTTTACAACCTGCTGTCGTCCTTCGACTTTATGAGCAGTACCCCTACCCTGTTCAATTCCGGCACGCTGCGCCCGCAATTGTCGAGCTGTTACCTGACCACCGTCCCCGATGATCTCGACGGTATCTTCAGTGCAGTCAAAGACGATGCCATGTTGTCCAAGTTCGCCGGCGGCCTCGGCAACGACTGGACCCGGGTGCGAGGTATGGGCTCGCACATCAAGGGCACCAACGGCAAATCGCAAGGCGTGGTGCCCTTCCTCAAGGTCGCCAACGACACCGCGGTGGCGGTCAACCAGGGCGGCAAGCGTAAGGGAGCTATGTGCGCCTACCTCGAAACCTGGCACCTCGACATCGAGGATTTCCTCGATCTGCGCAAGAACACCGGTGAAGAACGCCGCCGTACCCACGACATGAATACCGCTAACTGGATTCCGGATCTGTTCATGCAAAGGGTTGCCGAGGAAGGCCAGTGGACGCTGTTCTCTCCCTGTGAAGTGCCCGAATTGCATGACCTCTACGGGGCCGGATTCGAAGCGGCTTACGTGGCTTACGAAGAAAAAGCCGATCGCGGTGAAATCAAGAATTTCCGCCGCATGAAAGCGATCGACCTGTGGCGCAAAATGCTCGGCATGCTGTTCGAAACCGGTCACCCGTGGATAACCTTTAAGGATCCGTGCAACATCCGCTCGCCGCAGCAGCATTCGGGCGTGGTGCACTCTTCCAACCTGTGCACCGAGATTACGCTGAACACGTCGGACACAGAAATCGCGGTCTGCAACCTCGGCTCGGTCAACCTGCCGCAGCATGTCGATGAAAACGGCCTGAACCTGGAAAAGCTGGAACAAACCATCAACACGGCGATGCGCATGCTCGACAATGTAATCGATTACAACTATTACAGCGTACCGCAGGCGCGCACTTCCAACCTGCGCCATCGCCCGGTAGGACTCGGCATCATGGGTTTTCAAGATGCGCTCTACAAGCAGCATATCCCCTATAGTTCGGAAGACGCGATCGAATTCGCCGACGAGTCGATGGAGGCGGTCAGTTATTACGCGATTCAAGCTTCGACTCAGCTCGCCGAGGAACGCGGCAGTTATTCCAGCTATGCGGGTTCGCTGTGGAGCCAGGGCGTATTGCCGATCGATTCGGTGGCGCGCCTGCGCGAAGTGCGCGGCGACTATCTGCAGCAGGACGAAACCGCGCGCATGAACTGGGACAGTCTACGCCAGCGCGTGATGAGCATCGGCATGCGCAACTCCAACACGATGGCGATTGCACCAACGGCGACCATTTCGAATATTTGCGGCGTGAGCCAGTCCATCGAGCCGATTTACCAGAATCTGTTCGTCAAATCGAACCTGTCGGGTGAATTCACCGTGGTCAACCCCTACCTGGTCGACGATTTGAAACAGCAAGGGCTGTGGGACGACGTCATGGTCAACGACCTGAAATATTACGACGGCAGCCTGCAGCATATCGATCGCGTTCCGGAAGATTTGAAAGCGATTTATTCCACCGCCTTCGAAATTGATTCGCGCTGGCTGGTCGAAGCCGCATCGCGCCGCCAGAAATGGATCGACCAAGGGCAATCGCTCAACCTCTATATGGCGGAACCTTCGGGCAAGAAGCTCGACAATCTGTACAAGCTGGCCTGGGTGCGCGGCTTGAAAACAACCTATTACCTGCGCTCGCTGGGCGCTACCGCGGTCGAGAAAAACGCGGCCAATACACCGGAGCCGTTGATCGAAGACGAGCCTAAAGTTTGCTCCATCCTCGATCCGGATTGCGAAGCATGCCAATAAAAGCCATAGATATGAAACGTAGGAGAAACATATGTTGAACTGGGATGAACCATTAACCCCACAGCAGAGATCGCCGGAGCCGGTAATGGAATCGCTGGAATCCGCAAGCGCAACCGTTGCGGATTCACTCGTTCCCGAACTGCCGCCGCAAGAAAAATGCGCCGACGAGATTACCGAGCCAGGTTCGATCCCGGCTTCGGCCAAGCCGATCAACCCGAGTGACAAGCGAGTCGTCAACGGCCTTACCGATATCAATCAACTGGCGCCGTTCAAATATCCCTGGGCCTGGGAGTATTTTCTCAACGCCAACAAGAACCATTGGACGCCGCTCGATATCAACATGACCCAGGATGTGCATGACTACCAGCACAAGTTAACCCTGGAAGAACGTCATGTTTACGAAAACGTACTGTCTTATCTGACCACGTCGGATATATTGGCGATGCGCAACATCGGCCTGGCGGTAATGGAAAAGATGTCGGCACCCGAATTGCAAATCTACCAGGCGCGCCAGGTCTACGAGGAAGCGATGCACACCTGGACCTACCAGCACTGTATCGAAACCTTGGGGCTAGATCAGGGCGAAATTTACAACCGCTACCGCGTGGTACCCGAAATCCATCACAAGATTCAGATGTGCAATCGGCGTCTCGACTCGGTGCTGCGCGCCGATATCGATTTGACCGATCGCGACGAACTCGAAAATTTCGTACTCGCCTACACCTTCTTCGCCGGCGTTTTTGAAGGCACCTGGTTCTACAACGGTTTCAGCCCGATCTTCGCGCTCCAGCGGCGCGGATTGATGAAGGGATCGGCCGAGCAATTGCAGTACATTATGCGCGATGAAGTGTTACATGCTTCTTTCGGCATCCGGGTATGCAATCAAATCGTACTAGAGGAAAACGTCAAAATCGACCCGCAGCTTATCCAGCAGATGTGGGAGGAAGCCGAGGCCGCGGAACAGCAGTATGCGAAATTCCTGCTGCCCGACCCGATTCTGGGTTACAGCGCTGATGACCATATCAAGCAATTCCGTTTCATCGCCAACCGCCGCGCCAACAAGTTACACCATAAGATTCCGTTCCCGGGGGCGGAAAACGCGCTGCCGTGGCTGGATGAACAGGCCAACCTGAAAAAGGAGAAAAACTTTTTTGAAACCCGCGTCACCGAGTATCAAACCGGCGGTGCCCTGAACTGGGATTAAAATCTTCAAACCGGATTAGAGTTACACGCGCTCTTCGGTTGTAACCTTCGGCCAGGCACCGGGATACCCCCATATTCCGCTGTCTGGCCTTTTTTATCCGGCCGTAAAATGGAGAGCCGGGCGAGTAATTCCGCGCCGCGTGCCGGCGGCATCGATACCCGCGCCCGGGGTTCGCTAACCGTAAGCGTCCGCTAAACCGCACCTGCTAATCGGCAGCGGATCGTGTCAGCTCCACGTTCCAAGGCAGCAACGGATCAATATCGTCAGGATTCTCCGCAATGGCTTGCAGAATCTGCCGAAGAT
>Ga0136654_1000341_pt1 | contig 14627 bp, 10 predicted proteins | sample InaspJWI70metaG_FD_94865 | JGI IMG/M metagenome (GOLD analysis project Ga0136654, IMG submission 94865) | Marine gutless worms symbiont microbial communities from Oahu, Hawaii - Inanidrilus sp. 1 OAHU.JWI-70 metaG (version 2) | ecosystem: Host-associated > Annelida > Digestive system >... | reverse complement strand
CATGCTAGGCGCTTTCAAGGGTGCCGACGCGTTCGCTTTTCACACCCGGCTGGTGCACATCGGCGAATCCATGCGCGAGCCAAGCCGCCGCAAGCTGCGCCAAAAAATGGCGCTGATCTCGGCCGGTTGGGACGGCGGCACGCGCATCGACAAATCGTTGGAAGCCTTTAATCGTCACTACGCCCGCAACGTCCTCGGTTCGCGCAGCATCGTCATAATCGTCAGCGATGGGTACGACACCGGCGAACCCGAGGATCTCCGCCTTCAACTGCAGCGCATCAAGCGCCGCACGCGCCGCCTGATCTGGTTAAACCCGCTGCTCGGGCTCGAAAATTACAGGCCCAGCACCCGGTGTATAATGGCGGCTTTACCGCTTATCGATATATTTGCACCGGCCCACAACCTGGCAAGCCTGAGCGAGCTGGAACAACACCTCGCGGGAGTGTAGATCGGATATGAAAGACTTGATCAAGGCATTGAATTCCAAATCGCTGGAGAATTGCTTCGCGGGATTACAGCGCGAGGGCACGCCGCTGGCGCTGGCCACCGTGGTACAGGCGATTTCACCGACCTCGGGCAAGCCCGGCGACAAGGCCTTGGTGAGCGCGGATGCCATCGTCGAAGGCTGGATCGGTGGCGGCTGCGCACAACCGGCGGTCGTCGAAGCCGCCCGCGGCGCCCTGGATCGCGGTGAATCGAGCCTGATCCGGGTTGGCCCCAAGGGAGAATGGGAACCGCTGCAAGGGGTCGTCGACTATACCTCCGGCTGTCTCAGCGGCGGCACCCTGGTGATATTTATCGAGCCGATGATCAAGCAACCGATGCTTAACGTTTTAGGCGACTCCCCGGCGGCACAAAACCTGTGTCGGCTGGCCGTGCAGCTCGGCTTCGCGGTGACGTTGACCTACCCCGGGCTCGAGACCGGCGATGTGCCGGACGCGGTCCAGCAGGAAACGGATTTTTCCGGGGCCAACGGTGATTTCATCGTAATCGCGACCCAGGGCAAACATGACCGCGACGCGCTCAAGGCCGCGCTTGCGAGCAATGCTTCGCATATCGCGATGATCGCCAGCCGCAAGAAAATAGCCGGATTAAAAGCCAGCCTTACCAAAGCCGGCGTCGACCCGGCTCAACTCGATCGCATCAATAGCCCGGCAGGCATCGAGATCGGCGCGATCACGCCGGCCGAAATCGCGCTGTCGGTGCTGGCCGATTTGGTACGCGTTCGCCGTGGTATAAAAATGACGCCTGTTGCGGCTACCAAACCGGTTGAAGCGCCCACTACCTCAACCAACGGGGGTTGTTGCGGTGGCTAATGCCAGGCCCGAGATTGCAGCGGTGGTGCTCGCTGCCGGCTCGTCGCAACGCATGGGTAAGCCGAATAAACTGCATTTACCGATCGACGGTGTCCCCCTGCTGCGGCATTGCCTGCAGACACTGCTGGCATCGCGCATCGACGAAATCGTAGTCGTGCTCGGGCACGATCAGGCAAGCACGCGGGCGCTGGTGGATGACCTGCCGCTACGGCTGGTTTGCAACGAAACCCATGAATCCGGTCAGATGACATCGGTGCACTGCGGTCTGGCGTCATTGAAAACCGACTTTGAGGGTGTAATGATCGCGCTGGGCGACCAGCCCGCCTTGCGCGCCGGCGACATTAATTACCTAGTTGACGCGTATCTGAACCGCGCCGACGGAGAAGTTGTCGTGCCGACCTTTAAGGGCGAACGCGGTAATCCGATAGTCATCAGCAATAACTGCCGCGCCGAAATTCTGAGCGGCACCCGCAACCTGGGCTGCCGGAAATTTATCGAGAATAACCCCGAGCTGGTGTCCAAGGTCGAAATGCGCGGCCCCGGCGTCGTGATCGATCTGGATACACCGCAGCAATACGAGAAATACTGTGCCTCGGGTTGGCAGCATGGTTCGGCTCCGATCAAGCGACAGGTAGGTTAACTATGGCTAAAGAATTTCTGGACCACCTGCTCGCGATACGCGATCGGAATGTCCCCTACGCGGTTGCAACCGTTATCGACGTGATGGGTTCGACTTCGGCTAAAACGGGGTCGAAAGCGCTGATAGACCAGCATGGCAAGGTGGTTACCGGCTGGGTTGGTGGCGGCTGTGCCGAATCGACGGCCTGCCATGCCGCATTGCAATGTATCGAAAATGGCGCGACCGATATAATCGAGATCGATCTCGACGACGAAGTACTGGGCGCCGGCATGCCCTGCGGAGGTCATATGCGGGTTTATATAGAACCCACTATCCCAAAACCTTCGGTATGGATCATGGGGCATGGAGAAGTCGCCGAACACATCTGCCTGCTGGCCGACCTGATGGGCTTTGCGGTCATCGTCAACGACGCCATGGCCACCGCGGACAAGTTTCCACACGCGACCCGACTAATAAGCGATGACATCGATTACAAGGAGTTAATCCCGCTCGCCGGCGATTTCGTCGTCATCGCCACGCAGCACAAGGGCGATCATGAATCGATGTCGCGCGCGCTTAAATCCGACGCCAGGTACATCGCCCTGATCGCCAGCCGCAAACGCGCGCGCCTGGTGATGGATTATTTGCGCAACAAGAAATTTTCCGAGGCCGATATCGAGCGCGTAATGGCGCCCTGCGGTCTCGATATCGGTGCCCGCACGCCGGCTGAAATCGCACTTAGCGTGATCAGCGAAATCGTGCTGGTGCGCCGCGAGGCCAGCGGTGTGCGCATGCGCGACACGCTACACCGTGAAACTCCCTCGCCCAAGGCGGCTATCGGTGGAACCGGTTCGACGTAAATCAGACTTGCCGCAAGTCCCGGCTACGGTTGATTTTGAGGCGTTGCGGGCCGACTTCCCGATCTTCGCGGCGAGCCGGCGGCCTTTGCATTATCTGGACTCTGCCGCCAGTGCTCAAAAACCCGCTGCTGTCGTCGAATCCATCTGCCAATGTTACAGCCAAGATTATGGACCGGTTCACCGCGGCCTTTATCCACTGGCCGAGGGCGCCAGCGAAGATTACGAGGCGTCGCGCCGAACGCTAGCGAATTTCATCAATGCCGCAAGTGCGGAGCAGATCGTATTTACCCGTTCGGCAACCGAGGCGATCAACCTCGTAGCGCAAGGCTGGGCGGCCCAATATCTGCAGCCCGGCGATGAAATCTGGGTTAGCCAGATGGAACATCATGCCAATTTTCTACCCTGGCAGCGTGTATGCGCGAATCGCGGCACCCGGCTGCGCCTCATTCCCCTGGATAGCACAGGCCGGCTCGACCTGGAGCGGGCGGAAGGCCTGTTCGGTCGAAATTCCCGCTTAATAGCGATTACCCAGGTGTCGAATGTTTTGGGCACGATAAATCCGATCAGGGAAATCGTCGCAACCGCAAAACAACAAAATATACCGGTACTGGTCGACGCGGCGCAGTCGGTCGGACATATGCCGCTAGATGTACAGAATCTCGATTGCGACTTTCTGGCCGCCTCCGCGCACAAGATGTGCGGGCCTAGCGGCATTGGTTTTTTATATGGCAAAACCGACCGACTGGCAGCGACCGTACCGCTGTTGCTCGGAGGCGGCATGGTCGACCAAGTAAACATCGATAACAGCAGCTGGGCAGAGGTTCCCGCGCGTTTCGAAGCGGGGTCGCCGAACCTGGCCGGCGCCATTGGTTTTGCCGCCGCGGCCGACTATTTGCGCGGCATTGGCCTGCGGGCAATCGAACGGCGAGTCAAGGAGCTGGCCCTGCTGGCCTACGAAAAGCTGTCGCGCGTAAACGGCATTCGGCTGCATGGACCGGGCCCCGGTTTGGACAGCAGCGGGATTTTGTCTTTTAACATCGACGGCATTCATCCCCACGACCTGGCCCAAATTGCCGCCGAACACGGCGTCGCGATTCGCGCCGGCCACCATTGTTGCCAACCCTTAATGCAGCAGCTAGGCGTGTCGAGTACCGCCCGCGCCAGTTTCAACCTTTACAATAACGAACAGGATATCGCGGCACTGGTGGCTGCAATCCAGGATGCCAAACGAATCTTGGATTACCGATGAGCAGCGATAGCGTTTATAAAGCGGTATTGCTTGACCATTTTCATAATCCCCGCAATAAAGGCGAGCTGGACGATATGGAGATGGTAAAACGCGGCAGTAATCCGCGTTGTGGCGACGAAATCGAGGTCGGGATAGCCTCGAGTAGCGGAGTACTCGAAATGGTACGTTTTCGTGGTCGCGGTTGCTCAATCTGCCTCGCTTCCGCCTCGATGATGACCGAATGCACCAGCGGCCTGAAGGTTCCCCAGGCGCGACAGCTAATCGCAAACTTGCTGCAATGGTTTAGTAATACCGATAATGAGGCAGCCCCAGACGAAAATCTCGCCGCGCTCGGGGCAATTCGGCTGCATCCGGCGCGCAAAAAATGTGTGTTGCTAGCCTGGCAGGCACTCGACGAAACCCTGGACGGGATCGAAGCGCGCAGCGAAGCAAACAAGGTCTGAATTTCGGCGGCTGCAACCCATTTACCGGAATAATTGAAAGTGAACTCGCGCTGCTGAAGCCTGAGGGGGAAACGCTGCCGAGTTCGGAATCAAACACGTCATCGCTGCCATGACTCATGCGGTAGGTGCCGCAGATACACGCGGCGTCCGTTCGATCTCCGCGAAAATAGGTGCATAAGAGGAATGGCAGCAATTGTAGTTGCACTTATTTAACAATTGCCGACAATAATGTTTAGCCGCAAGCTTTGGAGGGCCGCGATGAAAGCGAAAGCCATCACGAGACAAAATCGTCGTCGGTTTTTACAGCTTGCCGGGGCCGCCATGGCGACATGGATGCTCGCGGGACTGCCGCTCACGGCGCGCGCTGCAAATACCGGCAAAATGAAGATTGGCATCGTCGGCTCGGGTAGAGTCGGCAGCGCAATCGGCGGCGTGTGGGTGAAGGCCGGATACGCAGTCATGTTTTCATCGCGCCACATCGAGCATGATCAAGCGCTCGCCGCCCGGCTCGGGGCCAACGCGCGTGCCGGAACGCCGCGCGAGGCCGCCGCATTCGGCGAAGTAGTGATGATTTCGGTTCCTTACGGCTCTCTGCCCGCGGTCGGCAAAGATCTGGCGGCGCTGATCAAGGGCAAAATAGTGATCGATACCTGCAACCCGTTCGTCTGGCGCGACGGTGACATCGCGACCTGGGCGCGCAATAAAGGCGCCGGTCTTGCCTCGGCGGAATTGCTCCCCGGCGCGCGCATCGTCCGCGCCTTCAATGCCATTGGCGCCGCGCGGATGGGTACCGCGTACCAAGAGCCTGGACGCGTCGGAATGCCGATTGCGAGCGACGATGCGCAAGCGCTCGAACTTGCCTCGCAGCTGATCCGCGACATCGGCTACGAGCCCGTCCCGATCGGCGGGCTCGCGATGGGTAAATATCTGATGCCCGGAACCCCGCTCGCGGGTGAACACAGGCCGGAGGAAATCCGGAAAATCGTTGCCACGCTCGATTAGCGGCGGCGGTGCTGATTAATGGGACAGTTAACAACGGCAGCTACTCGAGAGTCATACCCGCCGGATGCGGAACACTTATTGGGCGGCGGTCGCAACCGGTTTGGCGGCACGACTAAAACTCAGCGCCGCCATGATCAACGCGGGCAAAAAGGTTAGCGTTACGATTGCTGTACCGACCAGCCCAAACAGCACGATAACGCCCAGGCCGCGATACAGCTCGGTGCCTTCGCCGGGGATCAACACCAGCGGTGCGAGACCGCAAACCGTCGTCAGGGTCGTCATCGCGATCGGCCGCAGACGGATCGCGACCGCCTCGTGCACCGCCTGCCGTGCCGCCATGCCGAGCTCACGGAAGTTAACCATGGCCTGGTGCACGATCAGTATCGGATTGTTTACCACGGTTCCCATCAGGATCAGGAATCCCAGCATCGTGATCATATCGAAGGACTGACTAATCGCGGGTAAACCGATGGCCGGCAGCCAGGCGCCGACCTGGTTCATGAACCAGAGCCCCACGATACCCGAAGCGATGCCGAGCGGAATGGTGGTCATGATCAGCAGCGGATATCCCCAGTGGGACAGGATCGCAACCAGTATCAGGAAAATAATGAACAGCGCGACCAGATAGTTGGCGCTTAAGGATTCTCGGGTGTTCTGCAACTGGTCGGTGGCCCCCGATATTCTGATCTTGATACTGCTGGGGATGGCGCCGCTGTCCTGCAGGTATCGAACGATGTCGCGTTTGACGATATCCAGCCCGGTTTCGAGCGCGATCTTTTCCGGCGGAATAATGCTCAGGGTGACCGTGCGGTTGCCGTCCACGCGGCGGATATTACTGGTGTCGACCGACTCGACGATGTCGGCCAGCGAGGCCAGCGGAACCACCGCCTTGGCCGGCGTATAAACCGGCAGCTGGTGCAGAGTTTCGAGCGCGGCGGCGCCGCCGGTGCTGCCGAACAGGTAAATATCGATCTTGTCATCGTCGATAAAAAATTCATCGACGAAAGCGCCGTCGGTCAACGCGGCCACGGTAAATCCCATATCGGAATTGGACAGCCCGGTTTGCGCCAGGCGTTCCCAGCGGGGCCTGATTTCGACCAGCGGTTGCGATAGCGTCAACGATGAAGGTCTCGATCTGATACGCGGCTGGTCGAACACTGCGCGCGCGCGGGATTCGGTCTGTGCGGCAACCTGGTAAATTCTTTGCAGATCGGGCCCGGAAATATCGAGGTTGATGCTGCGCGTGCCGCCGCTATTGCTGGTGATGATCGAGCCACGAGTGACAAACGATCGCATGCCGACGAAACTGCGGAGCTTACGGTCTACGGCATCCATCAGCGGTTTGATATCGTTCGGGTCCTTGGGCTGGGCAATGATGAACAGGCGAGTGGCTTGCACGTGCAGGTTGAAATAAGCCATCGCCGGTATCTCGGTTTCGCCGCTTTGAAACCGCTCCGGGTCGTGCTCCAGGAACGGCAGCAAATCGTCTTGCAGCTCGTTACCGATTGCCGCCATGGTTTCGAGGTTGTAGCCGGTGGGCGGGCTCATCCTGGCAAACATCTTTGGTTCCTCACCCTCGGGCAGGTATTCCGCCGGCGGCGTCAAGTAGACGATGATCGCGCCGCAGACGCAGACCACCGCAGCAATCACCCCGAGTTGACGCGCTCGTGAACCCATCATCCAGTCGACCCGCTGGAGGATAAAATTCCGCCAGCCTGTCTCGCTGGCTTTACGCCCTGCGTTGTCGTCACCGAAGACGTGCACCGCCGCCGCGGGGATGACTGCGATGGCGACCAGCATCGACGCGACGATCGACGCCGAAATCGCGATCGCGACGTCGGAATACAATTGTCCGGCTTCTTCGGCGATAAACGCAATCGGCACGAAAACCAGCACCGTGGTCAGAGTCGACGCCAGCACCGCGGGCCAGACCTTGCGCACGCCGTCGACGGCGGCCTTCCAGCGGTCGAGCCCTTTGCGCCAGGAATGCTCGATACTTTCGAGCACGACAATACTGTTGTCGAGCGTCATGCCGATCGCAAAAGCGACCCCGGCCAGCGAAATGACGTTGACGGTGCGCCCGGCGAGAATCAGGCCCATGAACGCGGCGATGGTGCAAATCGGAATCCCCATGACGCCGATCAGGGTCACCTTGCCGCTGCGCAGAAACAGAAACATTACCAGGGTAGCCAGCACTGCGCCGATCGACAGGTTGATCCAGACATTGTGGATTGAGGCTTCGACGTAACCCACGTCGTCGGCGATCAAGGCCATTTGCATGCCGGCCGGCTTGAGCACTTCTTCGTTGATCGCATCGATCCGCGGCATCATCGCCCGCTTGATGTCGATAACGTTGGAGCCGGCCTGGCGCCGCACCGACATGCCGATCGACGGGTTGCCGTTGGAGTACGAATAGCGGTTGATTTCGAAATGGCCGAGGCTCACGTCGGCAATTTCGCCCAGCCGGATCAAGGCGTCGCCGCTGTGATCGATGATGACTTCGCGCAAATCCTCGACGTCGCGAAAGCGGCCGATGGTGCGCAACAGGTAGCGTCGTTTACCGTATTCGATTTCACCGCCCGAGACGTCGCGATTGCGCAATTGAATCGCGCGCCGGATTTGGCCCATGGTCAGGTTGCGCTCGGCGAGCCGCACCGGATCGACGCGAATCTGTATTTGCCGCTCGGCACCACCGTAGACCGAAACACTCGACACGCCGGGCACTGCCTCCATGCGCGACGCCACGTGGTCGCTGATGAAATCCTGCATCGGCACCATGTCGAGGTTACGCGGATTACCGGGCAGGCTCGTGACACGAAAATACATGAACGAATTGGAAGAAAACGACGTCGCGTAGACGCGTGGTTCATTGACATTATTGGGATAAGAAGCAACCCGGTTAAGAGCATTGAGGACGTCGATCAGGGTTTGGTTCAGGTTAATTCCGAACGGAAATTCCAGTTCGATCGAGGCGCGACCGAAGGACGCGGTAGAGTCGATCCGCTGCAGGCCGCGGACACTACGCAAATGTTCTTCCTGCTCGATCAGGATTTCCTTTTCGACGTCCTGCGGGGTCGCACCCGGCCAGCTGGTGCGAATCGAGATCGTGCGCACTTCGAGGTCGGGAATCATTTGCACCGAGATTTTCAGCGCGGCGATGACACCGAGCAAGGCGACGATAAGCGTGCCCACGGCGATCAAGATACCGTGTCTGACCATTGCCTCGAACATCACATTAGCCCGGGAATCCTAGTCTGCATATGCCACCGTTTTACGTCACGAGGACGCCGAAAAGACGCTGTGTCGGGTCGCACGGACCAAAGATCCGCGATGGCATAGTTTACACTACGTCGAGCGGATCGTCGGGAGTACGACCCGCCATAGCGCGCTTTGCGGGGGCCGCAGTAGGAAATCGGTGACATATGCAGGCTAATCTGCATGACGCACAACCACCTGTTGCCGGTCGCGCAGCGACTCGTTGCCCTGCACCACGACCAGGGTACTCGGCTGCAGTCCGCCGGATACGGCGACCTTGCCGTTAAAAGTCAGCCCGGTTTGTACCGGGTGCTCGGTCACCAGGGTCTGGTCGCCATCCTGGACCACGACCCAGACCGTGATGCGGCCGTCCGGGTAGCGGATCAATGCATCGCGGTGAACCACGACACCCTGTTTGCGGGTATCGAGCCTTAACACCGCGCTGGCCGACATGCCGGGCGCCATTTTAATCTTGCTCTCCATCAGAGCCACGCGCAGCAAAAAGGTTCGGCTAACGGGATCCGTCACCGGTATGATCGCCTCGATCCTGCCGGCAATAGTTTCCCCGGGCACGGCATTCAGCTTGATCTGCAGGCTCGAACTCTTGTCCAGCTTGGGAAAAACGGACTGGGGCACCTGAAAATCGACGCGCAATCCGTCCAGCGCCACCAGTTCGACCACCGCCTGCCCCGGTTGAATCCATTCGCCCCGTTCGACCAACTTGCGGTTGATGATGCCGCTGAACGGCGCTTTCAGACTGTGCCGTTTCAGCAGCGCCGCCGCGCGCTTTTCCTCGGCCTGGGAACGCGCCAGCTCGGCGCCGTCGATGCGCACTTCCGCGGCCAGCGATTCGATCTCGGAAGCCGACAGGCTCTGAACCTTACCCAGCGCCCTGGCATCCTTCAACCGGCGTTTGGCATCCTTAAGCGCCCACTCGGCGCGTTTGGTGTCGGCGCGGGCGGCCGCCAGCGTCAGCGACTCCAATTCAGAATTGAGGCTCAGAATTTCATCGCCTGCCCCTACCCGGTCGCCGATCTCAGCTTTCATTGTCGCGACGATGCCGCTGACTTCGGTCGAGAGTTCGGCAATACGCGGCGACACGACGGTTCCGGTCAGCGGTACTTCTTCGAACAGCGTAACCTGCTCGGCCGGGCTGACCAACACCACCGAACCACCCTGTTGCGCAATTGCCGTCGCACCCCAGAGCGAAAACACCAGCCCCGGTATTGACGGCAAATGAACGAGGCAAATGCGTCGAATATTATGATGTGTTACGTGCATGACAACACTGCAGGATCCATAACATGTTTAATATGTTTACAGTTTACTTAATTCCCGCAAATATGGTGACAGTTTACTAAGTTTGACGATTTCACCGGCCTCGGGCCGGGCTTCGGCTCTTTTAAACGCCGGTACAACAGAACCATGATATCGCGGCGAAGCATCACGCGCCTCGATCATCCCCTACCTGCGCTTGGACGAAACCGATGCAGAACACTCGCTCGCCGACCTGAAAGAAGCCTACCGTGCCAAAGAGGGAGAAGCATTCGAACTGCTGCTCGGCATCAACACCGTGTTCTGGGGCGTCACCGAATCCGTGACCTTCGCCCGCCAACGACCTGTTCGCCGGCGCCCGCCTGGCGCTGAACCAGACCCAGGACACCGCCGTGCTCGCCGGCATGGGTTAAGATCTGGAGACCAGCGAAACCTATGTCAATATTAAGGCCGATCGCCGCTTTAGCGACAAGTATTTGTTGGAACATAAGAAGGCGGTTATTCACCAATGCCGAACCGTCCGCTACTAGTTGCACGATCGAAAGTGACGATTACTTGCAGTTACAGTTAAGTCGGTATTTTTAGCTTGAGAGAAACGATTTAAAAAAATCGGGGGGCAGTATACTTTATGCATGAAGCAGCGCCTGTTACATTCTTGCCCTAGCCAACCCTGCCCCAATAAACCTGCAACCAATTAAGTATACTGTCCCCCGAACTCCGCCCGAATTACTATCGGACCCGCAGCTGCCGGGGCGGGTGCTTAGGGAATTTGCGTAAATAACCTGGTCTGTCCCCTCATACATAATTAACTGGACAAAGACGCCGACTTGACGGAATCTAGCCCGACAGTGGCACCGGGGCATCGCAGATGCGGGATAAAGCCAATCTACCCTCAACTCAAGGAGTCGACAGCCACCTCGGCTATGCGATGAGGAAATTGGGTCTTTCACATATACTGCCCCTGTGTTTGGCGACCCTGTTTACAGCCACTGCGGCTAACGCAACTGGCGCTGCCACCGTGGAGCTGATTCATGTGCGCCTCAAAGATCGACTGGATCGTCCTGTTGATGGCTACTGCTTCGACATTTTGGGCACAGGGCGCCACTTACGTCTGGACCTGCCCTTGTTCGCACATAACTGTAAAGACGGCGCAACGCCAGATAGTGCCGTCATTTACACCGGCCTGGGCCAGTTTATGTTTCCTGCCGCAAAGGTTTGCGTCACAGCCTTTGGCGTCAACGATACCGTACTGCCGGGAACGTCGGTTCTACTGCGTCCATGCGGGCAACGGACGCCATTTTTCGAAACTTCTAAACTGCAAAAGTTCGAGCACATGGAAAATGGTCAGCTTAAACTGCGTGGTTTCGAGCTATGCCTGGCCGTCGGTAATGAATCGTCCAGCACCTACTCGCCATCGGATCGCTGGCGTGTTTTGTCCTTGCAGTCCTGCACCAGCACGGCGCTGAGCCACTCGGCCTGGGAGCGGGTGCCGCTCAGATAATTGCATGCCTTTGAGTAAAAAAGCGAAACAGGGACGGAAATACTTTTTATGAATCCCTGCACCTCTTTTTTACGGACCGCCGGGTCAGTTGAGGGACCCGGCGATATTCACCGGGATTTCGAGCGCGGCGCTTTTCGGCAACTCGCCGCTGATTTGGCCGACCGTCGACGCCAAGGCCGAAAACACCGTGAGCAGGTCGGCGAGCGTCAAAAATAGGGGCTGACTCCGTTATCTTACTCAACACTTATTTAAATGCAGTCTGTAAAAGTGTGGCCTATCCCCTTTATCCGGGTCTATAATCGGCACGCGCCCCGTACCGAACAGGAAAGCTGCACGCAATCGGGTTCGGCGTGAAGCCCGGTATGAGTGAAACCCGTATCGAACGAGCATGTCCCTGAATCCTATAACATTGCTACCCGAGGCCATCGACTCTGACGAATTCGCGAGTTTGCTCGAGCATCGCGAACTGCTCGAGGCGACCGAACTCGCGGGGCGCTTCGGTCACTGCCAGTGGAACAGCCAGACCCGGGAACTCGAGTCCTGCTCCCAGGGTTACGCACGACTGTTCGATATGTCCCCAGAGGAAGCCCTGGAGCGGTTGCGCGAATGGGACGAGTTGATAACCCATATCCATCCCGACGATCGAATGCGTTACGCCCAATCGCACGATTCGAACAAGTCATCCGGCAATTACACGATCGACTATCGCATCATTCTCGCCAACGGCGAGGTACGCTGGGTTCACGAAGTCACAGTCCTGAAAGTCGACGGCGCCCGCGATGGCGGCCACGCATTCTCTATCCTGCAGGATATCACCGAGCAGGTGGAACGAGAGCAAAAGCTGCGTAATAGCGATGACCTGGTTCACCAGATCGAAATGGCAAGCGACATCGGCTATTTTATTTTCGACGACGAAAACGATTGTTATGCCTATGTCAGTCATGGCTACGCCCGTCTACACGGCTTGACCCAAGCGCAGTATATGCAGCGGGGAGACACTTTAGACGAAGACTTGCTGTTCGTGCACGAAGAAGACCGCGAGCGCGTATCCGCGGAATTGAAACAATACAGCACTAAGGACGGCAAGGATTATATTTCGGAATACCGCATCGTAAGAGCAGACGGCGAAGTCGCCTGGGTCAAGGAAAAATCCATCTCGCGAATGACACTCAACAACCGCGTGATCCAGACCATCGGCGTGATGCAAGACATTACCGCAACAAAGCAGCATGAGAAGGAATTGCGCGAAGCCAGGGACTCGCTGGAGCAAACAGTCAGCGAGCGAACCCGGCAATTGGCCGATCTGGTGACGCGACTACAGCGCGAAAATATCGAGCGCGAGGCGATTTCCTCCGAGCTGGAACGTAAGAACGCCGAGCTAGAACGTTTTGCCTATACCGTCTCGCACGACCTAAAAACGCCGCTGGTGACGATTAACGTTTTACTCGGATTGATCACCAAAGACCTGCTTGCCGGGGACGGCGGCAGCGCGATTCAATATATCAAAAAAGTAAACCATGCCACGACCGGCATGGCACGCATGCTCGAAGAATTGCTCGAGTTCAGCCGTGTCGGTCATGTCATCGGACAGACGACCCGATGTGACCCGGCCGAGCTCGCACGGCTCGCAATCGATTCCTTCGGCGACAGGATTGCCGAGTTAGGCGTCGAAATCGAGATCGCGGCAATGCCAGCCGTCGAGGCCGACCGGGCCCGACTCATCGAGGTTTATCAAAACTTAATCGGGAATGCCGTCAAGTTCCTGGGTGACCAGCAATCGCCACTAATTCGAATCGGTGCAATTAATCGCGACGCGCGCTGTTGCTATTTCGTAGGCGACAATGGCATCGGTATCGCACCGGAGTATCAGGATAAGGTCTTTGGCCTGTTCGAACGGCTGGAGACGGAGACCGAAGGCACCGGCATCGGTCTTGCACTGATCAAGCGAATTATCGAAGTACACGGCGGCGAGGTCTGGATCGAATCGGCCGGACTCGGCCACGGCAGCACGGTATTTTTTACGCTGACGCCAAAAGCCGAAGACTAGCGTGCAATTAAGAGGATTAGGGGACAGACCACATTTTACCAATCCGCTAGACGACAAACGCAAACTTAGTCATTGGCAGCGAAAGTTCCCAATTATATCCTTGCTACCGGCCGCTCTAATTTACTCGACAGTTCGTATCGAGCGGTAACAGGGCCAAGCCTTACAATTCACAAATGTTACGCGCGCCAATGTCAAATGTAGGGCCTGACCCCGTATTGAACCCTCAGCCTAACAATTCCCTTTCACCGGCATGGCGGAGAGGTTGCCGGGATGACGGGGAGTAGAGGAGATACGGTTCTTTCGTCGAAATAGCGTAAAGCGTCCGGAGATGGCGTAACATGTACCTTATTTTCCAAAGCGGGACACATGAGTCGCGAGGAAACAACTAGCGAAACCGACAAGGCCGTAATCAGGCTGCTGGACCTGGTGCAGACTCTTGCCGTCGAGTTGCATCCCCGGCAAGCACGGGCCGGTTCGGTCGGGCTCGACGATTCGCTGCAGCGCGATATCGGAATCGATAGCCTCGGCCGGGTCGAACTGTTTTCCCGCATCGAAAGCAGCTTCGCCGTGTCGCTGCCCGAGGGCGTCTTCGCCAGTGCCGAGACGCCCCGGGACCTGCTGGGCGCGATAATGCGCGTCAGCGGGCTAAAGCTCGAATTTACCCCGAGGCAGACCGGCGAACTCAAACTCGAGAGCGTCACCGCCGCCGGCGAAGACGCGAAAACCTTGATCGACGTGCTCGACTGGCATGCAAGCCGAAATCCGGATCGCCCGCATATCCGCTTCTACCAGGATGACGGCAATGGCGAAGTCATTTCCTACGGGCAATTGCGCGAGCGCGCCACCGCAGTGGCGCGCGGGTTGCAACAGCAAGGCCTGCAGTCCGGCCAGGCGGTGGGGCTGATGTTGCCCACATCGAGCGATTACTTTTACAGCTTTTTTGGCGCGCTGCTTGCAGGCGGTATTCCGGTACCGATTTACCCGCCGATGCGCCCGGCCCAGCTGGAGGATCATTTGCGCCGTCAGGGCAATATCCTGAAAAATTGTCGCGCGGCCTTTT
>Ga0136654_1000336_pt1 | contig 14825 bp, 14 predicted proteins | sample InaspJWI70metaG_FD_94865 | JGI IMG/M metagenome (GOLD analysis project Ga0136654, IMG submission 94865) | Marine gutless worms symbiont microbial communities from Oahu, Hawaii - Inanidrilus sp. 1 OAHU.JWI-70 metaG (version 2) | ecosystem: Host-associated > Annelida > Digestive system >... | reverse complement strand
TTGCCCAGACTGAATCGCCTTCAGGGCTTTATTAAAATCGAATTTGTCTGTCATTATCAATTCTCCTAACAGCATTATGCTGCACATTAAAGAATTGACACAAAATTTCTAACACTCCCTATATTTGACCTTAACGTCTTCTTTGCGCTGGTAGTAGCGTAGCAATTCTTTCCATGGGCCGGACAGGTCCTTGTAGGCCACCAGGACCGCAACCATCGAGCCAATCGAAAGATCGCCGCGCAAAACGAAGTAGCCGCCAACCGAATAAAAGAAAAACGGCGTCAGCTGAGCGATGAAATTGTTCAGGAACTTGATAAAAAATTTACGCTTGTAGATGTCGAACCGAATCAGGTAAATCTTGCCCAGTCGCTGGCTGATATGAGCACGCTCGTAGTGGCCGGTGTCATTGGCGTGTACCTCGCTAATCCCCGATATCGTTTCACCGATACGACCTGACAGGTTACGCGCGGTCGCCACCCGCTCCTTGGCCAGCTGGTTGACTCTTTTCTGCAGCCGCGGAATGACGTACAACTGGAATGGATATAGCGAAATGGCGGCGAGCCCGAGCAATAGGTCCTGCTGAAAAATGAAAAACAGGTAAGTGATCAAGGTGCCGCCCTGAAATACCGGCAGGGTAAAGGATTCCCCGATGAATTCTCCCAGCGGTTCGGTTTCCGCGGTAATCATCGGGATTAACTCGCCGGCAGAAACGCGTTTGAAATGCGGCATTGGAAATCGCAGGATGCGCGCATAGAGTTCGTAGCGCAGGCGCCGCAGCAGCCGTTCTCCCAGCGCTCCGCGATAAACGTTTAACAGGTATTTCAAAGCCCCGCTGATGAGCACCACCAGCAGGAAGGCGAAGCTGAACACCAGCAGTAAGTCGAGACGGTCGAGATCGAATCCAAACAGGCTTTCAGGTATATCCATACCCTCGAGCAGGTTGATGATTTTTTTGGGCAATTCGAGGGTAATGTAAATCAGCGGCAGAGAAGCCAGCGACAGTAAAACCAGACCGATCTGGTCCTTTTTACTGTGATTCAGTATGTACCTATATAGCGATGGTTCCATGGGCATCCAGCTTTTGATTCTGATTCCGGTGACTGGTTCAATGCCCGACAGCACTAGCTCGCTGATCTCACCGATTTCCTGCTGCGGACTTGGTAAAGCCTACTCTGGCGGGCTACCCCGATGTGTTAAGCACATCGGGTTCGATGGCCCGCTTAACGCAGTGTAAACTGCGCCAGCGCGTTCCTCGCTCCGGTGTGCAGTGTATACTGCACACCGGGTTGTGCATCCCGCTACAGCGTCTTTACGACGCCCTCGCAACGTAAAACGGTCAGATCAGCGGGCTAGCACGGCCTGCTGGGCCAGTGTACTATCGCCGATCAGTCGATTTATATCAAATAACGCTTATGCCACCCCGTATTGCCGTTGTGTTAAAGGGTTATCCGCGCCTGTCGGAGACCTTCATCGCCCAGGAAATTCGGGCCCTGGAGCGGCGTGGCTTCGAGCTCTGCATCATCTCTTTGCGCCATCCCTACGACCCGGCAACTCATCCGATTCACGCCGAGATCGAGGCGCCGGTTTATTATTTGCCGGAATATGTACACGATGACTTGCCGCGCCTGTTGCGGGCATTGTTACGAATCTGCTGGAAGCCAGGATTCTGGCAGGCCCTGTTGGTATTACTACGCGATCTGAGGCGCGATCCGACGCGCAATCGGATGCGGCGTTTTGCCCAGGCGCTGGTGATGGCGCGAGAAACGCCGCCCAGCGTGCAGCACTACTATACGCATTTCATGCATACCCCGGCATCGGTGAGCAACTATGCTGCGATGATCAACCGTCTGTCGTGGAGCCTGTCTGCACACGCCAAGGATATCTGGACCATCCCGCAGTGGGAAATCCGCGAGAAATTGGCGCGCGTCGATTGGCTCGTCACCTGCACCGGCGCCAACCACCAATATCTTGCCGGATTGAGCGATGCTGCCGACAAGGTTGAACTGCTCTATCACGGGCTTGATTTCAAACGTTTCGACCTGAATCCTGCTGCAGCGTCGGAGCACGATGGTAGCGCTGCCGACCAAGCGGTATCCTTGATCAGCGTCGGGCGCGCGGTCGACAAAAAAGGTTACGAGTATTTGCTGACGGCGCTGGCCGCCTTGCCGCGGGCGCTACACTGGCGTTTCGTACATATCGGTGGCGGCGAGCTGCGGGAGCGCCTGCAGCAACAGGCCCGAGAGCTGGGTATCGACGATAGAATCGAATGGCTGGGTGCGCTGCCGCAGACCGAGGTGCTGGCGAGATATCGCAGTGCCGACCTGTTCGTGTTACCGAGCAAGATTTCAGCCGACGGCGATCGCGATGGCTTGCCGAACGTGCTGATGGAGGCGCAAAGTCAGCACCTGGCCTGCCTATCGACCGATATCTCGGGCATCCCGGAACTTATCCTGCACGCGGAAACCGGATGGCTGGTCGAGCAAAAGAATGCCCCGGCGCTGCAGCAGGCGCTGCAAATCCTGATCGGCGATCCAGACTTGCGTAACCGCCTGGGGCGGGCGGGCTTCGAACGGGTGCGGGAAGTCTTTGCGATGGAGCGCGGCATCGATGCCCTGGAGTTACGCTTGCAACAATCGATTTCGCAGCGGCAGGACGTATGAAACTGGCGCTGCTGCGTCATGGCATTACTGACTGGAACCTCGAAAAGCGGATTCAGGGTCGTATCGATCGACCGCTTTGTGCGCTGGGGTGCGAACAGCTGGCAAAACTGAGCCTGCCACCTATTGTTGCGAATTTTCGCTGGTATTGCAGCCCGTTGCGGCGCGCCCGGATGAGTGCCGACTTGCTCGGGTTGAAGGATGTGGCCGTCGAGCCGCTACTAATCGAAATGAACTGGGGCGAATGGGAGGGCGAAGTATTAAAACCGCTACGTCGACGGCTCGGTGCAGCGATGCGTGACAATGAAGCTCGCGGTCTCGACTTTTGCCCGCCGTGCGGGGAGAGCCCACGCCAGGTGCAGCTGCGCTTGCAACCCTGGTTGCAACAGCTCGCCGCCGCCGGCAACGACAGCGCCGCGGTGGTGCACAAGGGCATTATCCGCTGTATCTACGCGCTCGCCTCCGGTTGGGATATGCGCGGCGCGGCGCCGGTGGATTTCGTCTGGGATGCGATTCACCAGTTCGAGCTGGCGGCCGATGGCGAAGTCCTCGACAGCTATCAATCGATACCGCTGATTGCTGCACGCGGTTGAAATCCGGCAATCCGGAATGACGCCCGAACCCGGAAGCAGCCACCCGATTTTTGAAGGTCGGTTTCTTGTTTCGACCCGAAATCTAGCTTCAATTGGAAGCGAAGTATTGGTGCCCGGCGTTCGATAATATCGCCAGTTTTTTTTACTACCTGAATCGGTTTAGGCTAGCGACATCTTGGGTTTCTTTATTAATCGATGCGTTTGCGGCAAGAACAACACGGCGAGGAATATTAACAGGGCCAATACCGACAATACCGCAAATAGTGCATCGAATCCCCAGCTACCGTGGATCCAAGCGATCAAAGGAACCGTTAAAGCGCTGACCGTGAAACCGATGATGTAAGTGATCGCATAGGCTCGGCTGCGCCATTCGCTGCGAGCCACCCGCCCAACCAAAACATCATTTATCGGAATTTCGCCGAAAACGACAAACATGAAGGCAAAAGCAACGATTAGCGCTGCCATCCCGGTGAGTGGAACCATGATGGCAAATAAGACTGCCTGGAGTATGGCAATCCAGGCGAAGACGGTTCGGACCGAATGGTTATCGATGAGGTAACCGACGACAAGCTGCGCAAATGCCGCGCTCGAGAACACCAGGAATGTATAAAAACCCACCTGTGCCGCGGACCCCGCCAAATCCGTCAGTCGTTCACCCAACACTTTGGGTAGCGCGAAGGTGGTAGTTTGAAAAATGATGCTCCCGACCGCGGCAGTGAAGAAAATTACCGCGAAAATACGCAGCAACACATTCCTCGGAAGGATTTGTGTGTGCGTTGATTCGCGAACGGCCAGGTTTCGCACGGTTTCGGTTCCGCGACCGCTGTATTCGAAAACCAGGTAGAGCAATCCGAGTAGCATCGATGCGATCCCTGGAATCAGAAACGAGCTGCGCCACCCGGCTGTATCAATCAACAGACCGGTGAGCAGCGCCGCGCTGGCGACTCCCATGTTACCGAAGATGCCATTGATGGCCAGCGGCATACCTAGTTTGTCGCGTCCCTGGATTATCATCGACAGCCCGACCGGATGATAAATGGCGGCGAAGCTGCCGAGCAGCGTTAAACCCAGGCCAATTTCAAACGGGCTGTCGGCGAGACTGCAAAATGCCGAACTTGCACCGATGCCTAGAAAGAAGACGACCATCATACCTTCGCGGCTCCATTTGTCCGCAAGCCAGCCCGCAGGAATTGCAAACAGCCCGAAAGCGACCAAACCCGGGGTGGCGTAAGGAATCAGCTCCGCGTAACTCATGGTCCATTCGGTGGTGAGCCGCAGTGCGGCTGCGGAGGCAAAAATCAGTACCAGGAAGTGATCGACAAAATGACCGATGTTGAGAAATAGAAATCTGATGTGTTTACGTTGCAATTTTGTACTCTAAACTTGACCTGACCCATATTGTCATCGAAAATCAAGCGGCGTAATTAGCGTAGCTAGACTTAATATACGGCAAACACGCCAAATATTTCGAGCCGATCTTCTTAAAATGAGTGATTTCGACGATCTGCCTCAGCCTGTCGTGAGCTTTTGCCAGGATCTGGCCAAAGGCCGGGTATTGCCGTTTCATAGCCATCGACGGGCTCAGTTGGTCTACGCCAGTGAGGGTGTGATGGCGGTAAATACCCGTTCCGCCTCGTATGTTATCCCACCCCAACGGGCCCTGTGGATGCCGGGCGGTGTCGAGCATCGAATCGAAGCCCGTAGCGGCATTAAAATGCGAACCCTTTATATCCTGCAATCGGAAATCAGGGGCCTGCCGCGCGAGGTATGTGTGTTGCAGATCACGCCTCTATTGCGGGAATTGATCGTAGAGGCGGTTGCAGCCGGAATTGACTATGAGCCGGGTAGTCCGCTGGCGAGAATCATGTCGGTAATTCTCGATCAAATTCGTACGCAACCCGTTGTGCAATCGCTCAAGCTGCCACTGCCCGCGGACCCGCGCCTGTTGCGAATCGTGCAAGCGCTTATCGACAATCCCGCCGACCCGCGCGAACTTGCAGATTGGGCCAAAGAGGTGGGCGCAAGCAGTCGTACCCTGGTACGGTTGTTTCCGGCCCAGACCGGCATGACCTTTCGTGAATGGCGTCAACAACGGCGCCTGCTGCATGCGCTGGAATTATTGATAACCGGTGTAAGCGTAACCAACATAGCGCTGGAGATCGGTTATCAAAATACCAGCGCTTTCATTGCAATGTTTCGTCGCTGCCTCGGTACGACACCGACTCGTTACCTACCAGGAATCGAAGGAGTCAGTGTCGATTGATTGTCTTGTCAATCCTCCGCTCAAGGCTGTTGCAGGAAGTTGGTGAAGCTCGATTGGCTGTCTACTATTGACACCTCGGTCGCTATAATAAGCCCCTCCGCGACAGGATGGTTTCTCAATGAAAGACTATTACATGGAAAATTTGTCGGGCAACCATCTACATCGCGTTTATAGCCTTGCCGATGAGCCGGTTAAAAGATACCTGCAAGGCGAAATCGATTTTTTCAGGCGGCGAATATCCCCGGGTGACCGCGTCCTGGAACTCGGCTGCGGTTATGGACGCATCCTAAAACAAATCGCCAGCGATGCACATACCACCGCAGGTATCGACAATGCGCGCGGTAACGTCGAGCTGTCGACTCAGTATCTGCGCGGCATTCCCGGGATTGAGATCCACCTGATGGGCGTCGACAATCTTGAGTTTGCGGATCACAGTTTCGATCTTGTGTTATGCGCCCAGAATGGCTTGTCGGCTTTCGGTCTCGATCCGATAAACGTCGTGCGCGAGGCCTGGCGTGTCGCTAAACAAGATGGGGAACTGATTTGTTGCAGTTATACCGATTCGTTCTGGCCCGATCGGCTGCAATGGTTTCGCGACCAGGCAGCCGCCGGAATGCTCGGCCCAATCGATGAATCAAATACCGGTAACGGCGTGATTACCTGCATCGACGGATTCCAATCTAATACCATGACGGCTGCGCGGTTCCAAGATATTGCCGCCGCCCTGGGCCTGACGCTTGAAGTGCACGAGCTGCCGAGCGGCAGCTTGGTCGGTGAATTCAGCCATAAAGAATAGTTTTTTACGGTGGCCATCAGATGCCGAGCCTCGTCTGGTCGGGGCTTACCGATTTCCGACTAGGTTATTACCAAATATTGCGGGCGTCGACAAAGGCGGCGGCGGGGTGCTCGGACAGAAACTGCAGCAAGTCGTCGACGAAGTGCCAGACGGTTTCGTTTTGCACTAGATGATGAGTCAGGATGCCGCTCGGTTCGGCGCGATCGCGGTAGCCGCGACGTTTTGCAATCAGGTGCTGCAGCAGGATCGCGATTGCCGGATAAACGCCGATAAAACCGCCCCGGCGACGCCAATGGATCGGATCCAGGTGCGCGTTTACCTGCAGCAGTCCCGGAGCAGGTTGGGCGATAGTGCGTCGTTTCATCGTTGAAATGCCGCAATAGCCGAGTTTGGGCAGGCCGGCAACGACCGTCGGGTCGATACGATTCCACGGGGGCACCAGGGCAGGGACGAATTGCTCGCCGAAGTTTTTAACCAGAATTTGCTTGCCGAGCCCCAAATCGCGCGCGACGTCGTTGGCGTTGCGCTCGCCGCCGAGTTCGATTTTCCGCTGACCGGGTGCGGCATGGCTATTGTGGGCGTAGCCGTGCTGCACAACGCTAACCAGGGATTGTGCCTGGACGGGTTCTACCAGCGCCGGTTTGAGGATGGCCGGGATGACTGCGAGCGCCAGCGGCACCTGTCTGGTTTGGCTCGCCTGCAGCAGCCTTTCGAGGGCCGCGCCGGTATCGCTGGCGTCATCGTCACGCCACCAGAATTGCGCCGTCATCCCGCTCTCGGCCCAGCGGTCTAGCTCCCGACCGAGCCAGCGCCAGGCCTGATCGGTATGCGCAGTGCGACTCATGACTCTACCGCCGCTAGCCAGGTTGCGATCTGCGCGGCGCTGTTGCTGGCGCCATCAAAATTGACCGCGAAAAAGGTATCCAATTCAAGCGCGCGATCGACAGCCGCGGCGAGCTTGGTTGTCGATAGTTGATTCGCCTCGAGCATGAGCATGGCCAGGCGGCCGCGATCCTGCAAGCATTGCGCACGCAGGGTTTGTTCGATCTCACCGGCCTCGGCGAAAGGAATGACCACCGCCGGTATGCGCGCGCCCAGGATATCCGTAACCGTGTTGTACCCGGCCTGCGATATCGACAAGCTGGCCTGCTGCATCAAGTCTGAAAAATCTGCGCGATTGCGCTCGACGATGATACCCTGAACCGCCAATTGCCCTAGCCTGCGGAAATCCGCTTCATCGATTGCGTGACTGACCAGGATACGCCAGTCGATCTGCGCCAACCGGGTTGAAGCGCGGGCGGCGATGGCGGTTTCGAGAATTCTGAGTCCGGTACCGCTACCCCCTGCGGAAACCAGAACTTCGCCGTGGGCTTCTTTTTTATCGATAGTCGGCGCCGCGGCTTTACATATATATCCGCTGTAATAGATTTTGTCGTGCAAGTCGAACGCGCTTTCAAAGCTATCTTCTAGGCGCGCGACGGCAGGATCGCCATGCACAATCACGCGATCGTAATACCGTTCGACGAGCTCAAGGATTTCCTGGTTGCGTCCGGGTTTGGACTTGGGCTGCAGTATATCCCGGATCGATGAAATTACCAGCTGACATTGGGCGCTGGCGCGCGCTTTGGCCAGCAACGGCATTAGCTCGAAGCGCAGCATGCGCCGGCCGAATGGAAAGGTTTCGGTTATCAGGACCCGGGGCGACAGCCGCTCAAACAGGTCCAGTAGCTGCGTCCGACGCCTCTCACGCCAGGGCTCGTCAATTTCCTGGCCATTGACATCTAGCAAAATGCTGAAGCTCGCGTCGGCACTATAGGTTGGGAGCAGTTGATGAAGATTGACGCCGGCTAGGCCTGCCCCGGCCTGCGGCATGCCGCCCGTCACTAGTTCCACGCGCAAGCCCTGTTGCGCGAGCGCCGTCGCAAGGTGTCGCGCGCGCTGCAAATGTCCCACGCCCAGCAAATGCTGAACATAAATCATGATGCAGGGGGACGAACTGATGGAGGACCCCAGGGTCAGGCGGTGATGCTTTCTTGGCCGCTAGTGGCGAGGGAATGGTGCACCATTTGCGCGATATTTTCATGGCCGGCAAGCAATCCCGATACCCGGCCCGCCGATGGTTTGGCTTGTAGCGGTAGTGCCTGCAGTGCCGTCGCCATTTGCAGCGGGTCGCGTTCACCGGCCGGATCTAGCATATTTGCCAGACCGAGTTTGACCGCGCGTTCGGCGCGGATTAACTGCTCCTGCCGCGGCACGGAGCGCGGGATAATCAGGGCCGGTTTATCCAGCGTCAAGATTTCACAGAAAGTGTTATATCCCCCCATCGCGACGATGCCGACTGCTTTTTGCATGAGCAATTCGATGTGGCTGTCGAAAGTCAGAATTTCGACATTGCCGAGATCTTCGCTGCGTTCATGGAATTGTTGTTGGTCGGCGGGTGGCATAAACGGACCGGTTACGATAACGGCGCGGTAAGGCAGTTGCGGTTCGGACTCGTAGGCGCGGAGCACCCAGTCGACCATTTCCACCCCGTCGCCGCCGCCGCCGGCGGTAACCAGGATAAACGGCTGGCCGAGATTGATTGGCGGTACCCAGTTAACGTCGCTCGGAATTTCACGATCGAGATAACCCGTGAAAGACAACTTGCAGTCGATTGCATCGGGCAAGCCCAGACCCTCGATCGGACTGCCCATGTCACTCAAGCCGTAAACCCAGATATCGTGGTAAAGATTCTCCAGCACCGGCGCCACCTGCTTGCGTTCCCATTCGGCCTTTAACGCCATGGGTTCGTCCATGATGTCGCGTAATCCGAGGACGTTGACCGTGCCTTGTTGCCGCAGCATCTCGAGCGTGCTGGTTACTTCGCCCTGCAAACCGGTCGGTTCCTTGTCGACCAGGAAGATATCGGGTTTAAATGTTTTCGCGGTATGGTAGATGATCGATTCGCGCATCTGCAGGGTTTGTTCCAGATCGATATGCAGCCCCAAGGACGTATAGGCGCCGTCTTTTAATTTGATAACGCCGGGAATACGCACAAAGTCGACCCGTGCCTTGAAATCGAAACTGCCGATAATGGGCGAACCCGACAGGATCAAAACGGATAACCCCTTGTAGCGCGCAACCAGCGAATGCGCGATCGAGCGGCAACGGCGAAGATGCCCCAATCCGAACGAGTCGTGGCTATAAATCAGGATTCTGGATTGATCCAGTCGTTGCTTCATTTAAGGCATTTCTCCTGGCGTACCCCCGCGCAGCCTACACTGAAACCAGGCGAAACGCACTGCCGTCGGTCAAATTAGCGCCGGAGCGCCGGAATTATTGACAAGCGGTCCTGTCATATCCTCATAATGTTGCCTGCGCCCGATGGAGCCCGGATTGAGCAAAAAACTGTCAACCAGCGAGACCCCGGTCTATCGGCCGTCGGCCGGACGGCTCCCCGGTGAGGCCGTCTTGCCGGAGCGCTTGCGTAATTCGATACAGGATCAGCAGGAACGCAGCGAAATACTGATCAGCGTCATCCAACTGACGATTGTATCCATCTTCGGTCTGCTGTATGCGATTGCACCCAAAACCTTCACCCCGGAAGCTGATTTCGCGCCGGTTCCCTGGGTGCTGTCGATCTACCTGGCGTTCAGTCTGTTGCGCTTTTATCTGGCAATTAACCGCAAGCTACCTGACTGGATGCTGTATCTGTCGTCGGTGGTCGATATCGCGCTATTGCTCGGGCTGATCTGGAGTTTTCACCTGCAGTACGAACAGCCGCCCTCGTTCTATTTGAAAGCGCCAACCTTGCTCTATCTATTTATCTTCATCGCTATCAGGGCGCTGCATTTCGATCCGCGATTCGTGATTTCAACCGGAATCAGCGCTGCCTTCGGTTGGGTTTTGATGGTTATTTACGTTTTGATCAGCAATCCGGCAGACAGCATGGTGACGCGAAACTATGTCGAGTATATGACATCCAACAGTGTTTTAATCGGTGCCGAGTTCGACAAGATCGTTTCGATATTGATGGTAACCGGTGTGCTGGCGCTCGCGCTGCAGCGGGCGCGCAGGCTGCTGGTCGAATCGGTCATCGAAGGCAGTGCGGCGCGGGATTTGTCGCGCTTCGTGCCGCAAGAAGTGGCGCAGCAGGTTACTCAATCAGAAGAAGGCGCGATCACTGGCAAGGGCGAGGTGAGCGAATGTACGATTTTATTCACGGATATCGAAGGCTTTACCGCGATTAGCGAGACTCTGACGCCGGAGCAGTTGATCGAGGCGCTGAATCATTACTTCAGTCTGATCGCCGAGCCCATCAGCCGTTACGGTGGCGTCATCAGCCAGTTTCAGGGCGATGCAGTGCTGGCAACCTTCAATGTACCCAAGCCGGATAAGGATCATGCCCCAAATGCGCTGCGCGCTGCGCTGGAGATCCAGTCGGTGTTGGAAGGCGTGGTTTTCGGTGATGGCATCGCGTTCAATACGCGGGTCGGCATCAATACCGGTCCGGTAGTCGGCGGGTTGGTCGGTTCCGGTGATCGCGTCGGCTATACCGTGCACGGTGACAATGTGAATCTGACCGCAAGGCTGGAACAGCTCAACAAGGAATACGGCACACGCATCATCGTCGCCGACAGCACGCGAGAACAAACCCCTGAGGGCATGTTTGCTTTCCGTGAACTGGGGGAAGTATCGGTACGCGGATTAAACCGTCCGGTCAGAATTTATACGCTAAGCCAGGCGGACTGACTAGCCGTCGGCCGGGGCGGTCACGGTTGCTGGTTTATGTATTCGAAATAGCGCGCCAGATTGGTGCGCGCCTGGGATTCCAGTCGTTCGGCAAAATAATCCGACTGGTAGAAACGCTCCTTGGCCAGCAGGCAGTTTTGAAAGCTGGTGGTCCTGCGGTAATACTCGGCATCGCTCAAGTCGGCGCTCTCGCGTCGCAGATTTTGACTGTCCTGTAAAAACGCATCCCACGACAGACCGAAACTGGAGAGGTCGATATCGACCATATAGCTGGCGTCGTCATCGATCAGCGAACCGCCATCGTGCAGCGTTGCCATGATGAGCCGGACTACGAGGTCGCGTGTTGGAATATCGTGCACGTCTTCTGAAAGTTGCATATAGAGGTCTGCGCTGCGTTTTTCATTGTCGGGCTTGCCCGGCTCGAAGATAACGTCATGAAACCAGACCGCCAGTTCGAGCGCATCGGGATTACCGGCGAGCGATTTGCATTGATCGAACATGCCCAGGCATTGTGCGATGTGGGCGAGTGTATGGTAGTGGCGTTGGGGTTCGCGGTAGCCGTCGAGCAGGCGCTGATGGATATAGCTACTGTGGTCGGCGGCGTCGGCGATCAGGCAGCGTTGCCACAGCGCCTGAAATCGCTCCAGGCCGAGGACGTTTCCGGCCGGGTCGGAAGGCATCAATCATCATCCAGTTGATTGAGCTGTTTTTGCAGGGCTTCGACGTGGGCATGCGACCTGCTCAGTTTATCGCTGAGCATGCGAATGACGTCGAGCGCGACATCTGAATTTTCGCGCAGCATTCTGAAAAACATATCGCCGGTGATCTTCATGACTCGCAGTTCGCCCCGGGTAACCAGTGTCGCGTTTCTGGGTGCATTGTTGAGCAGCCCGAGTTCTCCGATTAGCTGATTTTGCGACAGGGTATCGGAAACTACCGGTCCGGCATCGGTTTCGGTGACGATATCCACCGCGCCCTGCATTATGACGTAGGCGAAGTCGGCGCTGTCGCCGCTATTGAAAACGATATCGCCGTCGTCGAAGCAAACAATCTCGCTGGCGAATGCCAATAGTTTCAGCTTCGACGTTTCCATCTTCGCAAAAATCGGAATTTTTCGAAGTAAATCTGTCTCTTCAGCGAGATCCAAGTGACGAACTCCAAACGCTTAGCGGGCGTATACTACAGTCAATTGCCAAAGATTGGCATGAGCGTGATCACAATTCAAGAGTTTCAGCTGACTGCAGAGCCCTGGTTTCACGGGTTATCGGCAGGAGTTTAACAAGCCGTAGCCTTATTTTCTGGCCCAGGCATAGTAGCCGGAAACCTGCAATTCGCTGGTTGGGCGGCGGAACAGACGCAGTCCGACCCGATCGAGCCAACGTGCCGGTCCCATGCCAAATCGGCGTTCTATATTTTTTTTCCAGAATTTGTGGAGATTGAAAATCGACGAGTAGGGCCCGCGAATCGAGTATAACCTGACCTCCGAGAAATCCCGTAGTAGCCAGGCGAGGCCGTCCCGGCTGAAACGGTAACCGTCCGTAAAACTCAAGTCCCGCGGTGCGTGGTAGCGGAACAGGAAAGGCAGATGCAGCAGCAGGTGACCTCCGGGTTGTAACAGGTCACGGATACGCGCGATAGCCGCGAATGGGTCATAGACGTGTTCCAGCACAGACAAGCATACAATGCCGTCGTAACGTCCGAACTCTAAGCGGCTCGGTGCGCAAATATCGTCGATAATATCCGCCGGTGGCTCGCCGGCGTTGATGTCCATGGTTTCGATTTTTTCGGCCGCAAATAGACTGATCAGGTCGCGCGACGATTGACCCACGTCCAGCACCGATTGACCCACGTCCAGCACCATTGAGCAGTTTGCCGCCAGGAACTGCAGTTTTTCGGTCAACAACCCTTCGCTGTCATAGGCGTAGCCGTGATCGACAACACAGCGTTCAATCGCCGCGATATGGCGCGCCATCGCGGCCGCCGCGACGGCATTGTCGCCGGCACGGGTATCTGCGGGTTTCATCGGCTGTTTCGATTCATTGTTTTCATCCGAGGCAGTTTATCCGATATTGCGCATTTTCGCTTTAACCAGGCCTGGATTAACGCTAGGCTTGGCGCCAGCGGGGCAACGGGAATAGATTCATGAAACATTACAAAATGTTTATCGATGGCGCATGGTGTGAGGCAGCGGATGGGGCGCAGTTGGAGTCAATAAATCCCGCCACGGGAGAAATCTGGGCTACCGCCGCAATCGCCGGTGAAACCGAGGTCAGGCGCGCGGTGGAAGCCGCCAGCCGGGCTTTAAAATCGGGCCCCTGGGCCGAGATGAACGCCACCCAGCGCGGTAAAATGCTGCACCGGCTGGGCGATTTGGTAGCAGAGAACGCAAAAATGCTGGGTGAAATCGAAACCATCGATAGCGGTAAACTGGCCAAGGAAACCCGCGCACAAACCAGTTACGTCGCCGATTATTACTACTACTATGCCGGACTCGCCGATAAAATTCAGGGAGCGACCCTGCCGATCGACAAACCCGACATGCACGTTTACACCAAGCGCGTGCCGATCGGCGTGGTTGCGGCGGTGGTGCCCTGGAATGCGCAAATGTTTCTCACCGCGACCAAGCTCGGCCCCGCGCTGGCGGCGGGTAATACCGTGGTGCTGAAGGCTTCGGAAGCAGCGCCCGCACCCATGTTCGAATTTGCCAGGCTGGTCGAGAAAGCGGGTTTTCCGCCCGGGGTGGTCAATGTGATCACCGGCTTCGGCGAGCCTTGCGGGCGGTTGTTGACCAGCCATCCCGAAGTGGCCCGGATCGCATTCACCGGTGGCCCGAATGCCGCGCGCCACATCGTACGCAATAGCGCCGAAAATTTCGCCGTGCTATCCCTCGAGCTGGGCGGTAAGTCGCCCATGCTGGTTTTCGACGATGCCGATATCGAAGGTGCCGTCAACGGCATCATCGCCGGCAATTTCGGTGCAACCGGTCAAAGTTGTGTCGCCGGTTCGCGCGTGTTTATCCAATCGACCATCCGCGAGCAGGTACTCGAGCAGCTGGTGGCGCGTGCCGCCGAGATCCGCATCGGCGATCCGTTGGCCGATGAAACCCAGATTGGACCCTTGTGCACCAAAGGACAATTCGAACATATTTCCGAATCGGTAGAAGCGGCGGTGGGCGAGGGAGCTAAACTCCTTTGCGGTGGTAAGCGACCCGGCGGCTTCGACGAAGGATGGTACTACAGCCCTACCATCCTCGATTGCCCGCACCAGGACATCCGCACCGTGCGCGAGGAAATGTTTGGACCGGTTCTGTCGGCGCTATCCTTCGATACCGAGGCCGAGGCGATCGAGATGGCCAACAATTCCGAATTTGGACTGGGATCGGGGGTTTTTACCACGGACGTCGCGCGCGCGATACGGGTCTCCGAGGCAATCCATTCCGGCATCGTCTGGGTAAATACCTATCGCGTTATTTCCCCGATCGCGCCGTTTGGCGGCTTCAAGCACAGCGGTCCCGGCCGCGAGAGCGGCGTCGACGCGATTTACGATTACACGCGCACTAAAACGGTCTGGATCAATACCTCCACCGAGCCGATGGCGAATCCGTTCGTGATGCGATGAAACGCCTGGTTGAGCACCGCTTGAAGCGCGCTGCAACGGCCGCCAAGGTGTCATCGGACATAGGAAAATGACCCATTCCGGACAAAATTATTGACCCACCTTTGTTTAAATCGGGCCGTCTTATTTGGAGGGCGACCCATGCTAACAGAGGAAGCAAAGATGGAGAT
>Ga0136654_1000332_pt1:12500-14917 | contig 14917 bp, 11 predicted proteins | sample InaspJWI70metaG_FD_94865 | JGI IMG/M metagenome (GOLD analysis project Ga0136654, IMG submission 94865) | Marine gutless worms symbiont microbial communities from Oahu, Hawaii - Inanidrilus sp. 1 OAHU.JWI-70 metaG (version 2) | ecosystem: Host-associated > Annelida > Digestive system... | reverse complement strand
CCGACATCGAGGTGCCAAACACCGCCGTCGATATGAACTCTTGGGCGGTATCAGCCTGTTATCCCCGGAGTACCTTTTATCCGTTGAGCGATGGCCCTTCCATACAGAACCACCGGATCACTATGACCGTCTTTCGACCCTGCTCGACGTGTCTGTCTCGCAGTCAAGCACCCTTATGCCATTGCACTCAGAGCACGATTTCCAAACGTGCCGAGGGTACCTTCGCGCTCCTCTGCTACTCTTTCGGAGGAGACCGCCCCAGTCAAACTACCCACCACACACTGTCCCTGATCCAGATAATGGACCTAGGTTAGAACTCCAAACATACCAGGCTGGTATTTCAAGGTCGACTCCACGCAATCTGGCGATCACGCTTCAAAGTCTCCCAGCTATCCTACACAAGTAGGCTCAAAGTTCAGTGCGAAGCTGTAGTAAAGGTTCACGGGGTCTTTCCGTCTAGCCGCGGGTACGCAGCATCTTAACTGCGAATTCAATTTCACTGAGTCTCGGGTGGAGACAGTGTGGCCATCGTTACGCCATTCGTGCAGGTCGGAACTTACCCGACAAGGAATTTCGCTCGAATAATCTTATCTGTTTCCAGAAAAGTCGGACTTTCTCTTGAGTACTACCCCTTCTTTTTTCGATTCATTTGATTCGTGATGTCTCGAATTTCTTCAAGGCCTTCGTTCGTCAAATGTTTACCCTTGTCCATCATTAAAAGCACTTTGCGAAATTTTCTAAATTCCACATGCTTCTGTGTTTTTAGTCGATGTTCAAGAAAGAAAGGCGAAATTATATCCAGTAGATGTTTGACATTTCTGACCCGATAAGCCATCCGGGTGGATGTCTTATCTTTGCTGTCGACCCGTACCACGCCACATTTGAAGAATGCTTTCAGTGCATGCAGCACTTTCACATCCTGTTCGTGTTGTACTACGGTGAATTCAGGTAACACCTGAAAACCTGTGGTCATTGTGTCGTTCTTGTTGATGCTGATATGAAAACAGCCTTCACCATCAACAAAGCCAACAATCCACTGTGCTTCTAGTTTCATAAAGTACTCCCAAACATAAAGTAAGTACTCCCAAACATAAAGTAAGTACTCCCAAACATAAAGTCTCTGAGGATTCCTGACACGCTTGCGTCAGGTCTTTCCTGCGGATTGTCCCCATGTCCGTCAGATTTTTACTGCCGAATCATTGTCTGAAATTCTTTACGAGGTCTTACTGAACCTTTTGAAAATTTTCAGTGATTCAACGAGTACTGAACAGTTTTGGAGGAGTTTCCCGCATATGGTTTGGTTTTACTAAGGCGTGCGTTATTTCACCTTAGGACCGTTATAGTTACGGCCGCCGTTTACCGGGGCTTCGATCAAGAGCTTCTCCGAAGATAACCCCATCAATTAACCTTCCGGCACCGGGCAGGCGTCACACCCTATACGTCCTCTTACGAGTTTGCAGAGTGCTGTGTTTTTAGTAAACAGTCGCAGCCACCAGTTTATTGCAACCCCCACCAGCTTACGGAGTAAATCCGATCACCGGCAAGGGCGTACCTTCTCCCGAAGTTACGGTACCATTTTGCCTAGTTCCTTCACCCGAGTTCTCTCAAGCGCCTTGGGATTCTCACCCCACCCACCTGTGTTGGTTTAGAGTACGGCTACACATGACCTGAAGCTTAGAGGTTTTTCCTGGAAGCATGGCATCGACGACTTCGCTCCATAGTGGTGCTCGTCATCACGTCTCAGCCTTAAGAGATCCCGGATTTGCCAAAGATCTCAGCCTACACGCTTAAACACAGACAACCATCGCTGTGCTCGTCTAGCCTTCTCCGTCACCCCATCGCAGTAATGTGCGGTACAGGAATATTAACCTGTTTTCCATCGACTACGCCTTTCGGCCTTGCCTTAGGTACCGACTAACCCTGCGCCGATTAGCGTTGCGCAGGAAACCTTGGGTTTTCGGCGTGCGGGTTTTTCACCCGCATTATCGTTACTCATGTCAGCATTCGCACTTCTGATACCTCCAGCATGCCTTACAGCACACCTTCACAGGCTTACAGAACGCTCCTCTACCGTGCGTACATTTCCTTTAATTCACTGTTTCACCAGAGATTGGGGTCAGAGTAAAAACTCCGCCATCTCTAGCAGGCTTTGATTATTTCAGAGAGTTTTTGCTCTGACCCCAATCTTTGCCGGCAATGAACTAAAGTGAAATGTACGCACCCGCAGCTTCGGTATACAGCTTAGCCCCGGTAAATCTTCCGCGCAGGCCGACTTGACTAGTGAGCTATTACGCTTTCTTTAAAGGATGGCTGCTTCTAAGCCAACCTCCTAGCTGTCTGTGCCTTCCCACATCGTTTCCCACTGAGCTGTAATTTTGGGACCTTAGCTGGCGGTCTGGGTTGTTTCCCTTTCCACG
>Ga0136654_1000332_pt1:0-7500 | contig 14917 bp, 11 predicted proteins | sample InaspJWI70metaG_FD_94865 | JGI IMG/M metagenome (GOLD analysis project Ga0136654, IMG submission 94865) | Marine gutless worms symbiont microbial communities from Oahu, Hawaii - Inanidrilus sp. 1 OAHU.JWI-70 metaG (version 2) | ecosystem: Host-associated > Annelida > Digestive system >... | reverse complement strand
AGACCTTCGAGAATCGGCATCGTCAAGATTACCTGCGGCTCCATATCTTCAGCTTTCATCAATTCTCGGCCAACCAGCAGATTGAACTTCTGATCGGTACCGCCGAGCTCGACGTCGGCCCGCATTTCGACCGAATCCCAGCCCTGTACCAAGGGATAGAGAAACTCGTGAATCGAGATCGGCTGGTTAGTTTTGTAACGTTTGGAAAAATCGTCCCGCTCGAGCATCCGCGCAACCGTGTGGCGCGAGGCCAGCCGAATCATATCGGCCGAAGAGCGGGGCCCATGCCAGGTTGAATTGAAACATATCTCCGTTGTCTCCGGATCGAGGATCTTGAAAACCTGCTCCTGGTAAGTCAATGCGTTTTGCTGAATTTGCTCGGGCGACAATGGCGGCCGGGTCACCGATTTCCCGCTGGGATCGCCGATCATGCCGGTGAAGTCGCCGATCAAGAACATGATGTGGTGCCCCAACTCCTGAAACTGGCGCATTTTATTGATCAAAACCGTGTGCCCAAGATGCAGATCCGGCGCCGTCGGATCGAAGCCGGCCTTGATTCTCAAAGGTTTTTCGCGCGTTAATTTTTGCTGCAATTCAGCCTCAAGCAGGATTTCATCGCATCCTCTTTTTATCAGCTGCATTGCATCTTTTTCGGAATTCATGCTATATACCTGTTTGGAGATAATATTTTGGGCTCATTATCTCTATTTAACCAATAACTTAGACGTATTATTTAATGAGTTTTCAAGATCTTGATTTCAAATCTGAGCACGCCTCTATGTCGAGGTACGGAAACTCTGCGCCCACTAGTACGGCCTTTCATCCCGGCCTTTTGATCAAATTACTATTGATCGCAACCGTGGTCATGCTACTCGGCTTCAGTGTATCGAACTGGCAGCCCTCGGCCAAAGCTGCGGATTCTACTCTCAAGTTGGCGCGATTACACTATACGCTGCCGCTGCCCACCCCGGTAAATACACCTCAACCGGAGTTCGAGGAAACGGCAGCCGAAATCGAAGCCGCACCCTGGGAAAGCGTTATCATCAAGTCGGGGGATACGCTGGCCTCGATTTTCTCCAAAAAAGGCATTGCGTCGTCGACCACGCACAAACTAGCCCGTTTGAACGAACAAACCAAAAGACTGCGCTACATCAAACCAGGCCAAGAAATTCAGTTACTGCTGGATGAAAATCGCAACCTGCGCCAGATGAAGTACATTCCCGACATTACCAGCACCTTATTGATTCAGCGCACGGAAGACCAGTCATTCAGCAGCCAGATCATCAATTATCAACTCGATGCTTACCCGGTTTATCGCGAAGGCAGAATCGAGACTTCGTTATTCGAAGCCGCGGCTAACGCCGACATTCCGGAAGATGTCATCATGGATCTGGTCGGGATTTTTGGCTGGGATATCGATTTTTCGCTCGATATTCGCAGTGGCGACCGCTTCGGCATCGTCTACGAGGAATTGTATAAAGACGATGTCAAAATCCGCAATGGACGTATTCTGTCGGCCGAATTCATCAACAAGGATAAAACTTATCGCGCGGTTTACTACACCGATCCAAAAGGCAACAGCGATTATTTCACGCCCGAAGGCAAAAGCATGCGCAAGGCCTTTCTGCGCAGCCCGGTTGAGTTTTCCCGTATCAGCTCGCGCTTCAGTAACAAGCGCTGGCACCCGATATTATCCAAATGGCGCTCTCACAAGGGAGTCGATTACGCCGCCAAACGCGGTACGCCGGTCAGGGCGTCGGGTGACGGCAAGGTTGTCTTCGCCGGTACCAAGGGTGGCTATGGCCGCCTTATCGTGCTTCGCCATGGCGGGCGCTATACCACCGCATACGGCCATCTGCGTGGCTATGCGCGCGGCATACGCAGCGGCAAGAAAGTCAAACAGGGCCAAATCATCGGTTATGTCGGCAGTTCCGGACTGGCTACCGGGCCGCATTTGCACTACGAATTTCGCGTCAATGGCACGCACCGTAATCCACTGACGGTCAGGCTCCCCGAAGCCACGCCGGTGCATAAGGCTTATCTCCCCCACTTCAAGGAAAATACCCAGGTTTATCTGTCGATGCTGCGTCTCATGGATCGCACTTTGGCCGATAATTCACAGTGACTCGAACCCCGGGCAGTGAAATCTATATCGGCTTGATGTCGGGCACCAGTCTCGACGGAGTCGATGTCGCCATAGTCGATTTCGGCGAATTTCCACCGCGCGTCCTGCGCTGTCAAACCAGGCCCTACCCCGACGCGCTGCGCCAAACCTTACGCGAACTGTGCCAATCGCAATCAACTTCGCTCGATGCCCTCTACACGCTCGATGCACAATTGGGCGAGCACTACGCGGCCGAAGTGAACGCCGCATTGAAAACTGCGGCACTAGAGCGCAACGACATTGTCGCTGTGGGCTGCCACGGGCAGACGATTCGCCATAGCCCCGACACGACGATCGCCTATAGCGCTCAGATTGGCGATCCTAACCGGCTGGCGGCGCTTTGCGGCATAACCACGGTGACCGATTTCAGACGCAAGGATGTCGCTCTCGGCGGTCAGGCGGCGCCGCTGGCACCGGCATTTCATCAATATCTGTTTCGCTCGGAAACCGAGGAGCGCGTTATAATCAATATCGGTGGAATTGCCAATATCACTCATTTGCCAGCCAAGCCCGAGACGGCGATCCTCGGTTTCGACACCGGACCCGGCAACACCCTGCTCGACCTCTGGAGCGAGCGCAATCTAGGCACTAAATTCGACGCTGACGGCACTTGGGCCCGCAGCGGCAAGCCAATCGATAGTCTGCTCAACCAGATGTTGACCAGCGAGCCCTATTTTGTACTAGCCGCCCCCAAGTCAACCGGAACCGAGTATTTCAACCCCAACTGGCTAGAGGCCTTCCTGAGCAACAACCATGCAGCCGAAGACGTGCAGGCCACGCTGGTCGAGCTCACCGCAATCACGCTCGGCGAAGCAATTCGCGGATTACCCGCAATGCCGGCAAGTTGTTATGTTTGCGGCGGGGGCGCTCACAATCGCTATTTGCTCGAACGCATTGCATCGGCTATCCCCAAATGCGCTGTGCAGACAACCTCCGCTCTGGGGCTCGACCCGGACTATGTCGAAGCCGCAGCCTTTGCCTGGCTGGCGCGGGAACGCATTAATTCGCGAACCGGCAATATCCCCGCGGTTACGCACGCGACGCGTGACGCGGTCCTGGGCGGAGTATACCTGGCCGATTAAACGCCGGCCGTTATGTGACATAGTTATCAAATACACTGAACCGTTATCAAATACACTGAACCCGGACGGTTACATCATGTCTTAGTAGAACGAATGATGCTAGACTCATTATCTGCTTGCCAGGGAGGAATTCGATGAACAGCTTGGAGGAATTCGATGAACAGCTTGCGCAGTGTTATCGCACTAACAGCCATTTCATGGCTGGCGATCGGCACAGCCAATGCAGAATTCATCGGCCTCGACATCGGCGCCAGCCACTGGTCGCCCGGGCTCAACCACGGCAATACCTACTCTGATTCCAGAAGTATCGACCTGGTTGACGATCTGCAGCTCGAAGATCCGTCGCGGCCTTCGATGGTGCTCATCCTGGAGCATCCGATCAAGGCGCTGCCGAACATCAAGTACCGCGGTTACGAGCTGGATTCATCGAATCGCGTTACCCTGGATTCGAATATCAACTTCAATGGCCAGACTTTTTCTTCGGGCAATAAAGTAACTTCGACTTACGACCTGTCGCACAATGACATCGTGCTCTACTACCAACTGCTCAACAATCGGCTTAATCTGGATCTGGGAGTTGACTTGAAAAGCTTCGATGGTGAAATTTCACTCGCCGGCGATACCAGCGCCAGCGTCGAAGTCGACGAAACGATACCGCTGTTCTACCTGTCGGCGCGCTACGATTTGCCGAATAGCGGTTTCTATGTTGGCGCCAACATCAATGCCAATTTCATCGATTTGGGTCTAAGCGAAAGCAGTGCCCAAGATTCGACTATCATGCTTGGCTATGACTCCGGCAGCGGACTTGGCGTCGAGGGGGGGTTCAAGTCTTTTTCGCTGGAACTGGATGAAGTCGAAAACCTCGACAAAAACCTGGAATACGACGGCATTTTTCTGAACGGCTATTTCAATTTCTAGCCCGCATATCTCTCCGATATCCTGCTGCGGGAACCACCGCAAAGCTAGATCGAGAAAGACGCGCCACAACCGCAAGTCGAGGTCGCGTTCGGATTATTGACGACGAACATGGCACCTTCCAAGCCTTCGGTGAAATCCACTTCCGAGCCCGCCAGATATTGATAACTCATCTGATCGATGATCAGGGTCGCGCCTTCTTTTTCGACAATCTTGTCGGTCGGTTTAATCTCTTCATCGAGGGAAAAGGTGTACTGAAATCCGGAACAGCCGCCACCATATACCGACACCCGCAACATCAGGTTTGGATTGTCTTCCTCCTGCCGCAACGATTTCAGCTTGCGTACCGCGGAATCGGAAAACTCAAGCAAGACTTCACCGGAGCTGGGGCCCAGTGCCATACCAAAATTGGCATCGATGATTACTTCCATGGCATTACTCGTTACGTTTTCGACTCAGGCAGACAAGGATAACACGCAAATCAGCTTTCCGTCACCGGCTCGGTAGTTGCGCCGCCACGGTCGATGGACTTATCTTCCAGTCGCTTGGGTTGTTCGGCGCCGGTCGGCTGATGCACCAGCCCGCCGTTAACTTCAGCACCGATCGCCATTTCGATCAGGTTGTAGTAAACACTGCCTTTGATTCTGGACTTGGGCGCCAGCTCGACGCGGGTCGAGCCATAGACATCGCCGACGATTTCCCCGTTAAGCACCATATTGGGCACCTTGACTTCGCCCTCGATACGCCCGAATTCGCTCAGAATAAGGAGTGCGGTGCTACCCTCTTCGGCAACCACGTTACCGTTTATCTTTCCGTCTACGTGAAGACCGCCGGAAAATACCAGATCGCCATTGATTTCAGTTCCCTGACCTACCAATGTGTCGATACGGGCCGCGCTAAACCCCTTTTTTTTACCAAACATTTAAACACCCTCGGACAATACTCTTGTCCATGAAATGGTTTCTGTGAAAGACTCTACCTTCTTTGTAGTAGGTTTGATGCCTATTTCCACCTCGAAAGGCTCAAAGCCTTCCGGTATTGCGATATCTCCCTCGAAAACTTGAAAATATTTAAAAGAAAACTTGGTTGCTTTACCCGGATTTTCAAGCACTAGGTCAGTCATTTTCAATTCGCTGACGCTGCCGCCATTCTCGCCGCGGATGACGACTTCGGCGCCACCACGTATCTTTTTGGTGCTTTTACCGCTCTTAGTCAGAATCATTTTGTAACTATAAAGGTTATGGTTGTTCTTTTTACGCACGACAAAAGACTGCAAGTTCACGCCCAGGGCGGCATCCTTGGGAGAGACAATACCGCGGTAAAATACCAGCTCTTCTTTTTGCGTCAACATTTCCTGCTGTAATCGGGCCAGCTCCTGGTTCGCCAACTCGTAAGCGTCGCGTTCGATTTTGCTGCTGCCCGCGAGGTGGGCATTTTTTTTCACCAGATTATGATTCCTGGTTTCGAGTTCGCCGATGCGACTAACCAGGGCTTCTCGCTCCAGCTGAAGACGGTTAAGCTGATAGGACTGGTAATCTTTACCGAAGTAAAAGAATAGGGCCATCAGCGCGATCAGCAGGCAGATACCAAGCCAAACCTTCCATGGCTTGTATTGTCGGACTTGAAACCCTCGGTGCAGGTCGCTCAAGGCATGATCCCCGGGGCTTCCAGGCCCGCGGTTTCATCCAGGCCAAACATCAAGTTCATGTTCTGGATCGCTTGTCCGGCCGCACCCTTGACCAGATTATCCTCGACCGACAGCACCACATATCTGTTGGCCGCCGGCAGATAATGTACGGCAATGCGACAGACATTGGCGCCACGCACGCTGCGGGTTTCCGGATGCGATCCTGCGGGCATGACGTCAACAAATGGCTCGTCACGATAATAATCCTCATAAACTGTCTGAACCCGATCCGCAGGGCCGCTCGCAGCGGCGTATACGGTGGCGTGGATTCCGCGCACCATCGGCATCAGGTGCGGCGTAAATACCAGATCGGCGTCAGCATTGAGCGAACGCAGCACTTCGCGTATTTCGGGCAGGTGACGATGGCCGTCCACAGCGTAGGCCTTAACCGATTCGGTTACCTCGCCAAACGCGGTGCCCAGGCTGGCCTTACGGCCGGCCCCGCTACTGCCGGATTTACAATCGGCGATGATCGACGCCGGATCGATTAAGTCGTTTGCCAGTAAGGGCAGCAATGCCAGAATCACCGAGGTTGGATAGCATCCCGGATTGGCGACCAGGCGAGCTTGACGTATCGCTGCCCGATTCATTTCCGGCAATCCATACACGGCATCCTCGACCAACGCCGGACAGGCATGGGTCGCACCATACCATTGCTCCCAGGTCGGTATGTCCTTGATTCTAAAATCGGCGGCCAGATCGATCACCTTGATTCCGGCGGCAAGCAATGCCTCTGCCTGGGACATCGCGGTGGTGTTGGGTGTGGCGAAAAAAACCAGATCGCAGTCGCGGTAAGTGTCGATCGCCGGCTCGACGAAAGCCAGGTCGACCAGGCCCCGCAGATTCGGAAATAATTCAGCGACTGGTTTCCCTGCTTCCGAACGAGAAGTAATCACTTCCATGCGCGCAACGGGATGCAGTGCCAGTAATCGCATCAATTCAACACCAGTGTAACCGGTGCCGCCTATTATTCCAAGCTTGATCATTCTAATGTCTGTTCGGAGCCGCTAAAATGGACGCAGCATTATACATTGCTCAAATATCGAGACCATTTAAAAGTAATTATCTACAGTGGTTTAGCACAGCTCTCTAAGAGAATCTATAATGATTTGGATTAAAGCGTTTCACATAATCTTCATGGTCGCCTGGTTTGCCGGACTGTTCTATCTGCCGCGCCTTTTTGTCAACCATGCAATGGCCGCGGAGGACGAGGTCAAAGATCGCCTCAAGCTGATGGAAGCTAAGCTTTACCGCTTCATTACTCCCTGGATGCTGTTAACCCTGATTTTTGGCGCCTGGCTGCTAATCGATTACGCCTGGATAGCTTATTCGCATATGGTGTGGCTGCAACTGAAATTAGCGCTGGTCGTGGCGTTGGTGGCCTATCACTTTTACTGCGGCAAACTGCTGCGCGACTTCGCCAGCGATAACAATCGGCATTCGCATGTCTGGTATCGATGGTTCAACGAACTGCCGGTAGTGATACTGTTCGCTGTGGTTGTTTTGGCGGTGGTTAAACCGTTCTAGAGTCGCTTTGACGTGGTCAAGCTTTTTGATACACCCCAGTTAAGCGGCATCCTTCATTTCCAGACATTGTTTTTCATAATCGTTCGGGCTGACATAACTCAGCGTCGAATGTAATCGATATGGGT
>Ga0136654_1000329_pt1 | contig 14942 bp, 15 predicted proteins | sample InaspJWI70metaG_FD_94865 | JGI IMG/M metagenome (GOLD analysis project Ga0136654, IMG submission 94865) | Marine gutless worms symbiont microbial communities from Oahu, Hawaii - Inanidrilus sp. 1 OAHU.JWI-70 metaG (version 2) | ecosystem: Host-associated > Annelida > Digestive system >... | reverse complement strand
CTCCCTAAGGGATTGTAGAACCCTCTGACCAAATTCCGGGGCCTCATCGAGAAAGAGAACTCCTCCATGCGCAAGTGACACTTCCCCCGGATGCGTGCCATATCCCCCCCCAACTAGCCCCTCCATTGTAGCCGAATGATGCGGATCCTTGCCGTGATCACCGAGCCGGAAGAGGTCAAGAAAATCCTACGCATTTGGTGAAGGTTGACCGGTCACCACCGGGGCTGAATCCGAGCTTCGTGTAATGGTCAATCTGTCTCCCTGCCTGCTCCGGGGCATGAGCATGTCTCCGCAGCTCCTCCTGTCTCCTTCCAGAGGCGGGTTTCTTGAGCACGCACAAGGTCCCGGAGCGCAATCATAGCGGCGCCCGGCGGGATCTGTTCCGAAAGCAGAGGTCACGCGGTGCAATGTCCCCTAACACCGCGAAAACCAAGGATTCTGAGCGATTCCCCGGTCAGCGCCAGATTTAACTTTTGCTATCATTTTGCCACGTTCCTCATCGATCGAGATTATACGAACCGCGACAAGCTCTTTGCTCACGGCCTCAGCTCTGGCAGCTTATTGATGGGCGGCATAGCCAACATGCAGGCGGGTCATGTTGGCCCGACTGGCCGCCAAGCGAGCTGGAAGGAGATTGCATTCATGTACGCCTTCCTGCTCGATCTAGTAGACATAAGCAAGTGAATCTTTCTTAGAACTAAGTTGCAAACGTAAGAAAGAGGTTGGCTGGATTGGATATTGTTTTTAAAAGACTTCCTATCTCGCTGGCAGAGGCAAAAACAACCCTCCGGTCTATCTTTGCTCTCTTCTTATTTTTTCCGCTTCTTTTTCTATAGCCGCTCTATCCAAATTTTTTCCAAAGACGAAAACCCCCAGGAAGTGGAAAAGAAGGCCGATGCCCCAGCCACCTAAAGGAAAGATAAACCACGGGAACCCTCTGCCAGCCACAAACGCCCATATGAGCACCAGCACGATGTTCACGACAATGTATACGATAATGTGGATAAAGAATCCCTGCTTAGCCTCAACCCGTTTTTTTGCCTCTTCATAGATTTGCTCTTCAGACATACCAGTTGTCATTTAGACACCTCCATCCTGTTGATATAGTGTAGTTTCCCAACAGGGAGTCGTCAAGAACTCTTATAAGCCAAAGCATTACAAAACACCAGGTTGTTATTGACGAGCGGCAAGGTCTGTCTGCATAGCTACCCTGAACTAAGGTCGAAACCTCACCTTATCTCATCTCCCGGCTAAAGCTCTTTCTTGCAGCTCCAAAATTCTCCAGGCTTCCTCGATGCAGAACTTCTTCGGATACGGCCTTATCGCTAAGCACATCGCTTTCAGGCAATTCCCTATCCGGCGTGAGGTCTATTATGCCGACCCCATCAGCAAAATGACTGCGAGCAGTAGAAATATGACTAAAGAGAAAAGAATATTGCTTCGATTTTTTGCCGTCATGGAAGTATTATAGATTCCCTATGTTGAATATAGGAACCGAAAATGCATTTTTGGATAAGAAGAACTCTATAAGGTTGCCCAGAAAATATCCCTATCCCCATATCTTCGATGCTGAAGCGCCTCGAGGATATCGTCAATCTCAACCTTCGAACGCCCGTCCAAATCCGCCAGAGTTCTGCTAACCTTCAAGACGCCATGGGCGGCCCTTGAAGATAATCCGAGCTTCCTTATGGCTTCCAAGAAATACTTGGTGGAAACCTCATCCAAAACAACATGGCGATTAATCTCTCCGGGAGGAATTTCGGCATTGAAGCTCCACGATCTATCGGCATAACGCTTCTGCTGGCTCATTCGCGCCGCCACGACTCTCAATCTCACAGTCTCGCTATTTTCCCCGGCAGGTTCCAGCAGTTTTTCGGGGTTTACCACTGAAATCGGAATCCTTATATCCACTCTATCCAACAAGGCGCCTCCCAAGCGCCTCCAATATCGGCTCACCTCCAACATGCTGCAAAGACATGAGGCATCCTCCCTGCCCAGATTCCCGCAGGGGCACGGATTCATTGCCATTTGAAGCTGAAAATCCGCCGGATACCACCAATTCCTACCGGCTCTGGCCATTACAATCCTGCCTAGTTCGAGGGACTCCCTAAGGGATTGTAGAACCCTCTGACCAAATTCCGGGGCCTCATCGAGGAAGAGAACTCCCCCATGCGCAAGTGACACTTCCCCCGGATGCGTGCCATATCCCCCCCAACTAACCCCTCCATTGTAGCCGAATGATGCGGCTCTCGAAATGGCGGACGCCGCACCAACCCCGATTCAACTCTGAGCTTACCGGCCTGAGACCAAATTCGAGAAACTTCCAGAGACGTTTTGGGTTCTAAATCGGGCAATATGCTTGCGGAGGCTCGAGCCGCCATGGTTTTGCCACTGCCCGGAGGTCCGAAAATAAGCAGATGATGCCTTCCAGCCGCCGCGGTCTCCAAGGCCCTTTTCAAAACAGGCTGGCCGCGAAGATCGGATAGTTCCGGATAAACGCACTGGGAATCACTATCGTCCGGTTTGTTTTTTCGCTCCGCGGAATTCCAACCGCCTTCCAACAACGAGGGCAGATCGCCAAGATGACCAATGCCCATTGTTCTGCCGTTAGGCAGGGTTCTTGCTTCTTCAACATTTCCTTCCGGAACGATAAACCTATCGATGCCGTCAGCTATAGCAGCGGCAACAGCCGGCAGTATTCCGCTCACGGGGCAAACAGTGCCATCCAGAAGTAATTCCCCAGCGCAGAGCACGGCCGGAATATTCGAGCATTGAACCTGTTCGCTAGCCCACAGTATGCCTACCGCAATGGGAAGATCGTAGGATGCGCCCTCCTTCTTCAATCCGGCCGGCGAAAGATTCACCAGAATCCGATCCGCCGGAAAATTGAAGCCGCTTCGTTTCAAGGCCACCCTCACCCTATCCCGCGACTCGCGCACGGCGTTATCCGGAAGTCCGACAATGTCCAATCCGGGAATTCCTCGGCGAATATCAACTTCCACTGAAACCAATCGCCCAGTAAAACCACTCGCCGCATACGCGTAAATCTTCATCAACTTCCCCAATTCACTATGACGGTGTGAAATCACATCCCGCTTGAATTCAATTCGGCTTCGTTTTTAAGAAAATGCCTCCCTCCCTTGCGCAAGTTCACGCGGCTCTCGTTCCGCTTATCACCCTCATTATCCCTAACTAGGTTCCAATCAGTATTCAATTGCCGCCAATCCTCTTGAAGCCTCATTCAAAGCTTCCAGTTTTTCACGGCTTACCGGCGCCGGTCTTCCATATCCTGAAAAATCATCCCTTCCTGCCGGCAGTGGATAATGCCTTTGCCGATTAAGAAGGTCTGGCCTGCTTTACGTATATAAGCCATTTTAGTTGCCTCCGGTGATCAATATCATCTTAGGGAACAGGTTATACTTTGGATATTTAATTGAGAATTCGCAGAGAAATGCCCTCCTTTAGAAAGAAATCCGCTAGGTGGCGCCCATATGGTGCTCACATGTAACGGAATTATGCTATAAGTTGGCATGCAAGGCGGAATCGGTTTGTATCGCGATAATGAAATTGTCCACCGCTCTTAGGGAGGGAAAAATGGATGTTAGGAGGCGCTACGCCGATCTCGGCATTGACGTGGATGCCGCGTTCAAGGCGCTGAGGAAGGTGTCCTTGAGCCTACATTGCTGGCAGGGGGATGACGTAGGAGGTTTCGAGAAGTCCAACGCGGAACTGGAGGGCGGCGGCATCCAAACCACCGGCAATTATCCCGGAAAGGCCCGCACCGCTGCCGAGCTGCAAAGGGATATGGAAGCAGCGTACGCTCTCATTCCCGGCAATCACCGCCTGAATCTTCATGCCATCTACGGCGAGTTCGGGCGCAGACATGTCGATCGAAACGAGATTGACCCGGAGCACTTCAAGGGCTGGGCGGAATGGAGCCGGAATCGAGGAGTGCCCGTGGACTTCAACGCCACCTGCTTTTCGCACCCCCTAGCCTGCGATGGGTTCACCCTCTCGAGCAAGGATCCGAAAAAACGCGACTTCTGGATAGAACACGTAAAACGTTGCCGGGGAATCACTGATTTCTTCGCCGCTAACCAAGAAGGCGAATCGGTTCATAATACCTGGATACCCGACGGATTTAAGGACAAGCAGGCAGATCTCTATGGCCACCGCCGGATTCTCATGGATGCCTTGGACGAGATATTTTCCGTGAAATACCCGGAAGAACGGGTTAAGGACGCCGTCGAATCAAAGCTCTTCGGCATCGGGAGCGAATCAGCCGTGATTGGGAGCCATGAATTCTATCTGGGATATGCAATCACTCGGGGAAAAATGCTGTGCTTGGATATGGGACATTTTCATCCCACGGAGTCTGTAGCCGATAAGATTTCCGCAATCCTCCAGTTTCAAGACGCCTTCCTGCTCCACGTTTCCCGCCCCGTGCGATGGGATTCAGACCACGTGGCAATCCTGAACGACGAATTGCGCGATTTGGCAAACGAGCTGGTTCGCTGCGGGGCTCTAGGCAAGAGCCGCCTCGGACTCGATTTCTTTGACGCATCCATCAATCGAATCGGCGCTTGGGCCCTTGGAGCCCGCGCTACATTGAAGGCGCTGCTGCTCGCCTTGTTGGAACCTAGGGAGGCAATGCTGCGTTACGAGGAAGCAGGAAACAATTTCGCTAGGCTCGCCCTGCTCGAAGAAACCAAAACGATGCCCTTCGGACTGCTTTGGGACGAATACTGCGAGAGCGCGGGGGTTCCAACTGACCGGGAATTGATCGATACCGTGATGCAATATGAACGCGATGTCCTGGCCAATCGGGATTGAACGAACTCTAAGAGAACTCTTTACGATTTCTCGCGAGTTTGGAAGCAACAGCGATTACGTGCTGGCCGGAGGGGGTAATACCTCCTGGAAGAATGACGAAATCATGTTCGTAAAGGCCTCTGGGGAAACTCTGGCAAACTTGGATCGTGACGGCATTGTGGCCATGGATATGAAGAGGATCGACAAGATTTGGTCCGCCCGCTATCCGGTAGGGCAAAAAGAGCGGGAAGATGCGGCTCTCTACGACCTGATGAATGCACGCAGATTGGGGGAAGAGGAGAAACGGCCCAGCGTCGAATCGCTGCTTCATGCCTTCTTCCCCTTCCACTTCGTTATTCACACCCACCCGGCCCTAGTGAACGGCCTCACCTGTGCGAAGAAGGGCGAAAAAACCGTCAGACGCATATTCGGAGCCGATGCCACTTGGATTCCAGTGATTGAACCTGGTTACGTTCTTGCCAAGGCCGTGAAAGAAACCATCGAAGCCCGGCTTGCAGGGGGTGGAGTATTCCCTCCCATGCTATTCCTTCAGAACCACGGCGTATTCGTAGCCGCGGATACGGTGGAAGAAATTCGAGAGCTGTATCGGATAATCTTCGAAGCGATCAATGCTGAAATCTCGAAGCATCCAAACGAGGTAGAACTGTCGATTGATGGCTCGGCAACAAATAAGATCCAGGAGGCTCTCCCCGGATTCACCATCCTACCCTTTGCCACGGCGGATATATTGAACTTCGCCGCGTCATGGGAGGCCTTCAAGTCTCTTCGGCTTGCCCTTACCCCGGATCATATTGTTTACTTCGGCTACCGGCCGCTTTATGTCGAATCATGGAAAAAACTTCTGTGGAACATTGAAGAATTCAAAAGGGATGATGAGAACCGGCCTCCCAGAATAATAGTAGTGAAGAATGTGGGAGCCTTTAGCTGCCACGAGAATCCGCGTAAGGCCGAACTAGCCAAGCTGCTCTTCCTGGACAACGTCAAGATTGCCATTTACACGGAGAGTTTCGGCGGCGCTATGTTCATGCCCGATTGGCTGATCAGGTTCATTCGAACCTGGGAAATAGAGACTTATCGCGCCTCCGTAACGAAATAAGAGCCCCCTTCAATCTTCGTGCCCAAAAAGATTAAAGCAGCGATAGACTGGCGAAGTATCATATTGTAATCGCGCTTACTGGCGCTTGCCGCTCCACCGGCCCCGCCTTCCATTCGGTGGGTCTCATTCCTGTTTTCTTTTTGAAAATTCGAGAAAAGTAATATTGGTTCTCGAAATTCATTGTTGCCGCTACTTCTTTCACCGAAAACTCGGTTTGCTGAAGCAGTTCCTGAGCTCGATAGACTCTGAGTTGGAGATAGTACTGGTAGGGTGTCAAGCCGGTATACTGCCGGAATATCTTCAGCAGGCGAGTGTAGCTTACGCCGAGTTCTTTGGCGATGTGCTTTACTTCAATACCGTCTTCCAAATGCAGCTGCATAATGCTGCGGGCGGTTTGCACGAGTTCACTGTCCTCATGCGAGGTCTTAGAACTGATTTCGCTTACGTGAAGATGAGCGAGCAGCTGAAGCACCATCACGCCGAGAAGAACCTGGAAGCCCGGTGTCTGCTGGCGGCAGAATTGGACAATTTGTTCATAGTCTGCAATTATTGCCCGGTTTATGCCGATGTGATGAATTGGATTGGCTGGGCCGAAAAGACCGTTTTCCCGAAGGCGATCGGCGTGGGCGCCCGCGAACTCCACCCAGTATTCCTGCCATCCGGTTTCCTTGTAGGGAGAGTAGGCGTGTTTGACTCCTGGAAACAGGATGCACATGTCTCCAGCCCCGATATCACGCCGCCCGTTGATGCTATCCTCAAACCAACCCGTACCTGAAGTAACATAGACTACCTGAAATTCCCGGAGAACGCGGCCTGTCTTAACCCTTTCCGCGTAATTCTTGGGGTGTTCTTCGGGAACCAGAGGATAGTCGGCTCCCGGGGGTATCTGGGCGTAACCCGCACCCTTGCAGTAGATTTCCCATCTCAGGGCGCTGCTGTTAACGGGGAGATACCTGGAAAAGCCGTATTGCTGCTTATTCATCAAAAAAATGTATATCACAAACGAAACTTTGTACATTTATTTCATTCCGAAATGAGCTTAAACTGACTATTGTGACTAAGGAGACCGATAAACCAAAAAACGATGTGCTGAATGTTGGCCTATTCGGCATCGGTTTGGAAACCTACTGGCCTCAATTCGAAGGTCTCAAGGAGCGGCTGGAGGATTATCAAGAGCAAATCGCGAAATATATCCCTGTATTCGACAATGTAAACCTAGTCGATGTGGGCCTAGTAGACAATCCCAAACGAGCCGCCGCCGTAGGGGCGCTTTTCCGACGAAAGCAGGTTGATATAATCTTTTTGTATATTTCAACCTATGCTCTTTCCTCGACCGTCCTCCCTGTGGCTCGGGAAACGGGTGTATCCATTGTTGTGTTGAACATCCAGCCGGTGCCCGCCATCGACTACGGGAGCTTCAACGCCCTCGGTGACCGCGGCAAGATGACAGGTGAATGGCTTGCCCACTGCCAGGCCTGCTGCGTACCCGAGATTGCCAATGCTTTCAACCGTGCAAATATCGATTACCACCTTCTCACTGGTTATCTGGGAGAAAAGCGAACCGAGAAACTCATCGCCGAGTGGGTATTGGCAGCAAAAGTGGCCAAAACCCTACGCCAAAATCGATTGGGCGTTATGGGGCACTACTACGGTGGCATGCTGGACGTGTACACCGATATCACACGTCAGATCGCGACCTTCGGCGGACATGTGGAACTGATTGAAATCGATGAGTTGGCCGAACTTCGCGCGGCCGTTACCGACAAAGAAATCAATGCAAAGGTAACCGAGTTCCACAGTATCTTCGTTGTTTCGCCGAAATGTGAAAAAGAGGAGATTGATCGCGCGGCGAAGACTTCCGTGGCCCTAGATAAGCTCGTAGCCAAACACCAGCTCGGCTCACTGGCCTACTACTACGAGGGCACTAGGGGTTCAGAGCATGAGAACATCATTTCTTCGGTGATTGCCGGCAATACTATGCTCACCGGACGCCACGTGCCGGTCTCCGGAGAATATGAGATAAAGAATGCCCAGGCTATGAAGATTCTAGATGGCTTCGGAGCGGGTGGCTCCTTCTCCGAGTTCTACGCCATGGATTTCAATGATGACATCGTAATGCTTGGCCACGACGGTCCCGCTCATTTTGCGATTGCCGAAGGGGAAATCAAGCTCGTGCCCCTACCAACCTACCACGGCAAACCGGGCAGGGGTCTATCTATCCAGATGACGGTAAAACACGGCCCGGTGACTCTGCTATCGGTGTGCGAGAGCCGATGCGGTGTCTTTCTACTAGTCGCCGAAGGTGAGAGCGTGCCGGGCCCTGTACTCGACATCGGCAACACTAACAGCCGTTATCGCTTCAGCATTTCGGCCCGGACCTTTATTGAGAACTGGTCCAAGGCGGGGCCGCCGCACCACTGTGCAATCGGAATTGAACACATCGCCGACGCAATTGAGAAATTCGGTAAGCTGACAAAGGTTCCCGTTCGGCGGATCTGTTAGGAGGAATGGCATGAAGCGGCTCGGTTTTGTTATGCAACTTCTTCCGGGCAAAGTGGAAGAATACAAGAGGCGCCATGATGAGATCTGGCATGAGTTGGTTAAGGAATTGGAGGCTGCAGGAGTGCGTGATTACGTTATCTACTTGGACCCGAAAAACCTGACTCTCTATGCCAGCCAGAAGATGACGGAATATCACAGCGCCGATGAACTGCCATCGAAGGAAATCGTGAAAAAGTGGTGGGCATACATGGCCGATCTCATGGAAACTAATAACGACAACTCCCCCGTGATCCGCGAACTGGAAGAGATGTTTTATATGGAATAAGGGGGAGAATTTGGCGCCGGACACCATCCTTGAACTTCAGCATATAACAAAAACTTTTCCGGGGGTGAAGGCCCTCAATCAGGTGCGCTTCAATCTCCGTCGGGGAGAAATTCACGGGCTCATAGGAGAAAACGGAGCTGGCAAGTCCACCTTCATCAAGATCATCACCGGAGTGCATGAGCCTGATTCGGGAGAAATCACTCTCGAAGGCGAGCCGATCGAATTCAAGCATCCCGTAGATGCCCAGCGGCACGGAATCGCCGCCATCTATCAGCACGTAACATGCTACCCCGACCTGACCGTAGCGGAAAATATCTTCATGGGTCACGAGAAGACTAAGAAGATTGTCGGCCGCATTGACTGGAAGGAGATGTACAGCCAGGCTCAGGAGCTCCTTAACCAGCTCGACGCCAAATTCAGCTCGCGTTCGAGAATGGGAGCCTTGTCCGTGGCGCGACAGCAGATTGTAGAGATTGCGAAGGCCCTTTCCACTGAGGCGAGGATTATTATCATGGACGAGCCCACGGCGGCTCTGACTCAGCACGAGAGCGAAGAACTCTACCGGATAACCGAGGGATTGCGCAAAAACGGCGCGTCGGTAATTTTTATTTCCCATCGCCTAGAGGATATCTACCGCCTAGTGGACCGGGTTACCGTGTTCCGGGATGCCCAGTACATAGGCACCTGGGAAGCGCAGGAGTTGACTCAAGAAAAATTAGTGGTGGCGATGGTGGGGCGCGAAATCACTCAGATGTTCCCCAAGAGGCAGGTGCGCCTAGGCGAGGAATTGCTCCGGGTAGAGAACCTTTCCCGGATGGGCTACTTCCAAGATGTTTCTTTCGATGTGCGGCGAGGCGAAATTGTGGCCCTGACAGGGCTAGTGGGCGCCGGGAGGACGGAGGTTTGCGAATCGATATACGGCATCGCTCCCGCTGATTCGGGAACCATTGCTATCAACAACCGAGTCGTCGAAGTTACGAGCTCCAGTCGGGCTCTAGATTTGGGCATAGGCTACCTGCCGGAAGATCGGCAAATGCAAGGGTTGGTGCTGCAGTGGTCCATCGGCAATAATATTACCCTGCCGTCCCTGGATAACTTCACGAGGGGTGCGTGGCTTGATGCGCGTAAGGAACGGGAAGTTGCCGGTGAATTAGCGGAGAGGCTCGAAGTGAAAACGCCAGACGTGTTCACCCTTGCCTCAGCGCTATCCGGGGGCAATCAGCAGAAGGTGGTGGTAGCAAAAATTCTAACCAACAACCTGCAAGTGATAATTTTGGACGAACCCACGAAGGGCGTGGATATTGGCGCCAAGGCGGCTATCTATGAAATCATAGGCGAGCTAGCGGAACAGGGTTATGCCATTCTCTTTGTCTCTTCGGAAATGCCGGAGGTACTGGGTTTCTCGGACCGAATCGTCGTAATGAAGGAGGGACGCATGACTGCCTTCCTGAATACCGCTAAGACTACCCAGGATGAGATTCTGAATGCGGCAATGGTTGTAGATACGCGTGCGACTGCCTCGGGCACTGGAATTTAAGGAGATGGCGAAGATCGGTTCCGGGTTCAACGAAAACCTGCGGGAAATTGGTCTCTTGGCCTTCATCCTGGCGCTAGGTATCGGGGTGCAGTTGAGGAATCCCGTATTCCTGAGCCTATCCAACCTCACTACTATTCTGACTAACACCTCCATCCTTGGAATCATGGCCGTGGGGATGATGCTTGTTCTCGTAACTAGGGGGATTGATCTGAGCGTGGGAGCGATCATGGCCTTCACCGGCATGATAACCGCCCTGACCGTGGCTGCTTATCCCAAGCTTCACCCACTTCTGGCTCTGGCCGAAGGCACTTTGATCGGGCTTGCAGTTGGTTCCGTGTCCGGACTGCTAGTAGCATACTTCGACATCCTACCCATTATCGCCACCCTAGGGATGATGAATGTAGTTCGGGGCCTCACCTACGTGATTTCCCAGGGTCAATGGGTGAGTTCTTACCGGATGTCCGATGGCTTCAAAGAACTTGCCACGGGCAACTTGCTGGGAATCAATAACTTAATCGTAATCGCGCTGCTGGTCTATCTCTCCGCGGCCTATTTCATCAACCACACCCTGACGGGTCGACGGATCTACGCCGTTGGATCGAATCCTGATGCAGCAAAGCTCTCCGGTTTAGCGAGACGACGCTTGGTCTTCATAGCGTACGTTATCATGGGAGCCTTGGCTGGACTTGCAGGAGTGCTCTGGGTTGCGAAGTTCGCCTCGGCCCAGGGAAATACCGCTATAGGCTACGAGCTGCAGGTAATAGCCGCCTGCATCCTGGGCGGAGTAAGCATTTCCGGTGGAATAGGTAGACTCTCGGGGCTCATTTTGGGCACGATTCTTTTGGGAATTTTGAACAATGCGCTGCCGTTGATAAACATCTCCCCCTTCTGGCAGATGGGCATTCAAGGCTCAATCATACTGGCCGCAGTGCTCACAAACGTACTTGTGCGGCGAAACACCGATAGAACAGCTTTGAGGAAGAGGACAATATGACGGCCCGGCGAGAAGCGAGTAAGGCGCCGAAAATTGGCGTCAGGCGGGGGTGGAGCTGGAAGCGCTTCTTCCTGCAATGGGAATGGCTCCTCGTAGGCGTCCTGCTCCTGGTTTTCATGGTGAATTCCTGGATCAGCCCCTACTTCCTATCTTGGAGCATCTTTCTCACAACCCCCGCTACGTTCTTGGACAAAGCCTTCATCGTCTTCCCCATGGCCCTAGTAATTATCCTAGGAAAGATAGATATTTCGGTTGCGTCCACGGTGGCCTTATCCGCGGTGGTGATGGCTGTATCATACAATGCAGGTGTGCCGATGCCCCTGGCTATGATCATCTGTCTGCTCGTGGGCACTCTCGGCGGCGCGTTCAACGGTTTCTTGATGATTAAGTTCAAGGAACTCTCCTTCGTTATCGTGACTCTTTCTACTATGATCATCTACCGCGGCATAGCCTACATAATCCTCGGCGATCAGGCCTCGGGAGGTTTCCCCGAGTGGTATTCCTTTCTAGGTTGGGGATCGGTGCTGGGCATTCCCTTTATCGTCATCGCTTTCGCGGTAGCCTCGATCGCCTTCGGGCTGCTTTTGCACAGAACTGCCTTCGGCCGAACCGTGTACGGCATGGGTTTCAATACAGAAACCTGTAAATACTCGGGAATCAAGGTTGATCGGGTGATAATGATAGTGTTTTCTTTGGCTGGATTCATGGCCGCCGTTACCGCCTTGTTCCTCACCTCGCGCATGGGATCGACCCGCCCGAACGTGGCCCAGGGATATGAGTTGGAGGTTATCACTATAGTGGCATTGGGAGGGGTGAGTACTTCAGGGGGAATTGGCCGGATCGGCGGGCCGATATTGGCCGTTTTCATCATCGGTTTTCTAAGCTACGGCATGGGATTGGCGAATCTTCGGGCACCAATCGTGCTCGTCTTCATCGGTTCCCTGCTCATCCTGTCGGTTCTTGCAATGAAAATGCGGATCGGCAATAGAAAAGTCTAACACAGCATCGCTGTGACGGATTATATACAAGGAGGTCTTTATGAAAAAGACAATTCTGATGGCGCTTGCTCTACTAGTTTTGTTTTTCGTGGTCCCGGTCTTCGGCCGCGCTACTCCGGAAACTGGAGCAGAGAAGTACGCGTTCATCTTCAAGAACACGGGGAACCCCTATGGCGACAAGCAGATGCAGGGATTCGCGGACGGCATTGAGGAACAGGGATTTGAAGCGATTCTGCGCGCTCCGGATCAGCCGACCGCGGAAGCTCAGATTCAAATCATCGAGCAGCTGATTACCCAAAAGGTGGCTTCCATCTCTATTACCGGAAACGACTTCGACGCTCTTCAACCCGCCCTCAATAAGGCGATGAATGCCGGAATCGTGGTGCTCTCCGCGGATTCCGCGGTCAACCCCGCAAGCCGCCTAACCCATATCAACCAGGCGGACTCCGAAATGATCGGCCGAACCCTCATCCAAGCTGCCTACGATATGGCCGGCGGCGCCGGCGATATCGCCATTCTGTCTGCCACCAGCCAGGCGTCGAATCAAAATCTGTGGATCGAATGGATGAAGAAGGAATTGGCCGAGTTCCCGGATAAATACGCGAACCTAAACCTAGTTCGCGTTGCCTACGGAGATGACCTTCGAGACAAGTCCGTCAGCGAAACCGAGGGTCTTCTGCAGAGCTTCCCGAATTTAGAGGTGATAATTGCGCCTACCACCGTGGGTATTGCCGCCGCGGGCCGGGTTGTCACCGACCGCGGCCTCATCGGCCAAATCAAGGTTACCGGACTTGGACTTCCGAGTGAAATGGCTGAGTACATAGAAAACGAGGCCTGCCCCTACATGTTCCTCTGGAACCCGATCGATGTTGGCTACCTCACCGCCTACGCCGCCGTAACCGCGGTGAAGGGTGAGTTCTCCGGCACTGTCGGCGAAACTTTCTCTGCCTCCCGCCTTGGCAGTTTTGAAGTCGTACAGGCTGGCGATGGCGGCACCGAAGTGCTTTTGGGTGCGCCATTTAAGTTTGATCGCGGCAATATCGGGGAGTGGAAAACGGTCTACTAGAGGAAACCAGTCCTTCTTCGAGTTTATCCCGGCTCGAGTTTATCCGAGCCGAGGCGAGGGGGGAGGGCTAAATCACGATTGTAGGCGCTCACAAGGGGAAGAGGGCGGGAGGTTTGCGAGCCAAACTTGGCATCGGCATTATCGGCCTCCCCGCCCTATCCCGCGATTTGCATACAAGTCGGAAGGTCCGCTACATTCAATCCAAAGGCCATCCGGCTACGGCTTCCACTGAAACCAATTCCAATCGCTGGCGCAAACGCGCAAATTCCTATCCGCTTTCCGCCATGCATCTTGCTTGAACAGGGCTCTCTCTCGCTTCAGGAGAATGCCGCGCGCTCCCTTGCCACAAGCTCATCGCAGCGCTCGTTCCACATATTGCCCGAGTGACCTTTAACCCATTTCCAATCAATATCCAACTCTCTGCTAATCCTCTCAAGTCTTAACCAGAGATCCCGGTTTTTCACCGGCTTGCCAGCGCTGGTCTTCCATCCCTTGGAAACCCACCTGCTCATCCATTCGCTGATTCCTCGCTGAACATATCGGGAATCGGTAATCACCTCAATAGGCCTCCCGTGGGGGAAGTCCCGGACCACTAACTCCAGCGCGTTTATCACCGCCGTTAATTCCATGCGATTATTCGTTGTTGAGGCCCCTCCGCCGGATATCTCATATGGTTCACGCTTCGGCGCAATAATTATTGCCGCCCATCCACCCGGTCCTGGATTTCCCGTGCAACCGCCATCCGTATAAATTTCCAAGGTACTTCCAACTCCGGAAAGGGTTAGAGATGCAGAGAATCGATTCTTTCACCGATCCAAGTCCTAATTCCGTGGAACACGGTTTCGAGCTCCTTCCTCGCCCGCTCGGGCTCGGCGCCGTTCTCTGAGCAAAGAGATGCATAGAATTTTATCTTCGGTTCGGTTCCCGAGGGTCTTGCTGTTACCAAAGCACCGCCCCTTAGCACAAACTGTAGAACATCCGAGGACGGCAGCTCAATGTTCTTTTCGCGTACGCCATCAACAATGGTAGTTCCATCTCGAAAATCTCGTATTTCGATTACCTCGATTAACGCGATACTGATCGGCGGCTCATCACGCAGACTAGTCATCAAGGCAGCCATTGTCTCCTGGCCTCTCTGCCCCTCGAAATCCCGGCTAATCAGAATTTCCTGCCAGTATCCGAATCGGCTCCAAAGCTCTCTTAGGTAGTCTATCAGAGACTTTCCCCTAATCCTATTCCACAGCGCCATTTCCGCCGTCATAGCGGCAGCCGACACGGCATCCTTATCACGAACAGATGCGCCAACCAAGTAGCCATAGCTCTCCTCGCCACCGAAAACATAGGTGTAGCTGTTTTCAGTTTCAAATTGCCGAATTTTTTCACCGATGTACTTGAAACCGGTTAGCACCCTAAAACTCTTTGCGCCATAGAATTCTGCAACCCTATTCTGCAAAGCGGAACTTACAATCGTATTGACAAATGCCGGATTTGCCGGCAGATTCCCCTGCTCTCTTCGAGTTCTGAAAATATAATCCGTCAGCATGGCGCCCAGCTGATTCCCGGTTACTAAAATCCATTCTCCCTCCTCGGG
>Ga0136654_1000327_pt1 | contig 14998 bp, 16 predicted proteins | sample InaspJWI70metaG_FD_94865 | JGI IMG/M metagenome (GOLD analysis project Ga0136654, IMG submission 94865) | Marine gutless worms symbiont microbial communities from Oahu, Hawaii - Inanidrilus sp. 1 OAHU.JWI-70 metaG (version 2) | ecosystem: Host-associated > Annelida > Digestive system >... | reverse complement strand
GCTGCGAATGGAGATGTTCTGCAATCCTGTGCTTTTCCATTGAACTGAAACGGTTCGGGCTGAGGTGAAACCGTGTATACTCCTGATTTGTTTGGGTGGCATTTTCAGATTTCAATGATTTATCCTGCTGCATGTGAGTGATTGCCGAACGACTCCAATGCATCCAAGAAAGGCACTTTCGGTTGTCCGGTTCGGCAGAAATTAAAATGTTGGTGTTCGACAGCGCCTTCAATACTAAATATATAACGCAGCAACGGGTAAAAAACAACTGCGATTCGGAGACACGGAAACCGGGTGAATCGAAGCATTTATGCTGGAAGACGCTGGGTGTGTTCTATACCTGTGGATCAATCTCTATCGCTCTGTTTGCAACGGATGAGGACGTTAAAGCCAAAAATTTGATATACAGAATTGACTATACGCTTCTTGCGTACTAAGGAAGGGATTGCTATCGGATATAATGGTCTGATACGGGGATAGTGTATTTTGGCCCCGGTAATTTTTTATTTGATTATTGCAGATCGTTTATATAAAGCAGTAAATACCAAACTAAATGGCACCCGGTGATTCAACGGAGGCATTCCGGCTTTTAATCTATGCCTTTTTTCGAATGACGTTATAAGCAAAAGTTCACAATGACCCGTAATTCAACCTATAACATCCTCATGTATTCCCACGACACCTATGGCCTGGGCCATATCCGTCGAACCATGGCCATCGCCTCCCAGTTGCGGGCGCCCAACATAAACATTCTGATCCTGACCGGCTCTCCGCTTGTCGGGCGATTCAGGTTTCCGGAGCAGATCGATTTTGTCCGTATCCCCGGAATGATCAAAAAAACCAATGAAGAATACCAGCCGCTTTCCATAAAAATCAATGCCAGCCATGCCCTCGATATCCGGAAAAATATCATTACGGCAACTGCCAAAACCTTTCAGCCTCATCTATTTGTCGTCGACAAAGAGCCTCTGGGACTGAAGAAAGAGGTCCTGCCCACCTTGCAGTGGTTGCAACGCTGCCAGAGTGGTACCCGTTCGATCCTGGGGTTGCGGGATGTGATGGATGACCGTGAAACCGTCCGGAGCGATTGGCAGAAAAAAGGTGTTTACGAAATTCTGGACAAGCTCTACAGTGAAATATGGGTCTATGGAAACCGGGAGCTGTACGATCCGATAGAAGAATATGCTATTCCTGAATCGATCAGTCGCAAAATGTATTTTACCGGATATATTCCCCGCAAAATCCCCACCGATAGTGCCGTAAAAAAATCGAGAAAGGAGCAGGGCCTGAAAAACGGCGAAAGGCTTGTGGTTGTCACCACCGGTGGTGGGGGTGACGGGTACGTGGTGATGGATGCTTACCTTTCCATGCTGGAAAATGAAACTCGGCCCCTGTTGTTCAAAAACGTACTGATCACCGGACCGTTTATGCCGAAACAGGAGAGAAAAATAATTTCCAAGCGGGCAAAAAAGCTCGGCATACGCACCTTCCATTTTTACCGTAACATGGAAAAGCTTCTGGCCGCCGCCGATATTGTGATCAGCATGGGAGGCTACAACACACTGTGCGAACTATTGTCCATTGGAACCCCCTCTTTAATCATTCCCCGAGAAACTCCCCGCCAGGAACAGCTGATCCGGGCAAGGATTCTTCACCGCCAGCGGCTTATCGATTATATTCCTTTGAGTCGGTGCACTGCCCGGACGATGCGTGAAAAAATTCTGGCATTGATGGAAAAGCCCAATATTTATCGTGAAGCCAATGCGCGTTTCAAAATGACGGGCATTGAAGTCATGCGCCAGCGACTGTCGGCGATCAGTGACAGAGAACTAAAAAACAGCGACTATCCATCCCGCTTCAGGGCCGTGTCCTGATCCCCCTTTAGTCCGATTGTGATCCATTATGCAAAAACAGGCTCAGTCAAGGTGAAAGTAAATTCCGACACACCGGTACCGACCAAGCCCATTCTGGGTATGATACTGAAAGGCTATCCGAGAATTTCAGAGACCTTCATCTCCAATGAGATTCTTTTGCTGGAAAAGCTCGGTTTTAACATCCATATCTTTTCCATGCGTCAACCCAGGGATAATTTCGCCCACGCCAGTGTCAAACAGATCCGGGCCGGGGTAGATTACCTGCCGGAAACCCTCCTGGTTCCCTTGCCGCGCTTTCTATATTACAATTTGCTGTTGGCGTGGAGAAAACCACGTACATACGCGAAAGCTGTGAAAATGGCCTTCAGGCGTTTTCAGAGGACGCGTAGACTGGCGACGTTTAAACATCTTCTGCAGGCAGGCTACCTTGTGCAACGATTTCTGCCTGGAAAAAATGTGGTCCACCTGCACGCTCATTTTGCCCATTCACCGACCTCGGTTGCCCTGTTCACCAGTCAGTTAAGCGGGCTCAAATTCAGCTTTACCGCCCATGCAAAAGACATATACACATCCGATCGCAGACAGCTTCGAGAAAAGCTGCGCCTGGCCAAATTTGCCGTCACCTGCACCGAAACCAATCGCAAATACCTGGAGGCGACCAGTGACGGGGATGCGTCCTCCGTTCATCGCATCTACCACGGGATCGACATTGATCTATTTTCGGAGGACCCGGCGGTTGTGAAAAACAATGATGAATACCATATTCTCACAGTCGCCAGGATTATTGCCAAAAAGGGCCTGCCCACGGTGCTGCATGCGATACGCCGGCTCTGTGACAGCGGCTACCGGATCAGGCACACCCTGATCGGGGATGGAGACCAACGAGCTAAAATACTGGCCCTGATACGCAAGCTGGATCTCGAAAACACCTCCCGCTGGCTGGGAACGCAGCCGCATGAGACGGTTCTGGATTATTATCGCAAGGCGGATCTGTTCGTATTGGGCTGTGAGGTGCGCCTGACGGTGATCGGGATGGTATACCCAACGTCCTGCTGGAAAGCATGGCCATGGGGGTTCCGGTTGTGGCCACCACGGTGTCAGCCATACCGGAACTGGTTGAAGACGGCCGCTCCGGTCTGTTGGTGCCGCCCGGCGATCCGGAGAAACTGGCGGCCGCAATGGTGCGAATGCTTACGAACAAATCACTGAAACAACAGGTCATAGAAAATGGTAAAAACCGCGTTATTCAAAATTTTGACAATAAAAAATTGATTGAAGATCTGGCCGCGGTCTATCGACAGCAAATACCGGAATTTAAGGACCGGGTGAATTAGGAGGTAAAATAAACCGATCTATTCAATATGTCGAAGCAGAATGGAATTAAGATAAAACCCGCAGCCCTCAACCCGCAACCCGTAACCCGTAACCCGCAACTCAAACAATGCACATCAGCTTTTACGCACCTTTCAAGCCTCTGGGACACAAAGATCCTTCCGGTGATCTGGTGATCGGAACCGGCCTGTATGAATTTCTCAAAAAACAGGGCCACGCGCTTGAAGTTGCCAGCTCTCTGCGTTCACGCTGGATTTCCTGGAAACCGTGGCGTATTCCGGGTGTCCGGCTGGAGCAAAGAAAACTAATCAAGCGCTGCACCGGAAGCGATTTTGACCTGTGGCTGACCTATCATTCATATTATAAAGGACCGGACCTGCTCGGCCCGAAGGTCGCGGCAGCTGCAGCAATCCCTTATGTAATTTTTCAGGGAGCTTACGCTACCAAACGACGTAAAGATTGGCGTACCCGTCTCGGTTTCTACCAGAATTGCAAAGCGTTGTTGGCAGCCGACCACGTGTTTGCAAACAAAAAAGTGGATTATAACAACCTGGTACGGCTGTTGCCCCCGGAAAGAGTTTCCTATGTGCCACCGGGAATTTATCCGGAAGAATTCCAATTTGACGCGCTTGCACGCCGGACACTTCGCAGCCGCTGGGGATTGAACGATGAACTGGTCGTCATTTCTGCGGCGATGTTTCGACCCGGCGTAAAAACCGAGAGTTTGAGCTGGGTCATTCGAGCCTGCGGTGCCCTGCAGCGCATGGGGAGAAAATTTAGGCTGGTCATTATCGGGGATGGCAAAGAAAAGGCCAGGATTCAAACATTGGCAAACGAACAGGTCTCCGGCCAAGTCATATTTGTCGGCAAGCTGCCCAGACGGCAGATGTATTGATATTACAGCGCCGGTGATGCGTTTGTATACCCGGGAATCGGTGAGTCCCTCGGGATGGTCTATCTCGAAGCCCAGTCCTGCGGCCTGCCGGTCGTCGCTTTTGAAACCACGGGCGTGCCGGAAGTGGTTCGAAACGGCAGCACAGGTTTGCTGCTGCCTATGAACCAGATGGATGATTACGTAAAATCGATTGACGGGTTGTTAAAGGCGGAAAACATGCGCCGGCGCATGGGGCGCGCCGCCGCGGTATATATACGACAGACGCACGACCTGAATAACAATTATCGAAAGATGGAAGAAAAACTGCTGGAGATCGCAGCGACTTTTTCGAAATCCTGAATTATGGATATAAATTAAATTAACCGTTTCATCAAATCAAAAACTCAAGAAGCGAAATAAGTTTTTTAATAATATATTGGCAATAGGCAAGCACATGAAGAAGGAAAGCAGCATCACGCGCTTTGGATTGATTCGGCATGCGCAAACCGTTTGGAACCGAGAAAAGCGCATACAGGGGCACCAGGACTCTCCGTTGACAAAATCCGGCGAAAAACAGGCGGCGGTCTGGGCCACTGTTTTGGAGACAATCAAATGGGACGGCTGCCTCAGCAGTGATATCGGCCGTGCCAGAAATACCGCTAAAATCGTCAATACCCAATTGAAGCTGCCGCTGACCTATGATGCCCGACTGCGCGAACAGGACTGGGGTGCTTGGGTCGGAAAAACCCTGCGCGAGGTGGAGACGAATTATCCCGGTGTTCTGACATCCCAGGTAGAAAACGGATGGCGATTTTGCCCCCCCGGGGGGGAAGACCGAATCAGTGTGCTCTCCCGGGGGCAGGCGGCATTAAAGGCCGCGGCCGCAAAATGGCCGGGCGCTACGCTTCTGGTCGTCACCCATGAAGGGCTCATCAAATGTTTGATCTACCACTGTCTGGGCCGTCGCTTTCTTCCTTCGGAGCCGCGTATATTGAAATCGGCCCATTTGCACTGGCTGCTTTGCGATGGGGATAGGCTGCGGGTGGAGGAAATAAATGCGATGGGGCTTGGTGGCGAAGACAAGGGATGAGTGGGGGAAACGGTGAAACGGCGAAGCGGAGAAGGGGTGAAGGGGTGAAACGGTGAAGCGGGGACAGGGGGAATCGGTGAAACGGAGTATTGGAGGGATGGTAAAAAGGGGAAGGAATGAATGCGATATTGGAGGGAGGCGCTATGGGTGAAAGAATCAGGAGTTATAAGGATCTCAGGGTATTTCATAATGCTTTCGAGGCAGCAATGGATATATTCAATCTGACAAAGAGATTTCCAGCAGAGGAAAAATATTCTATGGTTGATCAAATCCGTCGATCATCTCGGTCTGTGTGTGTCAATCTGGCCGAGGCCTGGCGAAAGCGTCGATACAGGGCCGCATTCATTGCCAAACTGAGCGATTCCGAAAGCGAAGCGTGTGAAACGCAGGTCTGGATTGAATTTGCTAAAAGCTGTGGCTACTTAAAGGAAAAGGAGTGTGAACGACTTGATGATGTTTATGAACTCATCATGGGGCAGATCATTAAAATGATAAACAACGCCGACCAGTGGCTAATAAAATGATCGCCGTTTCGCCGATTCTCCCTTTCCCCGATTCATTGGGACTAACGATAGCGCGATAGCCAAGTTAACAGTCGAATGTATTAAAATTTATACTCAATGCGAATTATCTATTATTGCCAACACATCTGGGGTATAGGCCACTTTTTCCGCACGCTGGAAATCTGCCGCACTTTAAAGGATCATGATATTATCCTGGTGACCGGCGGGCCGGAAGTCACGGTTGATCTCCCAGCGCATGTTCGTTCCTTTCGCTTGCCGGGGCTGATGACAGATCGCAATTATGACGGCCTGTTTCCCACCGATACCGACCGCACCCTGGAAGATGTTCGGCGGGAGCGGAAGAAAATGTTCTACTCCCTTTTCGAAAAAGAACGCCCGGATGCCCTGATTATCGAATTGTATCCTTTCGGGAGGAAAGCCTTTGGCTTTGAATTGAATCCGGTTCTGAAGGATATTCGCTCCGGCCGCCTCAAGCGCGCAGCGGTGTTTTGCAGCCTGAGAGACATCCTGGTTGAAAAAAGCGACCAGGCTGCTTACGAGGCGCGGGTAGTGGATGTGTTAAACCGGCATTTTGATGCTCTATTAATCCATGCCGACCCCAAACTAATGACCCTCGATCGAACCTTTTCCCGGGTCGGGGATCTGGTGATACCGGTGGTATATACCGGTTATATCGCTCCTGAACCGCCGCCGGTTTCCGGTCGCTCGTTGCGCCGACAATTGGGCATCGATGATCGGGCGTTGTTTATCGTTGCCAGTGCCGGCGGAGGCAAGGCGGGAATCGTATTGCTGGAGCCCCTGTTGGAAAGCCTCGCCTACCTGAACCTGGGAAGAGAAATTCATCTGTACGTTTTTACGGGACCGTTTATGCCGGAGGAAGAATTCACATCTCTGGCGCGCCAATCAAATGCCAATATAAAAGTAAGACGGTTTACTTCGCGGTTTCTATCTTATCTCACTGCGGCAGATCTTTCTGTAAGCATGGGTGGCTACAATACCAGTATGAATATCCTAACCACCGGAGTTCCTGCGCTTATCTGGCCCTATCCGGGAGATCACGAACAGGGACTGCGCGCAGCCCACCTGGCGGATATCGGTGCTGCCGGTGTCATTAGAGCAAAGGACCTGCGGCCGGTACGGCTTGCAGAATTGGTTCAGTCCCGGCTGGTGACTGCAACGCGCAGTCATTGCCAGGTTGATCTGAAAGGCGCCGTCCGTACCGCTGATTGGCTGATCGGGTATATGAAAGATGAGATGAATTCTAGTGTTCGAGCAGTCGGCCGGAAGCCACGATCAGATACGTTTTAAAATTGTTTATATTATTTAGTTGTGATTTTTAACGAAAGAGAGAATAAAATTCGAATCATCGGTGCGATGAACCCTACTAAAATAGAAAGAAGATATTATGAAAGTGATGAAAAATGATCCCGACGTGCTGGAAGAGTATGATTTTAGCAAAGGGGCACGGGGCAAATACGCAAAAAGATATGCTGAAGGAAAAAATGTCGTTTTAATTGATCCTGAAGTAGCTGAATTTTTTCCAGATCAAGATTCGGTAAATGACAGACTCCGTTCATTTAATAAAGTGATTAAGAAGAGTCAAGGCCGATTTTTTATTCAGGTGGATAGCAGTTAGTTGGTAGGTGCCCCCCTACACTTAACTTAATTAAATCCCCGCTTCGCTCCGACCGACACCAGGTATCTGGTATCTCCTATCCCAGTCCCCCTCTTTTGGGTATATATTCATATTCAGCCACAACCATCAAGGGACCCCTGCAGAACATCTACGGCAAGCTCAACGCAAGCAAGCGCCGTGAGGCGGTTGAGAATGCCTACTCACTGGGTGTCCTCAAAAGGGGATAGGCGCCGAAGAAGAGGGAGAGAGGAGGATCCTTCTTCGATTAGCAAGCTACGCAGGACAGGTCGAGGAGAAAGGGAGATCTATAATTGGGAAATCGGAATAATATTAAGCTGTAGAAGAGGAGAATCAGAGACCCGTCTATATTTGAATTTTAGGGCTCTATTCTACTGACCCATTCTATTTTGTCGAAGTGCCGGTCGTATGAATACACTTCCTTAATACCCTGCGCTCTTAAGATTGAAGCATTGTATGCATCAAAATAATCGATATTTTTATCGCCGTATAGAGTAAGTGCATTTAAAATGATGTCTTTTTGTGGACAAAATAAGAAAGGGGTTATTAAAATTTTTTCCACCATTTCCTGTACTTCTTTTTTAGGGAGTTTATAATAAGACTCCAGCACCCAGATTATTTCAGCAATAACCATTTCCGTTGTAAAAAAGCTTTCTTGTTTCTCTGCTGCTTCTCGAAACATGTGCTCGCAGGCATCCGCCTTTTCAGGGATGTCGTTAGTCAGAAATCTGATAAAGATGTTCGTGTCAATAAATTTCATTTATCACCTTCGACTATTTTTTGAGCAACTCGTTTTTTAGTGACTTCTCTTATTTTCCCGAAGTCAACCGGTTTTCCTTTGGTTTTGACACTGCCTTTCAGATCAAGGATATCCCCTTTCAAAGGTTTCATAATTACCTTATCATTTTCAACTTGATATAGAATTTTATCCTTGGCTTCGAGTTTTAGAAAAGCACGTATTTCCTTTGGAATTGTCGTTTGTCCTTTGGAAGTTAGAATTGATACAGCCATTTTCAAGTTTCCTTTATATTGTTATTTATACTTACATTATACTTAGTGACTTGCAATTATCAAGTTGAATTTGTTTTTTTGGATTTAATTGCTCAATCAGGATCTGGATGATATTTGGTATCGATTCATTCCCAGTGCTGGCTGCCGTATTCTTAATATCGCCGGTTCCTCCTCCGCTGTGTTCCCCATCTCCTCTTTATTCCGAATTCTGCATGTTTGCCGCGCCATCTTGTCTCGGCGAAGCCATAGTGTAGACGGAATTCCCATTCGTTGAGGACGCCGGCGGGTCCTAATTCAACATCGAAAAATTTCGAATTCCGCACTCCGAATTCCGAATTCATACCTCCCCGTCTCAACATCTCCCTTTCCCCCATTCTCCCCCTCTCCCCGTCACCGAATCCTCCATCACCCTATGCGCCAAGCCCTATGCGCTCTGCACTTTCATTCCGCCTTCCGCATTCCCCATTCCGAATTCATACCTCCCCTCCTTTTTCAGTCCTTTTTAAGGGTATCTATTTTAAAAACCCTCCTTTTTCAGTCCTTTTTGGAGGTTTTTTCCGCAATAGCGAATACATAGGTTCAACTTAACCTGGATTCGCCTGAGTATTCAATATTCAATCGTTTGGGGAAGGACCACGAAATATGCCAAAGGTCAAAAGCAAAAAAAGTTTCCCTTTCAATAGACAAGGGAAATACCGCATTTGCGTTCTGGGTTCTTTGGACGAAAGCTGGTCTGAGAGAATGGGTGGTATGCGCATCACGGCGAGCAGCCTGAGGGATCAAGAAAGACCGGTCACAGAGTTAGTCGGTCAAATTCGCGATCAGGCAGAACTGTCCGGAGTGTTGAACACCCTTTACGAGTTACACTTGACGCTGCTTTCGGTGGAGATGCTGGAAGACGAAATATCTAATCAGGAAAGGAGGAAAAAATGAGATTTATTAGAAAAACAAGCGGATGGCCCTCGTTAATCGCCGTATTGGCATTGTGTGTTCTGTTAGGGCTCAGCTATGGATGCAGCAAAATAGGGAAGAAGGATGAATTCAAGCCCGGCAATGAGTGGATTGAAGACATGCGGGCCCGAGTTGCAGAGAATATTGAAGACCCGGGAAAGAAAACCCGCATGCTGGCTCTTGTCGATCAGGTTAATAAAGACCTTTATGAATTGGATCGAGTCGTTCGGAAGCTCTATGCTGATCTGGACGCACTGGGTGATAACTATGATGCAACCCCTGAAGAGTTTCAAAAGGCCATTTCCGAATTTGAAGCCGATCGCAAAAAACTAGTGGATCGAATCATCGATAGCCGATTTAAGATGAGAGATCTGTCAACACCCGAACAATGGAATGACCTGACGGATATTAAGAAAAAAGAGGGCCTGTACAAACAGACGATACGCCAACCAGGCTCGTAAGCCGAAAAATCAAAGGAGAATAGTCATGATAATAGCAGCAATAGGAGCAATCGCATTTTTATTTGGCGGCGGTATTTTTTCTTTCGATTATATCAGGGATATCGCCGATGAAGTCATCAAAGATAAGGATCGAGCCAAACAGGTGATTTCCATTACAAAACAGGCGGACGAAGCATATGAAACATTTGCTGAAAACCTCGATGAGCTGTCCAAGCAACTCGTCCAAATGAACAAAAACTACGATCTGACACGCGAAGAAATTGACACCTTTTCCGGCAAAGTGAAAGAAAACAGGATGGCGTTTTTAAATAAATACGTTGACCTGCGCTTTCAGGTGAAAGATCTGGTGACGGCTGAGGAATGGCAGGCCATGCATGGTCAATGAAGTTGAACCAATGAGAATCAATGAAAGAAGCAAAACCCTAAACAGGAGATCTACCATGAAAACACGACTTATAATACCGATCCTCATCACTGCTCTGGCCCTCTTGGCCTATTCGACGGCGTTCGCCGTGGAATACCACCATTCAGAAGAGGCCGTTAACAAGAGACTCGATGAAAAGCAATTTTCGCCCTACGCGGGCCGCACCTATCCGACCCGCGTTTTCTGGGGCGACCAGCACCTGCATACCGAGATTTCCGTGGACGCGGGGACCATGTGCCGGCTCGGCCAGGAAGACGCCTATCGGTTCGCCCGCGGCGAAGAAGTCACCTCGACCACCGGCGTCCGCGCCAAGCTTTCACGGCCGCTGGACTGGCTGGTGATTTCGGATCATGCCGAAATGTACGGCCTGATGCCGAACCTGCTCAACGGCGATCCCAATGTTCTCGCCACCAAGGAAGGCAAACGCTGGTACGACGCGCTGAAAAGCGGCGACAAAGAGAAGGCGTTCGCGACAGCCATGGAGATCGTCGCCGCCTTGAGCAAGCCGGACCCGCCGTTCGATACCAGTAAAATCGTTCGCAACGCGTGGCAGGAATATACCGCCTTAGCCGACAAGTACAACGAGTCCGGCCGCTTCTCAGCTATTATCGGTTATGAATACACCACCCGGGGCGGATACAACCTGCACCGCAACGTGCTCTTCCGCGGCGACGCGTCCATGGCCAACCAGATGTTGCCGTTCTCGCAGTTCGACAGCCAAAACCCGGAGGATCTCTGGAAAGCGCTGGATGCATTTGAAAAACGAACCGGAGCGGAAGTTCTGGCCATTCCGCACAACGGCAACCTGTCCAACGGCCTGATGTTTTCCGTGGAAACGAACGACGGCAAACCGCTCACCAAGGAACTCGCCGCCCTGCGGGCTGCCATAGAACCCCTCGTTGAAGTAACCCAGATCAAGGGTGACGGCGAGTCACATCCCTTCCTGTCGCCCAATGACGAGTTCGCCGATTACGAGACCTGGGACGACAGCAACCTTGACGGCACCGAGGTCAAGAAGAAGGAGATGCTTCAGTATGAGTATGCGCGTTCGGCCCTGAAAATCGGTCTGCAGCTGGAGAAAAAGCTCGGCGTCAACCCCTTCAAGTTCGGAATGGCCGCCGGCACAGACGGCCACACCGCCCTGCCCGCAGTTGCCGAGAACAATTTTTTCGGCAAGCATCCCGGGGTGGAGCCGGATCCTCATCGCTGGGAACACGTCGTGATCCAGTCGACACTGGATCCGTCTCTCACCACACTGGGCTGGCAGCAGGCCGCCGGCGGCTACACAGCTGTCTGGGCCACCGAGAACACCCGTGAGGCCATCTTCGACGCGATGGTGCGCAAGGAAACCTATGCCAGCACCGGCTCGCGTATGACGGTGCGATTTTTCGGCGGCTGGGAGTTCGTCAGGGAAGATGCACTGTCCCGAATGCCTTCGGGAATCGGCTATGAGAAGGGCGTTCCCATGGGAGGCGATTTGCACAGCGCTCCCGCCGGCAAGTCGCCGAGCTTTCTGGTGGCCGCTATGAAAGATCCCTACAGCGGCAACCTCGACCGGATCCAGATCATCAAGGGCTGGATGGACAAAAAGGGCAACACCCACGAAAAAGTTTACAACGTAGTCTGGGGAGACCGGCATCGCCGCAAGTTGGACAACAATGGAAAGCTGCCCCCGGTAGGCAACACTGTCGACGTCAAAAACGCCACCTGGACCAACACCATCGGGGCCCCTGAGCTGATCACCGTTTGGAAGGATCCCGAGTTCGATCCGAAGCAACACGCGTTTTACTATGCCCGGGTCATCGAGATCCCCACACCGCGCTGGACAGCGTATGAAGCCAAACGCTTCGGTATTGAGATGCCGGAGAAAGTACCCATGATAACCCAGGAGCGCGCCTACACCAGCCCGATCTGGTACAGCCCTGAGTGAACCTGTCCTGAGCCTGTCGAAGGAGTCGAAGGGAACACACCGGTGAAATAAGGTAAGAGATACAATGAACACAATAAAGAAAACCATGCTTGAACCGCTCGTGCATTTTCTGCTGATCGGCGCCGGACTCTTTCTGCTCTTTAGCTTCACTAATGGACCGGCAGGCGATTATGCGAATCGGATTGTCGTCACGCCCGGTCAGGTGGAGCAAATGGAGGCTAGGTTTACCCGAACCTGGATGCGGCCGCCCACAGAAGAGGAGTTGGCCGGGCTAATTGAGAGCCACGTGCGTGACGAGGTGTATTACCGCGAGGCGGTGGCCATGGGCCTCGACCGGAACGATCCGAGCGTCCGGCAGCGGATGCGCCTGAAGCTGGAGTTTTTGCTCGAGGACCTGAGCGCCGAGGAGGCGCCCGGCGATGATGTGCTGACCGCATACATTAAGGAACATCCGCACAAGTTCCAGGTGGAAGCGCAGGTCTCGTTCCGACAGATCTATCTCAATCCCGCTAAGCATCAGGATTTGGAAGCCGATGCGGAGCGCATGCTAACTCGCTTGAAACGGGGTGCGTCACCTGAATCGGTGGGTGATGCGACCCTAGTGCAGGACGAATACAGGCTGGCGACGCAGAGCGATATCGCACGACAGTTCGGTGAACCTTTCGCCCAAGAGGTGGTCGCGCTGGCACCGGGCGTCTGGACCGGGCCGCTTTACTCAGGCCTGGGCGGGCATCTGGTGAAGAATACCGAACGGCTGGAAAGACGTCTACCGGAGCTTATAGAGATCCGGAGCCAGGTTGAACGTGAGTACCTTGCCCAGCGCAGCCAGGAACTGAAAGATATCGCGTACCGAAGGCTACGCGAAAACTATGAGGTGGTCATTCAATCGCCGCCAAAGGCAGGGGGCAAGACTGGCGAGATCATGGCGCAAACCCGCCCGGAGGGGGCCGGACAATGAGGCGCTCTGTTGTCTACATTTTTGTCGTCCTGCTCGCCCTGATCGCCGGTCTGAGGGGCGAATCTTTTGCCCATGAATCCCAGCCCGGCTCGCTTGAACTCAAGCAGTTGGGCGCAAACCGCTATGAAGTGAAATGGCGCGCCCCCATCTACTATGGCAGACCGCACCCGGCCCGGCTGCAGCTCCCGGATAACTGGCAGACCGTCGGGGAGCCGACCGTCCGGCAACTGCCCGACTCGGCATTACATCGCCGGATTGTGAGGGTTGAGGGGGCCTCCATCAACGGCAGCGTGATCCGGTTTCCGGGACTTGAAGCCACCATTACCGATGTGTTCGTTCGCATCTCGCGGATAGACGGCACCACGGCTACCGTGATTGTGCGGCCCACCAGACCGTTTGTGAAGTTGCGAGGCGAACGGCCCTGGTATGTTTCATCGGGTGAATATCTCGGTCTGGGGTTTCATCATATATTGCTGGGGATTGACCACCTCTTGTTCGTGCTGGGTCTGCTGATCATTGTCAATGGCCGTAAGATGCTGTTAAAGACCATTACGGCTTTTACCCTGGTCCACAGCATCACGCTGGCCATTGCCACCCTGGGCTATGCCACCGCACCCGGGCCACCGCTCAATGCCGCCATTGCCCTTTCCATTCTATTTCTGGGGCCGGAGATCGTGCGGGCATGGCGGAGCGAGACCAGTTTTACCATCAATCACCCTTGGGTGGTGGCTTTTGCTTTCGGATTGCTGCACGGATTCGGCTTTGCCAGCGGGCTGTCCACTGCCGGTTTACCAAAAGGAGAAATCCCCCTGGCCCTGCTGATGTTCAATATCGGGGTTGAGTTCGGGCAGATCGCGTTTGTGGCCTTGATTCTGCTGATTTGCCGATCATTCAAGGTATTGGAGGTTCACTGGCCCCGCTGGGTGGAGTTTGTTCCGGGCTATACCATCGGTTCGTTAGGTGCGTACTGGACCATTCAAAGAATTGCCATAATGGTTGGAGGTGTCTTATGAGAACATTTCTCACGCGCACAGGAATGTTTAATGGTGTTTTGACCATTTTATTCAGTTTGGGGTGGGCTCAGGTAGCTTGGGCCCATGTTGAAGGCGGACAGGCGGCCGGATTCATCACCGGTATGCAGCATCCCTGGTCCGGGCTCGACCACGTGCTGGCCATGATTGCCGTCGGGCTATGGGGGGCACAACTCGGCAACCCGGCGCTGTGGCTCCTGCCGATCGCATTTCCCATGATGATGGCCATGGGCGCCATGATGGGGCTGGTGGGCATTCCCGTGCCCGGTGTGGAGATCGGCATTGCCCTTTCCGCCATCGTACTGGGGACGATGATACTGGCCACGTTGCGGCCGAAACTGGCCGTCGCGGTAGTGATGGTAGGAGTTTTTGCCATCTTCCACGGGCATGCCCACGGCACCGAATTGCCCCCGGGGCAGAGCGGGCTTTTGTACAGCATGGGATTTGTGATCGCCACCGGTTGTCTTCACGGCCTGGGCATCACTCTCGGCCTGATCAACGGCCTGCCGGCGGGTAAGTTAGCGCTGCGCGGTGCCGGCACGTTTATTGCGGCAATGGGCGTGATGTTTCTCTGGAGGTCATTGACATGAAAAATTCCCGTCGCCTTTTGACAATTATTCATATAGGGCTGCTCGCAGCTCTCGGCGCGCTGTTCCTGCCGTCTGAAGCGGCTGCGCATCTCGTCACCACCGGTCTGGGGCCGGTCTATGACGGCATCGGTCACCTGGTCATGACCCCGGAAGATTTGGTTCCGGCCCTGGCCATTGCGCTTTTCGCCGGTCTGCGCGGTGCTGCATGGGGAAGACGTGCCTTTTTCATCTTGCCCCTGGCCTGGTTTTTGGGAGGACTCCTGGGAATTGCTATTGGAGGCCTGCCGGCGCGGC
>Ga0136654_1000322_pt1 | contig 15172 bp, 15 predicted proteins | sample InaspJWI70metaG_FD_94865 | JGI IMG/M metagenome (GOLD analysis project Ga0136654, IMG submission 94865) | Marine gutless worms symbiont microbial communities from Oahu, Hawaii - Inanidrilus sp. 1 OAHU.JWI-70 metaG (version 2) | ecosystem: Host-associated > Annelida > Digestive system >... | reverse complement strand
CGGGGCTGCCGACGCGATGATAACCGGAGGGGTAGAAGCCGTTGTTACCAAGACCTGTGTTGCCGGTTTCAATGCCATGAAGGCACTGTCCACCCGCAACGATGATCCGCAAAAGGCCTCCCGCCCCTTTGACCGGGATCGCGATGGTTTCGTGGTGGGTGAAGGCAGCGGCATCATGATCATCGAAGCCCTGGAACACGCCCTGGAAAGAGGCGCGAAAATATATGCCGAAGTCGTCGGATATGGTATGAGCGGCGACGGCTACCACATGACATCCCCGCCGCCGGATGGTACCGGTGCCGTGCAGTGCATGCAGGCCGCATTGGACGATGCCGGTGTTTCTTATGATCAGGTCGATTATATCAACGCCCACGGCACATCGACCCCGTTGAACGACCTGTACGAGAGCCGGGCTATCAAATCGGTGTTCAAGGACAAGGCCCGCTCTATCGCCGTGAGTTCCACCAAGTCTATGACCGGGCATCTGCTGGGTGGTGCGGGTGGTATTGAAACGGTTTTTACGGCGCTATCCATTCACCATGGTACGATTCCACCAACGATAAATTATGAAAACCCGGACGAAGAGTGCGATTTGGACTATGTTCCCAACGTGGCACGCAAACAAACCGTAAAGTATGCTCTGACCAATTCCTTTGGTTTTGGCGGGACAAATGCCTGTATTCTGTTGAAAGCATATAACGGTCAATAGTGTCGGCTGTCGCGTCCTTTACACTTATTGAAAACGTTGTCTCAATAGCCAGTCGACCATGCCAGAATTGCTAAATTGCCTCCCCTTGCAGGGGGAGGCAATTTTTTTTCTTGCGGATATCCTTTCAATTAGTTAATTAAAAAGATTACGTTTTTTGCGAAGTGTTAACGCTAAAGCGACCGAGTGATGGAACAAATCAGGGGCGATTATCGATTCTGAGCGCCTGTGACATGGGAGAAGATAATGCAAAATACTGAAGCCGGACATCAAAATGCTATAATCATTGGTTGCGACCATGCAGCCTATCCCCTGAAAGAAAAAGTTAAGGAATTTCTGATTTCCGCTGGATACACGGTCAAAGATGTGGGGGCCTCTAGCGAGGAATCAGTCGACTATTCCGATTTTGGTATTCAAGTCGCATCCCAGGTTTCAAACGGGAACTACGATCGTGGGGTCCTGCTTTGCGGCACCGGTCTGGGCATGTCCATGGCAGCCAACAAATTTCAGAATGTTAGAGCGGCGTTGTGTACCGAGCCCTTTGCGGCCCGGATGAGTCGCTGCCATAATGATGCCAACATCCTTGTACTCGGCGGACGGGTGACCGGGGAGGCTTTGGCCCTTGAAATAGTTGATATCTGGCTCAACACGGCATTTGAAGGCGGACGGCATCAGAAGCGTCTGGAAAAATTCGATCGACTCGGACAGACTGGTGATAGTAAATAAAAGGGCAAGCTGCCCTAGCCAACTTCGCCTGTGCGGCTAGGACGGCTGTAATCCCCAGTTCCAGCATCACGTGACCAGCCCTCGGCATCGCAAACGTCTAATAACCAGGTCTGATTGGTGTAAAATAGATTTCCATACCGGGACAAGATATTTTTCAATTCCGTAGTCGTGGATTTTATGTTTAAGGAGATGTTCACGCAGGGGTAGATGTAATCATGTTTGAGATCAGCACACAGGGAGGAGCCTCATGAAATGCCCGTTTTGCGGAGAAATTGATAACAAAGTGATTGATTCCAGGTTGAGCAAAGACGGCAGCGTAATTCGCAGACGTCGAGAATGTCTGATCTGTACCCGAAGATTTACGACTTACGAGCATATTGAAGAAATCCCTATCATGATTATTAAAAAAGATGGGCGGCGTGAGGTGTTCTCCCGGGGAAAAATTCGCTCGGGCATCAAGAGAGCCTGTGAGAAACGGGACATAAGCATGAACGTGATCGAGGAATTTATCGACGAGCTCGAGCGTGACCTGAGAGAAACCGGCGAAAAAGAAATCCCCTCTCACTCGCTGGGTGAAAAAGTCATGGCCAAACTACACGACCTGGATGATGTGGCTTATGTGCGTTTCGCCTCGGTTTACAGAGAATTCAAAGATGTTAATGACTTTGTATCCGAGCTCAAAAGCCTTCTGAGCCAGCAATAAGGCAGTACATGACGATTAATGGATGATGCTTATTTTATGAACCTGGCCCTTGCACTTGCGCAAAAGGGTCAGGGCTATACGTCGCCGAATCCAATGGTCGGAGCCGTGCTCGTCAAGGACGGTCGGATTCTGGGACAGGGGTACCACGAAGCGGTCGGCCGGGCGCATGCCGAAGTAAATGCCATTGAGGCGGCAGGCGAAGCGGCCCGCGATGCCGCCCTATACGTAACGCTTGAACCCTGCAACCATACGGGCCGGACGCCGCCGTGTACCGCTAAGATATTAGCGGCCGGCATCCGGCGCGTGATTGTTGCCATGCGAGATCCCAATCCGGATGTCCGCGGCGGCGGCATAAAATATTTAAAACAGCAGGGTTTGGATATAACAACCGGTGTTTGTGAGGACCAAGCCCGCAGGCAGAATGAAGCCTTTATTAAATATGTGCGCACCAAACGCCCGTTCGTGACCGTCAAGTGTGCGGCCACCCTTGATGGCAGGATTGCGACCAGGACCGGAGATTCGAAATGGGTGTCGGGTGAGGAATCCAGGTCAACCGTTCATCGATTGCGGCATGCCGTTGATGCGATCATGGTCGGTGTGCATACCGTAAAAATAGATGACCCGAGTTTGACAACCCGGATGGCGGATAAAAAAGGCCTGGATCCTGAAAGAATTATTCTGGACACGCAGCTGTCGGTCCCGGAAAATGCCCGTGTTTTGCGGCTGGGTTCAAACGCTGATACCACTCTTGTCGTCGGCCCTTCGATTTCAGAAGCAAAAATAAACAGGGCCGAGAAAAAGGGTGTACGCATCATCCGGTCACCGTTGAAAAACGGTATGATCGATCTCAACCGCTTGATGGACAGTTTAGGCGCCTCGGGAATCACCAGCCTGCTGATTGAAGGCGGCGCGCGGGTGATCGCCTCAGCGCTGCAGCAGCAAGTCGTGGACAAAGTAATCTTTTTTTATGCCCCCAAAATCCTGGCAGGCGATGACGGGGTACCCATATGCCGGGGCACGGGACCGGCATTGATGCGTGACAGCATCCCGCTGAAAGATATTCATGTTCGGCGCTGTGGGGATGATGTCATGATCGAAGGGTATATCGATCGGTTTGAGGTTTAAAGTGTCATATTTTATTTAATTAAAATGGATCTGAATCCTTAACCTGAAGCCTATAACTCAGCACCTGAAATAAAGAACATGTTCACTGGTATCATTGAAGGCGTGGGTACCATCACGGCCATACGCGCATCCGGTCAAGGCCGACGAATGACCATTACCTCGGATTTTGCACTGGATCGGACCGGGATTGGCGACAGTATCGCCGTTGACGGTGCCTGCCTAACGGCTGTCGTGGTCGCTGGCCAGCGCTTTGAAGTCGATGTATCTCCGGAGACGCTTGAAAATACCACGCTGGGTCTGTCAAAAGTCTCACAGCGTGTGAACCTCGAGCGGGCCATGCGTCTTTCCGATCGGCTCGACGGGCATCTGGTATCCGGCCATATCGATGGCACCGGCCTGATCAAGGCACGGCAGGCCAGCGGCAATGCAACCATTGTCACCATCGGTGTTGCCGAAGCGGTTGCCCGCTACCTGATCCGAAAAGGGTCGGTGGCCGTGGACGGCATCAGTCTGACGATCAATGAATTCGATGCCGCGAGTTTTACCGTCAGCGTTATTCCGCACACTGGATTTGTGACGACCATTGGATTTAAAAAAGTCGGTGAATCGGTGAACATCGAAACCGACATGATCGGTAAATATGTCGAACGGTTTGTCGGCGGCCGGCACCACCAAGAGTCCGGGGAAGGTGACACCGGCTCCGGCATCGATCTGCAGTTTCTGAATAAAACCGGTTTTCTATAAAACTGTGTAAAGGAGTTGGTCATATAAAATGTCAAAATTAACAATTAATGAAGCGATCGATGAAATCAAAGCGGGCCGTATGGTCATCCTGGTTGATGACGAAGACCGGGAAAACGAGGGCGATCTGTGTATGGCTGCAGAAAAAGTAACCCCCGAAGCCGTTAATTTCATGGCTAAATACGGTCGAGGGCTGATATGCCTGGCCATGTCCGGTGATATGATCGACCAGTTGGATCTTCCGATGATGGTCGACCAAAACACCTCGACCTTTCAAACCGGGTTTACAGTGTCGGTCGAAGCGCGCTGTGGTGTCACCACCGGGATTTCGGCGGCTGATCGCGCGACAACGATTCTCACTGCTGTACAAGAGAATGCCAAACCGACCGACCTCGTGCGGCCGGGCCACATATTCCCCTTGCGCGCCAAAGACGGAGGGGTAATGGTTCGGGTGGGCCAAACCGAAGGATCCGTGGATCTGGCCCGACTCGCGGGATTCAGGCCGGCCGGGGTGATTTGTGAAATCATGGACGAAGACGGAACTATGGCGCGCATGCCGGCGCTGGAAAAATTCAGTCAACAACACGCCGTCGGCATCTGTACGGTTGCCGATCTTGTTGAATACCGGATGCAGCATGAAGCGTTTGTGCATCGAGCGGCGGAAGCCATTATCCCGACAGAGTACGGTGGTGATTTTCGGATGATCGCATTTGAAAACGATGTGGACCAGCTGCTTCACCTCGCACTGGTCAAAGGGGAGATCGATTCGGAAAAGCCGGTTCTGGTGAGGGTTCACTCGGAATGCATGACAGGCGATATTTTCGGCTCCCAGCGCTGCGACTGTGGTGACCAGCTGCACAAAGCCATGGCCATGATCAATCAGGAGGGCCGCGGCGTTATCCTGTATCTGCGGCAGGAGGGCCGCGGTATCGGTCTCGTCAACAAACTGAAGGCGTATGAACTCCAGCAGAGTCAAGGGCTGGATACCGTGGAAGCCAATCGAAGGCTGGGCTTCGAAGATGACTTGCGGGAATACGGCCTGGGTGCTCAGATGCTCGTGGACATCGGTGTCAGAAAGATGCGACTGCTTACCAACAATCCCAAGAAAATGATCGGCCTCGAAGGCTACGGGCTGACAGTTGAGGAGCAGATTCAGATCGAGGTCGAACCCAATCAATTCAACCGCTATTATCTTGAATGCAAGAAACTGAAAATGGGGCATATGCTCCAATTGGGGGATGAATGCAAACTAGACCCATCCCCCAGCAACTAAACAACCTGCACATCTCTTAATACCGGGAGGGATATTCTATGTCGAAGATAATTGAAGGCCAGCTCATCGGAGAAGGTAAGCGGTTTGCGATTGTGGTTAGCCGCTTCAACGATTTTATCACCGAAAAGCTGCTGGGAGGGGCGGTGGATGCACTCACCCGCACCGGGGCGAAAGACAAAGATATCGACATTATCAAGGTGCCGGGGGCATTTGAAATTCCTCTAGCAGCCAAAAAGTTGGCCCACGTGGACAAGTATCATGCGGTGATCTGTATAGGGGCGGTGATTCGCGGTGCCACACCGCACTTCGATTACGTCAGTGCCGAAGTAAGCAAAGGCATTGCCCAGGTCAGCCTCGATGCGGAGATACCGGTCATATTCGGTGTGGTTACAACCGATACGGTAGAGCAGGCCATTGAAAGAGCCGGGACAAAGTCGGGCAACAAAGGCTGGAGCGCCGCAATGGCTGCCATCGAAATGGCCAATTTAATGGAGAGCATTACGCAGGCTTAGTTATGGGTAACCGCCGCAAATCGAGAGAGCTTGCCCTGCAAGCTCTTTTTTGTATGGATATGAACCACAACATCTCGGAAGAAATGCTGGATCGGTTCTGCAGCCATTTCGATCCGCCGGTAAAGGTGCGACCCTTTTTCCTGCAACTGGTCGGTGGGGTGATACAGGCCAAGGCACAAATCGATCAGATGATCGAACGGTTTTCTAAAAACTGGAAGCTCAATCGCATGTCCTGCGTCGACCGCAATATTCTGCGGATGGCGGTTTACGAAATTCTCTTCCGCCGGGAAATTCCGCCCAAAGTATCAATCAATGAAGCGATTGACATCGGCAAAAAATTCGGCACGGAAGACTCGGGTGCCTTTATTAACGGGATCGTGGACAGTGTTCGCATCGCCTATGAAAACGAAGAGATCCACATCGAGCCGGTCGGGGCCGAGCAGGATCTGGGCTGATCCGAAATTCACATCTTGCACGAATACAGGTAGGGAGGCTATTTTGATTATCAAAGCATTAACTGTCGGTCCGATTCAGGCCAACTGTTACATTCTGGGCTGTGAGGACTCTTTTGAAGCAGCGGTTATCGACCCCGGGGCAGATTCCGACCGAATCCTGCTGGCGCTGGGGGAATCAAAACTGAAGTTGAAATACATCCTCAACACTCACGGTCATTTTGATCACGTGGGAGCCAACAAGCCTTTGAAAGAGGTGACCGGCGCCGAGATTATGATTCATTCTCTGGATGTGCCCATGCTGAATCAATTATCCTCCAGCGCCGCAAGCTGGGGGCTTGCGGCAGAGGATTCACCGCCGCCGGATCGGGTACTGGACGAAGGCGATATTATCTCCTTCGGCACGATCACGTTAAATGTTATTCACACCCCCGGGCATACGCCCGGCGGAATTTCATTTCACGGCGACGGCATCGTTTTTGTCGGCGACACCCTTTTTACCGGATCGGTCGGACGAACGGACTTTCCGGGCGGGGATGCCGGTACGTTAAAGGCGAGTATTCAAAATAAACTGTTTGTGCTCGATGACGAGGTAACGGTCTATCCGGGCCACATGGGAACCACCACCATCGGAAAGGAACGTCGCCATAATCCCTTTGTCGGGCAGGGCGGAATCCTGTGAGGTATTATTGGGAACTATGGACGAACCAATTTAAGGATTTCGACAAGAGCAGTTTAGTGTCACCCAAGCCAAATAAACCGGAATTGAAGATTGAAGATTGACGATTGAAGATTTGTGGAGGTCGCTCGCGCAGCGCAGGCGCTTGCGCCGCGTGTCGCTCAAACATTTTAATAATGGCTATAGTAGAATTGATAGAATTCCTTAAATATTCAATATTCAATCGAAAATATTCAATCGGTTTCTTACAACATGTTGTCGGAAAAACGCCCCTTAGGGCCTAAATTCGATTCCATATTTAAACCGGCTAACGGGCAATCCCCGCAAAGCGAGACTTCATACCAATTTATTAACTAAAGGTATTCAGCCGGCTAAACGGGCAAACCGTCTTTTAAAAGGCGCCCAGCTGACAGGGCTTGATCTTTATCCCCAGGGCCTCGCAGGCGTCGCTGACCGCCATTTTTCGCAGGTTAAATTGGGCGGCAATTTCCCACGAACTTGTACACGGCAGACGATCATTTTTTAGCGCTTCTTCAATCGCGGTTTTCAAATCCGGTGCGACCGATTCCGCCGGCTGGACGATCTTTTTTTCAGGCTCGTAGCCGAACAGTCCGAGCTGGCACTTGACCAACCTGAAATTCAGCAGATCGAGCGTCTTGCCGACCTTGTTCGCCGGAACACCGATCTCTTTGGCGATGTCGAACGCCACGGCACAGGGCAGGCAGCCGCTTTTGGCACGCGCCTTTATTTTATCCGCAATGACCTTGTCCGGCTGTTCTCCAGCCGCATGTTTTTCTGTAAAATTAGCGCCTTTATCCGAACTCATCGAAATTTTCCTTTCATCCTTTCGTAAAGGATTTATTATTATTCTACTCTTATAATTCAAACGCAGCCCAAGTTCAAATCCAAAAATCCGGATGATTGAGAAACTTCTTTTACAGTCATGGCGGGCGCTTGCCCCTTGAACTAATAGAAACGGTCTGTTAAGTTAGCAGATGTAAATACGAGATCGTACTCGGTGTTATGCCCCGTCAACTATAGAATTCTCTCCGGCTTTTCGTGGGAAAGCGATGTCGCTTGCAAAAAAATCTGCGGAGACGATATACGGAGATTTAATGCCAGGGAAAGGACACCGGACCGAGCCTAGATATGCCAACTGAGATCAAACGCAGGAAAACACGTCAGATAAGGGTGGGCAACCTCAAAATAGGCGGGGATGCCCCCATCGCCGTCCAGTCCATGACCAACACCATGACCCAGGACGTGGCGGCAACGGTGGCCCAGATTCAGCGCCTGGAGGCGGCCGGGTGCGAGATTGCGCGGGTGGCCGTACCGGACGATGCCGCGGCCGGAGCAATCAAGCATATCAAAGAGCAGATCACGATTCCATTGATCGCCGACATCCATTTCGACTTTCGACTGGCAATTGCCGCGGCACGGGCGGGTGCCGACGGGCTGCGAATTAATCCCGGCAATATCGGCAGTCGCAAAAAAATTGAGGCGATAGTGGATTGCGCCCGAGACCACGGAATTGCGATTCGAATCGGGATCAATGCGGGTTCGCTAGAAAAAGACCTGTTGGAAAAATACAACGGCGTTACCGCACAAGGTATGGTGGAGAGCGCTTTGCGCCACATCGATCTTATGCGCGATCTAAATTTTAATCAGCTTAAGTTGTCCATTAAAGCCTCGGATGTTTGGCGCACAGTTGAGGCCTATCGGCTACTGGCCGCACAGACCGATCTGCCGCTGCATGTCGGCGTGACCGAGGCCGGGGGCCTGTATTCGGGTATCGTCAAGTCAGCCCTGGGAATCGGTATGCTGCTGGCGGAAGGGATCGGCGATACCATACGGGTGTCCCTGACACGGGATCCGGTTGAAGAGATTCGGGTGGGCTACGAAATTTTGAAAGGATTGGACACTCGCCGCCACGGGCCTGAAATCATATCCTGTCCGACCTGCGGCCGCTGCAATATCGAACTGTTCGATATCGCCGAACGTGTCGAAAAGGCAGTCTTGTTAAAATCGGTACCGGTCAAACTGGCCATCATGGGGTGCGTGGTCAACGGTCCCGGTGAGGCGCGGGAAGCAGACATCGGCATCGCCGGCGGCAACGGGGTCGGTATCCTGTTCAAAAAGGGAGAGGTGGTCAAAAAGTTTCCCGAGGATCAACTGGCGGATGTGCTGCTGGAAGAAGTGGAAAAATACGAAAAGGAGTGGAATTTAAAAAGCTGAAGCGAGGAAGTATATGGGAAAACAGAATCAGGTTAATACTGCCATTACGCCCACACGGGCCCAGGACTATCCGGAATGGTACCAGCAGGCGATCAAGGCCTCTGATCTGGCGGAAAGATCGCCGGTTAGAGGGTGCATGGTCATCAAACCCTGGGGTTACAGCCTCTGGGAAAATATCGTGTTTGAATTGGACACCATGTTTAAAGCCACCGGGGTTAAAAACGCGTATTTTCCACTTTTTATTCCGTTGAGTTTTCTCGAAAAGGAGGCCGAGCACGTTGAGGGATTTGCCAAAGAGTGTGCCGTCGTAACCCATCATCGGCTGGAAAAGGGGCCCGCAGGCGGTCTTGTTCCGGCCGGAGCGCTTACCGAGCCTTTGATTGTACGGCCCACATCGGAAACGATCATTGGAGATTCGTTTTCAAAGTGGGTCAACAGCTATCGGGATCTGCCGGTACTGATCAACCAGTGGGCCAATGTCGTCCGTTGGGAGATGCGAACCCGCGTCTTTTTGCGAACCAGTGAATTCTTGTGGCAGGAAGGCCACACGGTTCATGCCGCCCAGGAAGAAGCCCTTGAGCGAACCCGGTTGATGTTGGACGTGTACGCCGATCTGGCCCAAGAGTACCTGGCAATGCCGGTGATAAAAGGCCGCAAAACGCCGGCCGAAAGATTTCCGGGGGCGGTGGACACGATGTGTATTGAAGCGATGATGCAGGACAGAAGAGCGCTTCAGGCCGGCACCTCCCATTTTCTCGGGCAAAATTTTGCCCGGGCATCCGACATACGCTTCCAGGATGCAAATGAGAAGGAGCAATATGCCTGGACAACTTCATGGGGGGCTTCCACCCGGCTCATCGGCGGGCTGATTATGATCCACGGAGATGACAACGGTATCATCCTGCCGCCGAAAGTAGCCCCGGCGCAGGTTGTGCTGATACCGATCATCCGTAAAATCGAAGACCGTTCTCAGGTCATGGAATACATTGAAAAGCTGGCCCGAGCGTTAAGCGAAACAGCCTACCATCAGCGCCGGATCGTGGTCGAAATCGATACGCGTGACATTGGCGGTGCCAGAGGCTGGGATTGGATCAAAAAAGGCATTCCGCTGCGAATTGAGATCGGTCCCCGGGACATTGCCCAGGATTGCGTGTATCTCGGCCGCCGAGATAAAGATCATAAGGATAAAGTATCCATGAAGCGGGAGCAATTTGTGGCCGAAATCGGCACCCTGCTGGATGAAATTCAGAACAACCTGTTTGAACGTGCGCTGACTTTTCAAAAAGAACACACGACCGTCATCGATGACAAAAAGCGTTTCCGCGACTTTTTTACACCGGCCAATAAGCAGCAACCTGAAATCCATGGCGGTTTTGCGCTTTCCGGCTGGTGTGGTTCGGATGATTGCGAGGCCGCAATAAAGGATGATTTCGGCGTCACCATTCGATGTATCCCTTTTGAAGGTGAGCTTGAGGCGGCTGACAACGGTCGCTGTATATACTGTGAAAAAACCTCGCAGGCCACGGTGGTATTTGCCAAAGCATATTAATGTGGGTTACGCGTTGCGGGATCCGAGTTGCGAGTTTATTCATGTCGTAAATGAATCCGTTTCAACTTGCAAACCGCAGCACGAAACACGTAACCTGATTTTTTCATATGATCCGAATTACAGACATACTCGACACAGTCGACAGGTATACATCGGATGCGGATCTAGATATCATTGAACGCGCCTACGTTTATTCGGCGCGGGTTCATGAGGGACAGGTTCGGCTGTCCGGCGAACCATACTTGTCTCACCCGCTGGAAGTGGCCGGCATTCTGGCGGATATGAATCTGGATGTCGTCAGCATTGCAGCCGGATTGTTGCACGATGTGATCGAAGACACCCCGGCTACGCCGGAAGAGATCGAAAAACTGTTTGGATCGGAAGTGCAGCAAATCGTATCCGGTGTGACCAAGCTGAGCAAACTGCGCTTCAGCAGTTCACAGGCGCGCCAGGCTGAAAGTATCCGCAAAATGTTGCTGGCCATGGCGGATGATATTCGAGTGATCCTTATTAAACTGGCCGATCGCCTGCACAATATGCGCACGCTGCAGTATCATAAGAGCGAAAAGAAAAAGAAGAAGATCGCCCAGGAAACGCTTGATATTTATGCGCCCATTTCTGCCCGCCTTGGAATATATCTGATCAAAAAAGAGCTAGAAGACATCTCATTCAGGTATCTGATGCCGGATGAGTATGAAAAAATAGAGGCGACAGTTCACAAAGATCAGGCGGAGCGCGAGAAATATATTGAAACAGTAAAAAAATATATCCAGATAAAAATGGATCAGACCCATCTCAAGTGCGAAGTTTTGGGCCGCAATAAAAATTATTACAGCATCTACAATAAAATGATGCTCCAGAACCTGGATTTTGAAGAGGTCTATGATATCATCGCCTTCAGAATTATTGTAGACTCCATCCCGCAGTGTTACGAGGCCTTGGGGCTGATTCATTCCCTCTGGAAACCGATCGACATTAAATTCAAAGATTACATCAGCCGTCCCAAGCCGAATATGTACCAATCTTTGCATACGACCGTGTTCGGGCCGTTCAATGAACGCATGGAAGTACAGATCCGGACCTGGGAGATGGATAAGGTGGCCAAATCCGGTATTGCCGCTCACTGGAGTTATAAAGAGGGCAAACGGGTGGATGAAAAAGTCGGTAAAACTTACGGCTGGATTCAGAATCTGCTTGAAAACCAAGAGAATTTCAGAGATCCGGGCGAGTTTCTCGAAAATGTTCGCATCGATCTGTTTCCGGATGAAGTCTATGTATTTACTCCCGGGGGAGAAATAAAAACACTGCCCAAGGGCGCCACGCCGGTTGATTTTGCCTACCTGATTCACACCGAAGTGGGCAACCAATGTGTGGGTGCCAAAGTGAACAGCCGCATGGTACCGCTTCAGTACGAACTGCAGACCGGTGATGTCGTCGAGATCGTCACTTCGAAAAACCACCATCCGAGCAAAGACTGGCTTAAATTCGTCAAGACGGTCAAAGCCCGCTCACGAATCAGACAGTGGATCAAGATTCAGGAAAAGGACCGCAGCCTGACCCTCGGCCGTGAAATGTGTGAAAAAGCTTTTCGCAAATACCGGCTCAATTTTAATACTCTGATGAAGACCGAAGAAATGGGAAAAGTGGTGGAGCACTTCGGGTTTAAAACCGCTGATGATCTCGTAGCCAGTGTCGGTTACGGCAAAATCACCCCGTTGCAGGTTGTCCGGCGATTTACCTCCAAAGCCGAATCCGAGGATCAGAAAAATTCGATTTTCGACAAGCTCATCGGGAGGGTACGGAAGAAAAAACCCAAAGGCGGGGTGGTCGTAAAAGGAGTGGATGATATCCTGATACGGTTCGGAAAATGCTGCCAGCCGGTTCCAGGGGATTCGATCATCGGTTATATTACCCGGGGCTATGGCGTAACCGTCCATCGTACCGGCTGCATTAATGCCTTGAAGATGAATCCCGAACGGCAGATAGATGTCCAATGGAATGTTCAAAACGAGGAAACCTATCCGGTTAAAATCCGCATTCGGTCCCACGATAGGGTCGGACTGCTGGCGGATGTCGTCGGTAATATCAGCAAAAACGAAGCCAATATTCTCAACGCCCGGACCGAAACCCTTGACAACAAAATGGTGCACAGTACGTTTACCATTGATGTCGAAAACACCGATCATCTCAATCGGGTTCTGGCTTCCATAAAAAAGGTGAGGTATGTGCTGGAGGTCAAGCGGATAGGCTGACAGGTGAAAAGGCCGGTGCAATATTCACTCTTACGGCGCTTTCACCACATACCCGGACTTAATGCAGCTGGTGCAGACGACCATCTTTTTAACCTGGCCATTGTGCAGCGTTCGTACCCGTTGAAGGTTTGGATTGAATCGACGTTTGGTCACATTATGGGCGTGGCTTATATTGCTGCCGACCATTGGTTTCTTTCCACATATTTCACACATTCTTGACATACCGATCGCTCCTTACACTGTTGATGCTATGCGCATTACGTATGGCAGGCGAACCCTTTTTTGAAAGTCCACCATTTTATCCCACCTTTAATTTCTTGCGTGCGCTTGAATAACGCTATGATCAAAACCTGGCTATATAAACTATTATTCCGTGTCTGTAAAGTGTTTTTTACTCAGAGGCGGCCTGTCGGGCCAGATGCGACTCACACTTGGCGATGTACTGGATCGCTTGCCGGTGTATGCCGACATCCGGGTATTTGGAAACCACGGCCTGGAAGCGATTCAGGGCTGCGGCATAGCGCTTGGTCTTATAGTAAAAAAGTCCGATGTAAAACTCATTGCCGGCAAGGTTTTTCAGGCACTTGTTGATGTGATCGACGGATCTTTCGGCATATATTGAGCCCGGATGCTGCTTTTGCAGTTGCCTGAATGTGTCGAGTGCTTTGTGGGTAGTGGATTGGTCTCGATCGACGGTGTCCATTTGGTCAAAGTAACAGCGTCCGATTTGATAAATCACGTAAGGGATTGCTTCATTGCCGGGGTGAAGCTCGGCAAATTCTTCGTAGGCAAATATTGCGTCATTATATTCTTCCTGGTGGTAATAGGCATCACCGATTTTCAATTCCGCCAGGATGACATATTTGCTGAACGGATACCAATCTTTCAACTGTTCAAAGGATTTTAACGCATCCTTGTAATCTCCTCGGTCAAATTGTTCGATGCCTTCCTGGACAAGGACTTCCGCCGATTTTACTTCCTCATCGGATTGAAACCAGGCGCATCCTGACAAAGAAACCAGCGCGACAATGCAAATACCGACAGCCGCTGATTTTTTGAGTTTTGCGTTCATGTTAATACGATTCAAGGTCAATAAGTTGCACGGCGACGGCCCTGAAGGGATCATCGTGTGCAGTCATCCAATTTATAGATCTGAAGAGGTTTGTTAAAGGGCTTTGTTGATGACTTCCTCAAGCTTTGATTTGGCAACCATACCGGTGATCTGATCGACGACATCGCCTCCCTTGAAGAGAATTAAGGTGGGAATTGCTTTAATACCAAATTTCCCCGGGGTAACCGGATTATTATCAACATTGCACTTGGTGAATTTGATTTTTTCGCCAAAATCATTTGCTAGATCTTCAACCACCGGTCCGATGGCTTTGCACGGGCCGCACCACGGCGCCCAAAAATCTACCAGCACCGGTTTGTCCGCCTGCAACACTTCGCTCTCAAAATTGTCGTCCTCGATGTCCATAATGCCTTCTGCCATGATTGATCCTTTCTTTTCAAATAATTTGCCCAATTATAGTGATGCGGAATACTGTTGTCAACCTCCCGCAAGCAACCCGGCTACCGGTTTCATCCGGTTTAAAAGCCGGTCGTTTCGGTGTAGCTAGGTTAAGTCTCAAATGGTCATCGTGTGCTTTTTCTATAATTTTATTCACCACAAAGAAACGAAGTACACAAAGGTTTTTCTTTTTTTTCTTTGTGATCTTTGTGGTATATATGAATCCACTGCCGTCCGGGGGATTTTGAATTCAACCCGCTGCCGGTGCAGCAGACGGCGATAAATAATTTTCAAGCAGGATGCATCGGAGGTAACAAGCATGCAGGACAAGATCCGGATCGGTGCATTGATATCAGGCACCGGAACCAATCTTCAGGCAATTTTGGATGCCTGCGATAAGGGCGCAGTGGCCGGCGAGGTGGTGTTCATCGGATCGGACAACCCGGAGGCCCGCGGGTTGGACCGGAGCAGCCGATACGGAATACCGACTTTTGTGGTCGATTACGGGGCCATCATCCAGAAATACCGCCGCACACCGGACGCTGTATCGATCCCGGCCGATTTCAATCTCGATGAAGTTCGGGCCAAGCAGACGTTGTTTGCAGATCCGGCCGACTGGCGGCAAGTAAACTTTTTTCTGACGACCCGTGCTGTGGCCGAATCGCGGCTGCTCGCAAAAATGGATGGTTATTCCTTCGACCTTCTGGTT
>Ga0136654_1000319_pt1 | contig 15234 bp, 11 predicted proteins | sample InaspJWI70metaG_FD_94865 | JGI IMG/M metagenome (GOLD analysis project Ga0136654, IMG submission 94865) | Marine gutless worms symbiont microbial communities from Oahu, Hawaii - Inanidrilus sp. 1 OAHU.JWI-70 metaG (version 2) | ecosystem: Host-associated > Annelida > Digestive system >... | reverse complement strand
TCGACTTCACCATCCGCAACGCCTGGCAGAAGTAATTAGAGGAGTTAAATTTGTCAATGGTGTCGAAGAAAAACGGATTGCCGCCTAATTTCTTCATACACAACTATTGACTATATCTCACCCCATCAACATCTGCACCAGAATAGTTGTTTGTCATTTTTGCAAGCGATTTAAAATTTAATGCTCCTGTAGGAATACCTATCATATTTTTTTTGAACATCTCAACTCTTGCTTCCTCATCCGGGGGAGGCACAAAAATCTGTCGTGAAAATCTACCCGGTCGCTTCATTGCAGGATCAACATCCCACGGCATATTGGTTGCCGCCAGAATTAAAATCCCGTCGTTTTGACTGTCAACCCCATCTAACTGAGACAAAAATTCATTTACAACCGTTCGACTATGCTCAGATATGGCTTTGGACCTGGAAAAAGCCAGGGCATCTAGTTCATCAAAAAACAGCACTGCCGGTTTTTGAGAGCGGGCTTTATCAAATAAAACTGACAGGTTTCGTTCACTTTCGCCGATCCACATGTTCATCACATCACTGACGCCGACAGACAGATAAAAGGCATTACACTCTGTAGCGATAGCCCTTGCTATCATGGTTTTCCCGCAGCCAGGAGGGCCGTACAGCAAAATGCCGCCTCCGGCTTTCTTTTTAAATTTCGCGAAAATACCTGGTCTTAAAAAAGGCTCAATGATATGCAGGCGCAACGTTTTTTTAAGGGCCTGCTTTCCGACAATATCATCAAAACCGATTTTGTCTCGCTCTTCTTTCTGATGAAAATTGATGATATCTGCGCCGCCCTGTTTTCCCTCGATGACTTTCAGGTCAGGGCCTGTTGTCGGCTTTGCACCTGACATTAGATCTTCCAGTTCGTCGATCATTTCAAAATCTTCAAAGGATTTTGCCGTTTTATAATATTTGACGGCATCATTAAACTGCTTTAAATGAAAAGCACATAGCGCAGCACCTGAAAACACTGCTGATCCTTTTTCATCTTGCGAAATAAGCAGCCTGAATTGCTTTTTGCTTTCTTCATAGTTGCCATTCTCTAAAAGCAGTTCGGCATATTTTAATCTCAGCTTTAAATTGAACGGGTCTTCTATCAATTTTTTTTCAAGTCGTTCAATATCCATTGTTTCCCTTATATTTCAATAATCGTTTTAATACAGGAGGGACGATCCAGCTATATGCGATGTAACCTAAAAGAGCGTATATGATAACTAGTGACTGATATTCAGGCAAATATTTTGTAGCCATCCTGGCAGCAATAATGAAGAGCACCCACATCACAGCTGAGGCGTGCCATCCCCACCGCTGCATGGGATATAAGGGCAGCACGGCGGGATGAGTGACTAAACGCAGGCTTTTTACCATTTCCAAATAACCTTTGTTATTTGGATTGTTTCTTAATAATTCCTGCGCGATTCTCATGGCAGCACGGTACTTTTTATTTTCAAGAAGAATGATATAAAGCGAGTGTGCGCTAAATTCTGCATCAGGATAATTCCTAACCATTTCTGCGAACTGATCTTTTGCCTTGACTTTGTTTCCTTTGCTCAATGAGCATAAAATTGAAGTAATAAGGGCGCCGGGATGTTCCGGGTCCAGCCGAAGGGCCTCAGCAGCCAGGTTTTCTGCTTTATCCAGGTTTATGGTCTGCATCATAAGGTGAGCATAGCTGGCAAAATATTCAGGCTCTCGTGGAAAATCTCTAATTAAGTCTATTAACAGGAGTTCAGCTTGAGGAAATTCATCTTTATCTTTATGCACCTGGGCAAGCAGGTATTTTGCTTGAAAGTAATCCGGATCTTTAGAAAGAATCTGTTTTAATGTTTTTTCAGCCTCATAAAAGCGGCCTGTTTCATTGTCAATGTTGGCTGATATATATTGCAAGTCAAGGTTATCCGGGTCTTTTGCCAAAGCAGTACCCAGCATGTTTTCAGCCATTTCATAGCGATTGCGTTCTATTAGATAAAAGAGTTTCTGAACGTCATCGATATTTTTATTTCCGTTTTCTTCCATGAGATTCCGCCTCAAATTGAAATGACAAGCATGCCCAAAAGAAATTGAAAAAATCCTCCTGCTAAAATACAGGCGATGGCTGATATCCAGGGATTGGGCCGTTCCATGTCAAAAAAAGCCATAGTTTTGTAATATTGCTTATGAAGGTAATAATATGCTGCCCAAAAGATTAAACCCATTCCCCGGCTTCCATATCGGTAAAACATATTCTCACGCCGCTGTGAGGCCGTCCATTCACTGACATTAGTTCCTTCAGGAATGTCGAGAATAAAAAACAGATAAACCAAAAATGCTGAGATACCAAAAAAATAAAATACCAGATCATTTTTTAGTCTTTTTAGTCTGTTGGAATTCAATGCCGATAGCAGCGTGATAGCAAGCGGTCCGCCAAAAAAAGCGGTAAAAAAACAGGCGCGAACAGAAAATATGGGCACCCTTTGTGCTTCGTTTGACAATGTAAGCTGTAACAAATGTTCAAGATTTCGGTTCATAATGTTCAAAGACGCCTTTTATTTTTATGTCGCTTTTTGCACCAAACTTCAATTGTGCTTTTATTTCTTTCTCGTCTATATGAGCCAGAGATAAGGTCTGGCATTTCCTATGTGGTCGATCAACAATGTCATAGATAATTTCTCTGGTGGGCAATTATTTTTATTTGATGCCGAACAGTGTTGATAGATGGAAAATTTTCTATATATTGCTCTTATAGCTTGGAAAATTTTCCATCTATAGTTATATTACGGCATAAAACATGGAAAAATAGCTCGTAATTTTTCCATGTTTTACCTATATTGCTAAATTTCATGGAAAATGAGCCCAAATTCAAATCAAATCCGAAATTGAAGCATATGGATCAGGTCCGTCAGGTTCTGAGATACCATCACTATTCGGATTAACTTCTTATTTTAACAGTTCTTTTTGTTAAAATGCAATATAGACTTCTGTAGTGGTTGTCAAAATAATGTTCCGATTGACACTCCATTGCTTGCAGCGGGGTAGTTCACTATGAATTTGCAGCGTAATAATTCAGGAAGTGGGATTGTCTTGGGGAAAGGGGATTTTGAGAATCAGAATATGTCCGGGCGAACATCCTGGTCGTAATCAACGCCGGGCATTCCGAAACCGTGATGCCGTAAGAATTCTTCTCGCATACCTTTGATATCCGTCAACTCCTTGAGGTTGTTAGAATCAACCAATTGCCAGAGCTTTGCAACCTCCTTTTGGACATCTTCACGCATCTCCCAGTCGTCTATCCGAATGCGACCTTTTTCATCACTGATGGGTTGGTTTTCAGTGAAAAGAAAGTCATGATAGAGTCGATACATTTGCTGAATACAGCCTTCATGCAGCTTTTTGGTTTTCATGATTCTGTAAAGCAGCGCAATGTAAAGGGGGACGGCCGGTATGACTGCACTGGCCCGGGTGACCAGTGCTTTGTTGACACTGATAAGGGCTTTGCCGGAAATGGGGGAAAGCATTTTGTTGATTTCTTCAGTCTTTTGCTCCAAATCTTTTTTAGCCGCACCGATTGTCCCGTCCCGGTAAAGGGCTCTGGTGTGATGCGAGCCGATATATGAAAAAGCAATGGCCAGAAAGCCTTGGGCGAGAAGGTTTTCCTGCAACAGTGTTTTGATCCACAGCATCCAATCCTCGCCGCCCATCACTTTAATCGTGTGGGCGATTTCTTCAATGTTGGCCGGTTCGGCCGAAACCTCGCTGACGATGCCGGTGTTGAAATCAACCGTTTTTGCAGTGAACGTCCGGTCGATCGGTTTGATCACCGATGAGTAGATTTCGCCGGTCTGCGGATCGATCCTTCGGGGTGCGGCAATACTGTATACGAGAAAATCGATTTTACCCAGGTTGTCTCTGATGATTCGGGCAACCTCGGACTTTATTTCATCTGAAAAAGCATCACCATTGACATTCCATACTGGATGGCCGGTCTTTTCGGCTGCCTGCCTGAACGCTTCGATGTTATACCACCCGGCAGTGCCGGTTTTTTTCTCCGTCCCGGGTCTTTCATATCCGACGCCGATGGTAGCGGCATCCGAGGCGAACGCCGAAACAATTCGGGCTGCCAGGCCATACCCGTTGGATGCACCGATCACTAGAACCTTTTTCGGGCTGTTGATTCGATCTCTGGCTTGGACGTAGTCGATCTGGGCATGCACCTGGGCGGCGCATCCCAGCGGATGAGCGTTGAGGCAGATATTTTTCCGTATTCGGGGTTTGATGATCATTATGCGAGTTTGCCTAATTCGACGTTCGATGTGTATTAAAGTAGGTATTAACTTGATTACGTCAACGCCGGCAAGGTTATATACTAATGCGGCAATAAATAATTAGACAAGTTAACTTGAATCCAGCTTTTTTTCACCGCAAAGACGCTAAGAGCGCAAAGGTGTACTATTCGAACTTGAACCGGGACATGTAATCCTGCAGCAGTCTTTTGTGCCTTTCAAGCATGGGTGGACAATCCTCGGCGCCTTTCACGCCTTCCATTACCCAGGTTGCGAATACCAGACAGGTCGGTGCCCCGCAGTCCCGGCAGTTCGTTTTTGGAAGCAGCTTCAGAATTTCCGGCAGTTTTAGCCGGGGCATGCCTTCATAGCTCGGTTGAATATCATGCCGATTGGCCCAGGCGTCGTTGATCTCCCGTTTGAGCCACCCAAGAATCCTGTCCGCCTCGACTTCGTCCTTCAGGGCATTAATGGCAATTTTGCGGCCATGGAGGGTGATCAATTTGCCGTGAACTTTAAATGTCACCGACGGCGGCCCCTGCAAATATTCGAAGCCGCCCAGCACGGCATTCAAATAGGGCAGGGCAGGGGCGATATCCTGATCCAGATGGGCGATACAGTGCAGGGATTGGAAAGAGGGATTGCAATCGGGCCGGAATATTTCTTTGGTGTAGCTATTGAGGATCATCGTTTCCTTTTACCCAAAATGTGATGGATTTTAGTAAGTACGTGTTAAAAGTTCCTTGGTTGAGCCGGTTGAGCCCGTTGCGCCCGTTTAGCCGGTTAAATAAGGATTTAATCTTTTTTATATATTTCGTTTACAATCAGCTTAACCACGCAAAGCGGGACTACATATCAAATCCTTAACTAGAGGTATACAGCCCCGAAAATCGGGATTTCATGTCGATTTTTTTAACTAGTGGTATTCAACCGGCTAACGGGCAAACCGGCAAACTGCCTTAACCGGCCAAACGGGCTAAACCGGCTAAACGGGCTCAACCTTTCTAGGGCTCACACGTCACGTGGCAGATCCCGGTCGGCGATTCAACGGCGAAAGGAAAGTACTTTTGCTTGAACTTCAGGGCGACATTAACCAGGCTGATCAAAACCGGCACTTCCACCAGGGGTCCGATCACGGCTGCAAACGCCTGGCCGGAATCGATGCCGAAAACGGCCACCGCCACGGCAATGGCCAGTTCAAAATTGTTCGAGGCGGCCGTGAAGCTCAAGGTCGTGGACTGCTCGTAGGTTGCCCCGACTTTCATGGATAAGAAGAAGGAGACGAAGAACATCACAACGAAATATATACACAGGGGTATGGCGATACGGAAGACATCCAGGGGCAGCTGAACGATGTATTCTCCCTTGAGCGAGAACATCACCAGAATAGTAAAGAGCAGGGCAATCAGAGTAATCGGGCTTATTTTGGGGATGAATTTTTCTTCGTACCACTGTATGCCTTTTGTTTTCAGGCCGACGAATCGGGTAATCATCCCGCCGATGAACGGTATGCCCAGGTAGATAAAAACGCTCTCTGCGATCTGGCCCATGGAAATATCCACCGCCGCGCCTTTCAAACCGAGCCATTGCGGCACGACGGTGATAAAAATATAGGCATAGACAGAGAAGAACAGCACCTGGAATATGGAATTAAACGCCACCAGGCCGGCACAGTATTCACGGTCTCCGGTCGCCAGGTCGTTCCAGACGATCACCATGGCGATGCAGCGCGCCAGGCCGATGAGAATCAGCCCCACCATGTATTCATGGTGGCCGGACAGAAAGCTGATGGCCAGCAGAAACATCAGGATCGGGCCGATAACCCAGTTTTGAACCAGGGAAAGAACCAGAACGCGCACGTTGCGAAACACGTGCCCGAGCTGTTCGTATTTGACCTTGGCCAGCGGCGGGTACATCATCAGAATCAGGCCAATGGCGATGGGGATGTTTGTTGTGCCTACCTGGAAGGCATTGATCACGCGGCGGATGTCCGGATAAAAATAGCCGCCGGCAACACCGACAAACATACCCAGAAAAATCCACAGGGTTAAATAACGATCCAGAAAAGAAAGCTTTTTTACAGTCGACGCTTGCATCAGCGTTTCCCCCTTCCACTTATAACTATATTCTAATATGGTTATTTAAATTTTTGCCCTCGCCCGAATGCCTCGGCCGTCTTTGGCGGCCGGCAGGAAGCTCTAACGTTTGCACAGCTCTTCCCGATTCAAAAGCGGTACTTTTTCGATAAGCTCCGACACCTGAGGATCGTCATTCAGCCAGTGTCTCAGGTTGCCAAGGAGACTGGCAGCATAGGGGCTGCTCATGCCGTTGGTCAGCGAGTAGTTGACCCACAGCCCATCTTTACGGGATTCGACCAGGCCGGAGTCTTCAAGCAGTTTCAAATGTTTGGATGCATTGGGTTGTGAAATTTCCAGGGCGCCTTGAATTTCACAGACGCACATTTCTTTTTCCTGAAGCAGCTTGAGGATCTTGACCCGGTTCGGATCGGACAGCGCTTTCATGACTTTGATAAATGCTTTCATAGATTCACCCTATATATTCATTTTTTGGAATATATCAGCTGATGCGCGCCTTTGTCAAACAAATTTTTCATGGGGTCGTTCCCTGAGGCGGGTCACTCATTTTAGTTTGCTTCAAACGGAACAAAATTTTAAAAATCGTAATAATTTCAATTATTTTGCTCCTTGCAGAAGAAACCTATAGATAACTTGATGCAACTGGCTGAGGGTAGGAGATTTGGAGGGATGAATCAATTCGGAGCGGCGCAGACGCGTTCCATAGAATCGTCATACAATGTTATTTGATACCACATATACTATTTTCAACCGGTCTGGATTGAAAACAAACGCGCCTTGAGGCCGGTTAGAAACCGTTGAATGTCCTTGTGGATCATGAATCCGCAGGGAACCAACAACAGGGTGATACCCGTGGAGAACAGCACACCGAATCCCAGGCTTACCGCCATGGGAATCAAAAACTGGGCCTGAACACTTTTTTCCAGGAGCATCGGAGTCAGGCCGGCAAAAGTGGTCAAAGAGGTAAGAATAATTGCGCGAAATCTCAAACCACCCGCGCGGGTAACCGCTGTATGCGCATCGCTGCCTTCGTGGTGAATCCGGTTGGCCGCATAAACCAGCACCAGCGAATCGTTTACTACCACACCGGCCAGACCGACCATACCGAACAGGCTCAAAATGCTGATATTAAAGCCCATCAGCAAATGACCCACCATGGCGCCCACAAATCCAAACGGAATGGCCGCCATAACGATAATCGGCTGGGTGAAAGACTTAAACGGAATGGCCAGCAGCGCGTAAATGCAGAAAAGGGCAATTCCGAATCCTTTGAGAACATCCGCCCAGGACTCTTTTTGCTGTTTGCCTTCGCCTTCAATCGTGTATCTCAAGCCGTAAAATCGATTTTGCATTTGGGGCATGAATTCAGTCGCAAAGGTGGTGCGGACCTCATTGGCGTTTGTCACCGTTTCGTCGACATCGGCGGTGACTTTAACGACGCGTCGCCGCTGGGCACGCTCGATAGTGGCGTAGCCCTGTTCCATGTTTACTTCGGCCACCTGGCTGAACGGAACCTGCGAGCCATCAGGTGCGCGAATTCGCATTTCTTCGATGTAGCCGATGGATCTGCGTTCGGTTTCCGGGTAGCGGATCATTACCTTGACCTCGCTCTTGTCTCGCTGCAGGCGCAGCGCTTCGGCGCCGTAAAATGCGTGTCGAACCTGGCGTGCCAGGTCGTTGAGCGTCAAACCCAGACTGCGGGCGGCCGGCTTGAGTTTTAGCTGAAGCTCTTTTTTGCCCGGCAGGAAACTGTCGCCGATATCAAATACGCCCGGAAAACGCCTGAGTTCGGCTTTGAGCGTATCGGCCGCCGCCAGCAGCTGCTCCTGGTCGTCTGAGGACAGGTGGATTTCAATCGGATTGCCGGCGCTGTGAATTTCGCTGCGATAGGAAATCGACTGGGCATCCGGGATCGTGCCGATCCTTTTGCGCCATAGCCGGGCCAATTTGGCGGTGCTGATATTGCGCTGCTCGCTGTCCAGCAGGTTGATCCAGACCTGCCCCAGATGGCCGCCGGTTCCCCGGGTGGAGCCCCGGCCCGAGTGCCTGCCGATCAGCGAGAGGCTGTATTCGAGCAACGGCGGCTGGTTTTCAGGGCTTTTTTGATCCATTTCCGCCAGGAGCTCCCGGGCGGTGTTTTCGATGTAAGCCACCACCTCTTTAGTTCTTTCCACCGGGGTGCCGGTGGGCATGGTGATGTAGCAGCGCATGGTGTTGCCTTCCACTTTGGGAAAGAAAGTGAACTTGATCCAGCCGGCTTTCCATACGCCGAAACTGAGCACCAGGACAGCGATTCCGCATGCCACCGTTGCATATCGCCATTTGACGCAGAAGTCCACGAGCCGGGCGTAAGGATGTTGAATGACCCATTTCAGCCAGCGGGCGGAGATTTTTTCCTTGCGCCGTGCGGCTCCTTGATATTTTAACCTCTTTTCAGCGCTGCGATTCAAATGGGCCGGCAGGATCATCAATGATTCCACCAGAGAGCCGAGCAACACAAGGATGACGACGATGGGGATATTGCGCATGATTTTGCCCATCCTGCCGCCGGCCATCATCAGGGGATAGAATGCGACCACCGTGGTTAAAACCGCAAATATGACCGGCCGGCCCACCTCGAGAGCACCTGTCACGGCCGCTTTTAAAGGCGGAAAACCCTGCTCCTGTTTGCGGAAGATGTTTTCGCCGATGATAATGGCGTCATCCACAACGATTCCCAGCACCATGATAAATGCAAACAAAGAGATCATATTGATCGAGACGTCATAGTAGGGCAGCACGAACAGACCAGCCATAAATGATATCGGGATACCCAGCGTAACCCAGAAGGCCAGCCGCATATCCAGGAACAACCAGAGCAGAAAGATTACGAGAATCAGACCGATGGCCATGTTGCGCAGCAGCAGTTCCATGCGGCTTTTCAATATCCGTGAACGATCTCTATAATAGGCGATATCGACCCCTTCCGGTAAACTGGGCCGCACTTCTTCGATGTATTGCTTGACCTTTGCGGCGACGTCCAGTGCATTCTGGTTCGCAACCCGGTAAACCAGAATCAGCGCCGTCGGCTTGCCCTGGAAACGCCCGCCCAGATCCACATCTTCAAACCCGTCGCTGAGGGTCGCCAGTTGGCCCAGAGTGACCTTGCTGCCGTCGGCGCGCGTGATCACGGCCACATCCCGGTAATCCTCCGCAAAGTAACGCCGGCCCTTGGTGCGAATCAGAATCTCGCCTGCTTTGGTTTTTATACGCCCGGCCGGCAGATCCAGACTGGCTTTGCGAACCGCATCCGCCACCTGGTCCAATGTCAGACCGTAGCGGCGCAAGGTGGCCTCGGAAACTTCAATCTGTATCTCCGGATTGCGCATACCATGAATTTCGGCCAGGGTGATGTCGGGCAGATTGGTGATGTCGTCCTTGACTTTCTCCACCAGGTGCTTGAGGGTCGATTCGGATGTATCGCCGAATACGGCGACGTTGATGACGCGACTGCGGCGGGTGACTTCACTGACGACCGGCTTTTCTGCTTCCTCCGGCAGGGTCGTAATGCGGTCTACAGAAGCTATGATTTCCTCGAGCAGTTTTTTTAAATCCCAGTTTTTTACGACTTCTATGGTTATGAAGCCGCTGCCTTCCCGCGAGACGGAGTCGATTCGTTCGATACCGGCCAAGCCGGCCACGTTTTCTTCGATCTGGCGGATGATGCCCTCTTCGACCTCGGCCGGTGATGCGCCCGGGTAGGCGGTGGAAATGGTGATAATGTCCAGTTCGGTCTCCGGAAAAACTTCGACCTTCATAGTCATGCCGGTAACGACACCGGCTGCCAGCAAGAAAAACATGAGAAGATTGGCAGCGACGTGATTATCGGCAAACCAGGCGATGAAATTTTTCATGATGCCTTCTCCCTGGCGTAGTTGCCGATTCGAACCCGCATGCCATCGGTGACAGCCTTAATCGGCGAAGTAACAATCATTTCACCTTTCCGGAGACCGGATTTTAAAATGACGTTGTCCGGAAACAAGCGGGCAACTTCAACCGGGCGAAAGGAAAGCAGGCCATTTTCATCCACTACCCACACGATGTTATTTTCGCGCAGCGCAGAGCGTGGAATGACCGTGGCCGCCTCAAGTTTGCGCCCCTGGATATCGACCTTGACAAACAGGCCTGCTGCCAGCGGTGGTTTTGTATGATACGGTTTTTCGACCCGCACGACCACATTGATCATGCGGGTGCGCTCATCCAGTTTGCCTTCAGCGCGATTCACCCGGCCGGTCCAGGTCAAATCTCTTCCGGCGATCCTAGCCTTGATCTTGGCCGGCGATCCGGGACCGCTTCCCGGTGTGAAGCCCGGAACATGAAACCAGAAAAGGCTTTCATCTTCAAGGGGTACTACGATTTCGGCCGCCTTGGTCGAAAAAAGAGTGGCCAGGCTTTGGCCGGTGGAAACGTACTGACCGATATCGACGTTTTCTTCACTCACCCGTCCATCGAACGGGGCTTTCATTTCGGTGCGCGCAAGATTTAAGGTCGCCTTTTTCAAATCCGCACCATCAGCAGCCAGCTTTGCCTTGGCCGCTTCCAGTTGCGGCAGCTTGGCGACCAGGGCCGGCGGATTACGCTGGATTTGCGGCTTGCCTTCGTTGAGCAGTCGCCATTCTTCCTGGGCCGCGGCCGCCTCTTGCTCGGCCAGTCTCAGCGCACTTTCCGAATCTTTGATCCGGGCCCGGGCCAGGGTGACTGCCAGTCGATAATCGACCGGATCGATGCGCACCAACACTTCGCCTTTTTTAAAATCTCCGCCATCGACCAGGGCCGGGGAGATATATATGATCGGGCCGCTGACCTGGGGCACCAGCTGAATTTCGCGCAGCGGCCGGACGGTGCCCTCGCCGACAACCGGTATGGCGACATCATCGATTTGAACCGGCACGGCGCTGACCATGGGTATCGGTGCCGGCGGCTTGGTTTTTTTCAATTGCGGTTTATTGGCAGTTAGTACCAAAAAACCGACCACGCCGGCGCTGATGAAGGATAGGGTCGCAAAAATGTGGACGATACGTCTGGCTGTTTTACTCATGGCATTTGCTCTATAGCCCGTTAGCCGGTTTGCCGGTTAGCCCGTAAGCCCGTTTAGCCGGATCGAACGCTTCCTTTAAATAAATGCGATGTGAAATCCCCGCGTTTAAAATATTGTCCACCCGATTTTCTCCGCCTCAACCGGGACCGGTTCGGCCCAGCCGCCGCCAAGGGCCCGGTGAAGGTTTACACGATTGGCCATAACCGACAGATCAACCAGTGCCAGATTGTCTTCCGCTTCAAACCTTGTCTGCTGTGCATCCAGCACATCCAAGTAATTGGTCAGCCCGAGGATATACCGATTTTCGGCCACCCGCTGCGTGGCACGCGCCTCTTCCAGAAATTTTAAAAATCTTTCGCGGCGCTCCAGCTGCTTTTTACGGGCTAAAAGGGCGCCTTCGACCTCGGAAAAGGCCGTCAAAACCGTATTGGTATAAGCAGCGGCCTGCTGCCGGTACCGGGCTTCGGCCGCTTTCTGGCCGGCTTTCAGCCGGCCGGAATCAAATATGGGTTGAAAAATCCCCACCGTCAGATTCCAGAAATCACCGTCGGCCTGAAACAGATCGCCGAGTTCGCCACTGGCGTAGCCATAAGAACCTGTGAGGGTAATGGTTGGAAACCGCCGGGCTTTGGCTACGCCGATACGTTCGTTGAGGGTTTTAAGCTCAGCCACAGCAGCCCGGATATCCGGCCGGCGCAGGAGCAGCTCCGAGGGCAGTCCCGGTGGTACCGGCTCCAGCCGCTGGTAATAATCCTCGGGTTGGACACGGGGCGGTTGGGTTTGCGGATATCGCCCCAGCAGAACCGCCAGCTGCTGCTGATTGACCCCCAGATCCTGCTCCAGCTGGGGAATCCGGGCTTCGGCACCGGCCAGGATACGGCGTGCCTGGCGTACATCCAGGGCTGACACCAGACCGCGCTGGAAACGGATATTTACAAACTCCAGGCTGCGGCGGAAGGCTTCGACACTCTGATTCGCAATCTGTAGCCGTCGTTCCAGGGCTTCGATTTGCAGGTAAAGATTGACGGTTTCAGCAACGACTGTCTGGGCGATTGTGTGCTGATTTTCCTCCGCCTGCAGGATTTCGTTAATTGCCGCGTCCGAGGCGCTGGCCAGGCGCCCCCACAGATCCAATTCATAAGCCGCGGCCAGTCCGATATCGAATGTATCGAAAGTGACACCCTGGTCGATGCGTCCCCCGCCGGTCTTGCGGCGATCATAGCCGCCTTCTATGTCCAGGGTAAGGAAGCGATCGGATCGAACCTGAATATACCGGTAGCGGGTTTCCAGAATCCTATCAGCGGCCTGTTTGATATCCCAGTTATTCTGCAGTACGTCGTCTACTAGCAGGTTGAGATCCGGATCGCCGAAAACTTCCCACCAGCGGTCTTCCAATGTAACAGAGGCGTTTGATGTTTGTTCAGCCGCCGCCAGCTGAAACGATTGCGGCGTTTCGATTCCCAGGTCCGGCTGCCGGAATTCGGGTGTCATGTTGAAGCAGCCGCTCAAAAAAGGCATTACAAAGATAACAAACCAGCCTAGAGGTCTTAACTTAGAATTTGATCTTTGCATCATTTAATCAGAGGGGTGATATCTATATTAAATTCAACCCAATCCATTTAGCCGATTCTATTGCATACGAATCTCCGTCTTCCGTATCTTATCTCTGCTTGCCTGTTAACACATATAATAATTCGATTTTGCAGGCGATCAACATTTTATATGATATGAGAATGCGTATGCGGCCCGGGATTCCCATACGGCGGCCGATCGACGATAAATTATCTGATCCTATTATTAGGCACAGAGTTGATTTTGCGCCGCATGGAGATATAAATAGTCGCTAAAAAGTTCGATGTCCATTCCATTTAAGACGCACGTATGAAGGATTTTGTCGACAAGAAATTATTTTTGAGCGAGCCCTTCGCGACTATTCATTGAAAAGGTGCTCAGGTGTGTTGTATGTATCGCTGTAAAGATCTAAGGATATGGTCAGGAACAGCAACAACCCAGCTGGATCAGAATACAAAAAGGAGATAACATTGTCTGGAAACCGGGCATTGGAAAAATCGGCATTGTTTGTGGCCACACTCTCTTCATTTATGGCTCCTTTCATGATCTCGTCGGTAAATGTCGCCCTGCCGATGATTCAATCCGAATTCTCAGCGGATGCCGTGATGCTGAGCTGGATTGCCACCGCATATCTGCTGACGGTGGCCATGCTACTGGTGCCGATGGGTAAAATCGGCGATATTTACGGAAGAAAAAAAGTCTTCACATGCGGCTTGGCTTTTCACACGGTGGCCTCTTTCTTCTCCATATATGCGCAGTCGGTGAACATGTTGATCACCTTGCGGGTATTCCAGGGTTTCGGGACTGCCATGTTTGTAACCACGGGTATGGCGATTCTGACTTCAATTTTTCCGCCGCAAAAACGCGGTCGGGCGATCGGAATTTATGTTGCCGCCGTATACATCGGGCTTTCCGTCGGACCGTTCGCAGGCGGGCTGCTTACTCAGCATTTGGGGTGGCGCAGTATTTTCGCGGTGGTGGTGCCGTTCGGTGCAGCTTCCGTTCTGGTTGCATTAAAATTTTTAAAAGGTGAATGGGCGGATGCCAAAGGAGAAAAGCTGGATGTCGCCGGCAGCCTGCTGTATGGATTTTCCATCTTAATATTAATCTACGGCGCTTCGCTGTTGCCGGAAATGATAGCCGTTTATTTGATGCTCATCGGTGCTCTGGGACTGACTGCCTTTGTACGGCTTGAGCTCCGAATTCAATTTCCGGTTTTCGAGGTGCGTTTGTTCGGGGATAACAAACTGTTTGCCTTTTCCAGCCTGGCTGCGCTGATAAACTATTCGGCGACTTTTGCGATTACGTTTTTGCTCAGTCTATACCTGCAGTACATCAAAGGGATCACGCCCCAGTACGCCGGCTCCATTCTTATTGCCCAGCCGATCGTCATGGCGTTTTTTTCGCCGCTGGCCGGCCGGCTGTCCGACAAGATAGAGCCCCGCAAGATTGCCTCGGCCGGGATGATGATTACCGCCGCCGGCCTGCTGGTGCTGGCCTTCGTCGGGCCGGATACGTCAAAAATTTTCATCGTCTGTATACTGGCGATACTCGGGTTAGGGTTTGCCCTGTTTTCATCGCCCAACATGAATGCCATCATGGGTGCCGTGGAGAAGAAGTATTTTGGGATCGCAGCCGGAACCGTCGCCACCATGCGGCTGCTGGGCCAAATGACCAGCATGGCCATCGCCATGGTCATCTTCGCTATAATCATCGGCCGGGAACAGATCTCACCTGCCAACTACGATTTGTTTTTGAAATGTATGCGAGTGTCGTTTGTTGTATTTGCACTGCTTTGCACGATCGGAATCTTCTTTTCACTTTTTAGAGGCACGTTAAGAGAAGCCTCTCTTCCAGGGTGATTCCAACTGACTACATAATGCCTGCATAAAAAGTTCGTACTTATTCAGCGGGTTAGTTTCATCGCCCATTCGCTTCAGGCCTCGCTTTGCGAGCTTCCGACTTCGCTCGTAGAGCTACGACGGGACAAGACGACCCGACTAGCCGCTCATTCGAGCCGCAGAGGAATCAGAGTAGATTCTTCATATCACTTTCTGCTGAGGGGTCGGAAAGCCCTCTTTTTAATCAAACACAGAAATCCTGGTCCTCCCTCCGGGCTGTAGGCCTACGGGCCGGAAGCTGGGCCAGGTCAGAGGCAACTGGCTATGCCGTAGACAAACGTCTTTGGGTTGATGGAATACTGGAATGTTGGAATA
>Ga0136654_1000317_pt1 | contig 15245 bp, 17 predicted proteins | sample InaspJWI70metaG_FD_94865 | JGI IMG/M metagenome (GOLD analysis project Ga0136654, IMG submission 94865) | Marine gutless worms symbiont microbial communities from Oahu, Hawaii - Inanidrilus sp. 1 OAHU.JWI-70 metaG (version 2) | ecosystem: Host-associated > Annelida > Digestive system >... | reverse complement strand
AGAACCGCCGATGCCAGAATCGGTTTTATCACTGCTCTCTCCTAATTGTTTGCAGCGAGACTGTTTCAAAACCGGCTCGCCGCACCTTATCCAGAGCGGCAATAATTCTTTCATATTCAATACTCTCATCTCCCTGTATGACGAGCTCTCGCACAGCCTGATTCGCAGCCTCATCCCGTAAGACCGATTCGATTAAACCCCATTCTACCCCCTCTCCGTCAATTGATACTGAGCCGTCTTCATGCAGGGTAAGTATGATTCCAACTGCCTGCTTATTCTCTGAAGTATCTGATTCAGGCAGAGCAACTTCGATATAGTTTTCTTGGCGGAAGCTGGTATTCAAGACAAAGAATAGGCAGAGCAGGAAGATGATATCGATCAGAGGGGTTAGTAACAATCCTCCTCTATTACTTATTCCTAGTTTCTTTCTTAGGGACATACTGTAAACCTGATATCGAAAGGCATTCGGCGACTATTTCATCCAGCAGCTCTGAATGTCGATTTACGATCGCCTCAAACAGATGGAGCGCCAGCATTGCTGGAATTGCCACAGCTAATCCCGCGGCGGTTGTAACAAGGGCCTGAGAGATGCCGCCAGCAAGAACATATGGATCCGAGCTGCCGGTTGCGCTCATTCTGGAAAAGGCGGTAATCATACCGGCCACAGTGCCGAAAAGTCCCATGAGCGTTGCCACATTGCCGATGCCGTTCAAGATTGGAAGATTGCGCTCCATTCTACCTAAGTATTTTTCACTCAGAGCTTCGAGTTTTTGCTTATATATCTGCGGAATCGATCTAATCCTTGTTGTAAGCGCGAATGCCAGTAGAGTTTTTTCTAGGCTCAAATCCTTTTCAGGAAGGATTTTGAGAATCAGATTGACAGGTGTTTTCCCTATTCTGCCCAATGCCTCTCTGAAAGCACTTTGAGATCTAACTCGAGTTCTGTAATAGAAGGCAGTTCTTTCCAATATTATTCCAAGCGCAACCACGGATAGTAAGATTATCGGACTGAGGATTAGCCAGTTTGCTCTAATCAGTTCATTCATCAACCGCTCCATTGCTCTTCCAGGCGAGGGCCAGCTTCAATGAGGGGCTATTCCATGGCATTCCCGCGTATGCCGACACGCTAGCTCTCCAGTTCTCATGGATTCTCCAGTCCAATCCCAATCCTATTATAGCCTCTTTGCCCCTAGAGCCACCGAGGAATTCACCAAGTATCGCATCTTGCGAACCACTGAAGATGTAATAGGATAGTCTTTCGCCCGTCAATTCGATTTTGCCCTCCCAGACATTGGTGTATCCAAGCAGGGAAAAATCCAATTTGCCTGAAAGATCAATACGGTGATTGTTGAACTTATAGCCAATCGATGCCAGTCCCCGCACGCGCTTATCATCCCTGTCTACGACAATTCTGTTCTCTACTCCGCAGAAACGCCCTTCAGCATAGGATATTTCGAACAGATAACTAACTCGCTTTTTTTCTACCTGAGTGATTCCTAAGCGATACTTGGATTGAATCGGAATCTGAGCTTCAAAGCTGATTAATCTCTCTCTGAAAAACAGGCTCCCCAGATTATCCGGATATCTCATAAGAATCTCTGCATTAGCATAGATGCTTATACTGTCGTCTACCAACCAGCTAAGGCCTAAAAAAGGCATTACTCGAATTCTGCTAGGGTAATCATAGGCCATATCAACCCCAATTTCACTGCGCAGCCCATAGCCAGGTAAGTTCGGGCCAATCGCAAATGCTGCCCGACCGCTTATTCCTGTATCAGCTACGCTATGCGATACGCTGCCTTCAATCTTTGTAATTATTGACCAATCACTCTTCTTGAGTCGAAAGAATAGGTCTACGGCGCCCAAAATGGATAGGCGATAGGGTGAGTAACCGAAATAGTGTAATCCGATGAAGTAGCTGTCGGGCTGGTTTATTCCCCTGTCCCAATTCAAGGTAGCAGCTGAATATGGGAGTATTCCGCCCTCCTTCATCCCAATTCTAACGGCGCTCGAAAAAAGCCCGCTTCTCTCCCAGCCAATCTCGCCAGACCAGGGACGCGCGCTTGTCTTGAGAAATGGGATGAAGATAGCTCCTCTAATTTCTCCAATATTCTCGAATGTGCGGCCTATGCCAAGGTCGGCTCCTTCTCGGATATCCGAGAGAAGCCTGGCGCTCCACGTTCCCGGTTGAAGGGGTCCTAATTTCATGAATGAGACATTTCCCAGCAATTCCAATGTGCCGATGCCCACCGTTGGATCTGCAACAGGCAAATTGTCGGGCAGGGATTCTGGAGCATTTAGATAATTCTCTACGGGAATTCTATACTGCCGTCGATGCCACAGAGGAGTGGGATTCCAGGTTGCCGCTAAATCCGGAAACTGATCGGGAAGTGGTATATCTGGTTCCGCGTCCCTGATAATTACTAAATCCGGAAGTTCGAGCGCCTGTCCATGGACAATTCCGTATGTCAGCAGGAGAAGCCCAAGAAAGAATACTAGTTTAGGCGCCCGGGGTGGACTGAGTGTTCTCATCGGTTCTATTTTATCGTAAAAATATTCGTAGCCGGAAGAATGGGCTCGAGTGCGGCTAGCTCGGGGTGAAAAATAGCTCCGCCCGCGGCTAAAGGAGATTCAGGGAGGAATTTTGAGTGTTATGAAAGCTCCGTCTTTGGATTATTGCTTATGCGCCCTTGCCGGGAAGCTCTTAGTGCTGTGAGATTGCGCTGACTTCTATGAGGACTTAGAAATGAGCAAAACCAGGGATATTTGGAAGGGTTTGGTTGCAATCGAGGGCATCGACGGCTCCGGTACAACCACCCTGCTCAACTCGCTAAGGGAATCCTTGACGGGCAGGAATATACGATTTGGCGCTGAACCGACAAATGGAAGTATCGGAGGCGTGATAAGAGATGCGCTTTCAGGCCGCAATGTGCTGACCCCAAAAACCTTAGCCCTACTTTTCGCGGCTGATAGACGCGAGCACATATACGGAGCGGATGGAATTCGAGAGAGTCTGGATTCGGGGTATATCTATATCACTGATAGATATCTATTCTCTTCGCTGGCCTATCAGACACTTTCAGTGGATTGGAACTGGGTAGATAGATTGAACTTTGAGTATCCCCTTCCGAGCCATATGATTTATCTTAAGATACCGGTGGAGCAGGCTTTGGAACGCATTTCGGCGCGGGACGGAAAGGATATTTTCGAAACAGCGGAACTGCAGCATAGGGTTGTTGAAAGCTACATGCGATCGATTGAAAAATACTGGAATTCGGGCATAAAATTCCTTGAAATCGACTACCTTAAAACCCCGAAAGAAGCGTGCGCCGCAGTATTGAATTTCATCAGCGAGCTACGTTCACCAAGGATGCCTTGAGGCTGCCGGGCTAGTCTCAAGCGCTCTGATGCTAACCGAACTGTAACTGAACCCAAGGCATATCGATACCGATAAAATACAAGATGGCACAGCGCATTGTAGCTTTTCTCTCCCTTTTAATACTTCCCATAAGCGATCTTTCTGCTTGGAAGATTAAATACGCGGAGCAGTTCTATAGGCTCTATCACCAGCACATGTACCGCTATCCCGAGGAAGGCGCTGAAAACCTCTGGTACTTATCAATGGCCCTAAGCTCGCCCTTTGCAAACCCCCTTAACGCCTTGGCAAAGATAGAGAATGAACTCGAATGGGAAAAATACAGGAACCTCTTCTCGATGCATGTGCATCTGCGGATTGTCGACGAATACCTCAGCTTGGCGGCAAAATACGATAAATTTAATGCGTATTTTTACAATTATCCGTGGAAGTTGGCGAATCTTGACAGCCTCAAAACCGCCGAGGCCTACTACAAACTGGCGCTTGAATCCTGGGAGGCAGCCCGCCTATATGGCAAAGCCGCGCGAGAGCGAAGATTTAATTGGATTCACCTGGATGAGATTCAGTTTTGGGAAGACGAGGCCCTGCGTATAGAAAACGAAGAACTTGATTATGGCGATATCATCGCGGTTCATCTTTCGCGTTTGGCTAGGGTGCGCTCTGAGTTCGCCTCAATGGACTATGAGACCTATTAGACTACTTTCGATCCCCTTAGAATACGATTTCTTGCCTTCCTATCTGATTAGCATTGCATCTCCGTAGGAAAGAAAACGATAGTTCTTCTCTATCGCAATGTCGTATAAGTTCAAGAGACGCTCCCTTCCCAGGAAGGCAGACACCAGCATAAGCAGGGTGGATTTAGGCGTATGAAAATTTGTGAAGAGCTGATCGACCACCTTGAATTTGTATCCAGGATAGATGAATAAATTCGTCTTCCCGGCTCCGCCTGCCAGTCCATCTGAGCCCCACGAAGCTTCAAGAGTTCTCACCGTCGTGGTTCCCACGGCCAGCACTTTTCTACCATCCTTTTTGGCCGCGATAACCTTCTTAGCAGTTTCACTGGGGATGCTGTAGCTTTCGAAGCGCATGCTGTGATTTTCTATCTCTCTCGCTCTTACCGGCGTAAAGGTTCCAAGCCCAACCTGGAGGGTTATCCAACAAATATCGATGCTCTTCTCGCGCAGGGCTCTCATTGTCTCTCGGGTGAAGTGCAGCCCAGCGGTGGGAGCGGCCGCGGAGCCGGTATTTCTGCCATACACAGTCTGATAACGCTCTTCATCTTCACAATTGCCTGCTCTGCCGATATAAGATGGAAGCGGGATATGGCCATGGCTTTCGAACCAGGATTCATCGGGATTTGGGTTTAGCCTTATGGTGCATACATTGTCCGATCGGAGATTGGTAACAGTGCCCACTGTGTTTCCGGGGAAAAGCCAGTTCTGACCAATGCGCTTCTTTCTCATCCTGTTCACGATGCAATCCCATTCTTCCTTGTGAGTTTTGCGTAGGAAGAGGAATTCCGAAACCCCCTCGGTATCAAGCCTTTTGGCAAATACCCTAGCCTTCCTAACCCTGGTATCATTGAAAACCATCACAGTGCCGGGGCTTAAGAGATTTGGAAGCTCGGCAACCACAGTATGCAATAGGGAGCCGATTTTGTTTCTATCGCACACTATCAAACGACTATCGCCGCGCTTCTCGGATGGAACCCTCGCTATTAAATCGTCTGGGAGATTAAATGAGAAGAGGCTGGTTTGCACCTGGTTTTCGTCCGAGATGTTTATGCGCCAAATCCGTTACAACACGGCCGCGGGGGGTTCGCGCCAGAAAGCCCCTCTGTATGAGATAGGGCTCATAGAAATCCTCAAGGGTATCAATTCCCTCTCCAATGCTTATAGCGAGCGTTTCCGCCCCCACCGGTCCCCCTCCGTAGTTGTCGATTATAGCGGCTAGAATCCTCCTATCCTGCTCCTCGAGGCCCTCATTGTCAATCTTCAATCTTTCAAGTCCAAACTCGATAATACTTCGATTAATCAATCCTACTCCCTCAACCTGGGCAAAATCCCGCATTCGTCTGAGAAGCCGGTTCGCCACCCTCGGAGTTCCCCTGCTGCATCGTGCAAGCAGGCTCGAAGCATCCTTATCAACGGCTATATTCAGAATTCCCGCCGTCCGCTGCAGTATCCGCTCCAATTCAATTGCTTGATAGAACTCTATGCGTATCGTTATCCCGAAGCGAGAGAATAGCGGGCTTGTAACCCTTCCCGGCTTAGTAGTAGCGGCCACCAGCGTAAACGGCGGCAGGGGTATTCGCACCGTTCTAGCTGCCGGACCCTGGCCTATTATCCAATCGAGCTCATAATCCTCCATTGCGATGTAGAGCATCTCCTCAATCGCGGGCTTCAATCTATGAATTTCATCGATAAAAAAGACTGTATGCTTCGGTATGGTGGAGAGCATGCCGGCAAGATCCTTCGGCCTTTCTATTGCGGGCGCACTGGTAATCTTGAGCTCGGCTCCAAGTTCATTGGCTACGATATAGGCCAGCGTGGTTTTCCCCAAGCCCGGCGGTCCACTCAGAAACACATGGTCGAGGGGCTCGCCGCGAGCCTTTGCCGCATTGATGAATATGGAAAGATTGGACTTGAGTTCTTCCTGACCCTGAAAATCCCTTAGAAATTTCGGCCTTACGCCCATGTCCAATTCGTCCTCGTCAAATGCGGCAGTTGGGTCGAGTGGTCTATCATTCATCACTAGCGCCTACTGACTCATCGCCACTATCGCTCGCCGGAGAATCTCCTTCTCCTTCTCATCGGAGCTCAAGCCGTCCAACTCAGTACTTCTAAGAATGGAGCTAACAACCCTGCTCGCCGATTTGGAATCAAAACCCATGGCAACAAGCGCATTGACAACATCCTTCTCCTGAGTGGGAACTGCACCTTCTGCGGCGCCCGTATCAACCAGAGAGCCGCGAAGCTGGAGCACAATCTTTTGCGCGGTTTTTTTGCCGAGTCCGGGAATGCGTTCCAGAACAGAGAGATCCTCAGTATCCAAGGCCCTTAGGAAACGCGAAGGAGTGGTTCCCGAAAGTATCTTCCTAGCCAAGGAGGCGCCAACACCGCTGACGGTTTTCAAAGAGAGGAAAAGTCTGCGCTCTTCAAAGGTGGAAAAACCAAACAACCTCATCACGTCCTGGGTATGGTGAAGGTATGTGTAAACCAAGGTTTCCTCGCCTACTTGAGGAAATAGCGAAATGGAAGTAGACGTAGTATCTACTGCCCATTCCAAACTGCCGCAGTCGATGCCAACCTGATCCCCGGATTTATATGTCAGCGTGCCCCGGATGCTGTTAAGCATAGCTCCTCATGGTGGATAAAAGTTATGGCGGCTGCAAGCGCATCGGCCGCATGATCGGACTTCGGTATATTGGACAATCCCAGTAGAATCTTCACCATCTCCTGAACCTGCGTTTTTCGCGCCCTGCCCGATCCCACTACCGACTGCTTGATAACCAGCGGAGAAAATTCCCCAACCACCATGTCCCACTCGGCAGCGGCCAGCAAAATCACACCGCGAGCCTGAGCCACAGCCATAGCCGATGAGATATTCTTCAGGAAATAAAGAGTTTCTATCCCGATGGCGATCGGCCTCAGCCTATCGATAATCGCGTTAAGTTCGTTGTACAGCACAAGCAGGCGCCTAGCCGGCAATTCATTCCGATCGCTGCTTATACTGCCATGCTCAACATGCTTATAGCGGGCGTCAATGGAATCAACAACGCCCCACCCAATGTGCCTAAACCCAGGATCGATTCCCAGAACCCTACCATTCATTTACGGCATCTCGAAATTATCCGGAATATCGAGATTGGAAGCAACCGACTGGATATCATCGCTATCCTCCAGCAGTTCTATCAAATGCAGCACCCTGGCGGTTCCCTTATTATCAAGCGCGACGGTGTTCTTTGGCACCAGGCTTAGCTCCGCGCTAAGCTGCTCGAACCCAAGGCTCTGTAAGAATTCAAGCACATTTACGAAGTCTCCGGGGTCTGCAATCACATCTATAACTTCGCCTTCTTCTGCGACATCCTCCGCTCCAGCCTCAAGGGCAGCCTCGAATAGGGCATTGAAATCCACTTTGGCGTTCTCATAAGCTATAATGCCCTTTCGATCGAACATGTATGAAACCGAGCCATTTGAAGCCATCTGACCCCCATTCTTGGATAGTACGGCTCGAACATCGGCGGCTGTTCTATTCTTGTTGTCCGTAAGCGCCTCTATCATCAAACCCACTCCACCCGGCGCGTATGCCTCATAACTCAGCTCAGCGTAGTTAGACTCTTCCAGATTGCCCAGTCCCTTCTTGATGGCTCGTCCAATATTTTCTCTCGGCATATTGGCGGCCTTCGCCCTAGCCACAACAGTTCTCAGGCGGGGATTCATTGTCTCATTGCCCCCCCCCAGGCGGGCCGCAGCAGTTAGTTCCCTTGCAATCTTGGTAAAAACCTTTCCACGCTTGGCATCTGCAGTGCTTTTCTTATGCTTAATCGAACTCCATTTGCTATGGCCAGACATTCCGAGGGAACCCTCCCTATTCTCGCGAAACCGAGCGATTACTCACCGACAAGCCCTAGGAACAGTACCATTGTAGAAGTTTGGCCGTCAAGTTGGATTAACTTGGCCAGTCATAAGATCTGGACCAGTGAAAAGCATCCATTTCCAGGGCAAAGTCCACCAGTATCGAATCAACGAAGTCCATACCCTGGGCGCTAGGCCTGATTCTATCCCCCTCTGATACCACATCTTTCGAGGCAATTCTGCGAGAGAGGGTCCTTGGCGCCAATTTTGCCGGATCCAATCCGAAAACTCTGCCAAAGTGCTCGCCCGATATACCCTCCGACACCCGCATGCCCATAAGGAAATGCTCCAATGCAAAGTCCCTAACGCCTAGCTCGAATTCCGTGTAGGAATCTTTCGGCGATGAAAGCCAGGTTTGCAGATTGCTAGTTTCGATCCGCCGAACCGCGGAACCCTTGCCGCTGGGAATGGTTGAGAAGGCTCCAGGTCCTACGCCCAGATATGGCTGCATCCTCCAATAGGAAAGGTTGTGTCGCGATTCCTCCCCTGGAATCGCAAAATTGGAAACCTCGTATCGGGCATAGCCAATCTCATCGAGACGCTGAAGAGCCGATTCCCATTCCAGGGCCGCAACTTCCTTATCCGGAAGCTCCTTGACCCTCTTTGGATTTCCGGCCAGTGGACTTCGCTCCTCCACGGTTAGCTCATAAATTGATATATGACCCGGGAAATCGGCACTCGCCCTATCGATATCGCGGCTCAGCCGGTCTTCGCGGTAGGGAATCGCGGCCAGTAAGTCCCGGCTTAGTCTTCTTTTCCAGAGCCTATCCAGCAAAGTCTCAGCCCTATCTACGGCGCTGGCCCCCGCGGGGCGGCCGAGCCAAGTTAAAAGCTCATCCGAATAGGTTTGGACACCAAGACTTATCCTGTTTACATGGCTTCCCGATACTGCCTCCAAAAAATCGCGTGAGAGAGATTCCGGGTTCACTTCGATGGTGAATTCCTCCACCGCCCCCACCATCGAATTTAAGGCTTCCAGAAAGGCGCCAAGCGCCTTGGGTGGAATAAGACTGGGAGTACCCCCGCCAATGTAAATAGTAGAAATCTTCCGCGGCCTTAATACAGAAAGAGAGCTTTTCAAGGACATAAGGATTCCATCCAGGGTTCTAGTTATAATCTCGTTATTGAATCCGGTAGTGCTGTAAAAATCGCAGTAGCTGCAGCGCTTCACGCAGAATGGGATGTGAAGGTAAAGCGAAAGACTATTGAATTCTGCCAAAGGAGCTAGGCGGCCAATATGAGAAGAACACCTTCCCGTAGAGCATATTGCCCGTAAGGGTTCCCCAGTATCTAGAATCATTCGAGCCGGCGCGGTTGTCGCCCAGAACGAAGTACTCATTCTCGCCCATCACAATTAGATCCATATTTCCAGAGAGCGGCATTTCCGAAGTCCAATCCCTGGGCAAAACCTCCAATACAATGTCGTAGCCAATTCCGCTAGCCTCGAATTCGCTGATGAAGTATTCTTCCTCTCTGCCCCTTATGTAGGCAATCGATTCCTCTATCTGTATCGCATCGCCCGGAACAGCAATCACACGCTTTAGCAGCAAGCCATTCTCCCAATCCGCGCGAGAGAAGGAATCCAGCGTCAGGGTTTGAAAAGTCGTGAATCGAATGAGGGAATCTACAATCCTTAGATACCAGGGCCGCGCCTCGATATAAGGCGGTCGAAAGACAATGAAATCTCCCCTATTCGGAGAAAATCTCGGAGTTCCGTCCCCTCCTCGCATCAAATACGGATGAACAAGGACCCGCGAGCCCGCGGGATATCCGGGACTCATAGAATTGGTTTTCAGTTTCCAGGTTTCAACAAAAAACGTTGTAAGCAAGAGGTATCCGAAAAATATCGCTAGCACCACTCTCAAAACGCGCGCTCGGTGCCGTTTGAGACTCTTTCTATCTCCGTAAAACTGCCTAGTTCCGAAAGAAGGCATTATCGGATAGCGCGAATGCGCCGCAGGGGCCAGTAGATGAAGAGGGCGCGCCCCAAGATTTTCTTCGAGCTAACAGGGCCGAAGTAACGGCCATCCAATGAATCGCTCCGATTGTCGCCAAGAGGCAGAAGCCAATCTTCCGGTACATAAATTCCGCGTTCGTAAACAGCGCTGGCGTATCCTGCCTCCTCATCGTGGGGGAAGAGAGTCTGATATATATCGAACTCCAAACGTTCCATCTCGTATTGATCCAGCATCGTTTTCTTCAATGGAGACACCCAATCCGCAGAGGCCCTATCTGCAAGCGTGCGATCGGCTATTAAACCGGATCCCTCCAGATAAATCATTTCTACAGTTGCATCCAATTTGTCATAGTATTCCTCATCGAGCAGAAGATGATTACCGTATTCCTGATTCGCAAGCAGCTTGAAATCCTTCTCTTCAATTAGACTAGCCCAGCCCTTTGGCTGAATGTACAGCTTTGCCCGGCGAAATAGAACACGATCGCCATCTACGGCAACCTGCCGTTTTATTAGAAATTGGTGGGCGGTATCTCCACCCCTGATTCTATTCAAATCCACAAGCGAAAGCGTAACCATATAGAGCAGGCGCTGAGCAATCTCATGAAGAAGCGAGGGGCTCTCGTAATCAGGGTTTTCGAAAATAATCACCTCGCCTCGCCGGGGCTCTCTGAAGCCTGGAAGCTTGCCTATGCCCGGCAGCAGCTCCGGGCCGAAAATAACCTTGTCTACGAAAATTCTGTCGCTTCTGCTCACCTCCCCACTAAAGGGATCCCTACCGCCAATCAGCGTATCCCGCATTGAGCCCGAGGGTATCTGATAGGCCTGGAGCAGGTACTGATTGAGAAGCAGCACCACCATCACCGCCCATAGAAAGGCATCGACCCACTCCACCACTATTCCCCTTCCCATGTGCTTGCGCCTTTTTCTTTCCAATCTCCTCGCCCTTCTAGTGAGGATTTTCTCTGTCCAACCCTGCAGGCTATCTAAAAAATTCGAATTTCTATCTTTTTTCATGCGTCACATCCTATTCTGGCACTCTGCCACCGGCCGTGCAATCAGTCGTTGACCACCTTTTTACCACGAAACTATAATCAACGCCATGCACGCCCGAGAAAAGCGCACAGCAAAACGCCCCCGCGCAGCGACTCCTATCGAAAACATAAGAGTAAGCCTAAAACCAATTCTCGGTATCCACCCCCGCATATACGTTCTATTCATATGGCTGATTTTGATTACGCTCACCGTTTTCCTGCTGCTCATCCTGCCGGGAATAAGAAGCAACGGCACGGTGCTAACCGTTGAGAGCATCCCACCCGACGCCTCGGTAATTGTTGATGGTCATCGTCTTGGTTCCACGGGAAAGGCGATTTTCGTGCCTCATGGGAAACGTGAATTGAGCGTGGAACGCTTCGGCTTCATACCCCACAGGCAGAGCATTGATTTTGGCGGGCGAATATTTGCATCCAAGCTCTTTCCATTGAGACTGGAATTGAGCGTTGTTCTAGACGCGTTAAAGGATTACAATCATCTGGCCCGAGGAGTGAGGGAATTTGCCGCGTGGGCGGAAACAGGGCCTGAGCGGGAAAGGTATGCGATACCCCCCGTACTAACCAGTGCGGCGCGTGATGCACTGCGAGGCTCCGCGGAATCGAAGTCAGCCTTTATAGCCGCGGCTCTGCCCATCTGCATTGACGAACGCCATCTCGCCGACATAGCCCGCGCGATTTTCATCCTTGAAAACGGGGGGACGCCTCCTGGATTGGGAAGCATAGCCCAGATAGTCAGTAGCAGCGCGCATTCATCCATTCCTATCGAAACCATCCTAGAACTGATAGATGAGAGACGGTTGTCGCTGCTGGGTTCCGAGGAAAGAGGCAAGAGTACTCAAGGCATTGCTGAAGGCGCGGAGACGTTCTATGCGGGTGCGGGCCCCTTTGCCTCGATTGCCGTTTATGGAGGCATTGCCTTCGCCGCGGTAGAGGGCATCACCGCACCTCTGGGCGATATTGAACTAGCCAGCCAGGAGAGAGGGGTCCGCTCGGGGGCTATCCCCATTGAGGCTGCGATCGACGCCTTCCGGATATCCACCACTGAGGTATCCAACGCGCAATTCGCGCTCTTTCTAAGCGAAAATCCAGAATGGCTGGTAAGAAACATCGAAAATTTGGAGTCACAGAATCTCGTCGATGAAGATTACCTTTCAAGCTGGTCTTCAAACCTAGCCCCGGCCGGATTTGAAAGCTATCCCGTTACCGAAATTTCATGGCATGCCGCCCAGGCCTACTGCGAGTGGTTTACCAGACGATACCTGGTGGGCAGTCAGGCGCGTCTACCTACTGAGGATGAATGGGAGCTAGCCGCCCGTCAGAATCAAACTGTTCAAAACACCTCTGAACTCCCCGCGGGTATAAGGCCAATCAACTCTGCCGACAGCGGGGCCATCGGCATAATTGGCATGGCCGGCAATGTCCGCGAGTGGTGCTTCAATCCCTATCGGATCAACGAGAGCCGCTTCCGCCCTGCAAATGGTCAAAATAACTTCCTAAGCCCCAGCAGCCCCTATGCTCCCCTAAGCCGCCCCGTTCGCGGGGGAGCGCACATCGATGATGAACTCGAATATCCTGCCGCCGTCCGAGGCCGCCTGCCCGCGCATCGCACAAGCCCCGTGGTTGGTTTTCGCATCGTTATTGCACCCTGATGCCGAAATAGGCCGCTTGCGAGCTGCCCCCCTTTGTTGACCTCTGGCTTAGCACGTGCGAACATCCGTTCCAATGAGCGGCAAAAAGAAGAAGGTAAGAAGAAGCCCCGGGCTTCTGGGAGACAACCGAAAGGCCCGCTTCCTCTATACAATCGAGGATACCCTGGAATGTGGTATTGAGCTCCGTGGAAGCGAAGTAAAGTCCATCAAGGCCGCCAAGTTCGATTTTTCCGACGCCTTTGTCGAAGCAAGCGGTGGTCAGCTTACTCTTCGCAATTTCAATATCACTCCTTACGATCACGCAAGCATATTCAATCACAGATCCAATCGCCCTCGGCGGTTGCTCGCTCACAAAAAGGAGATTCTGAGGCTTGAACGCAGAGTCAATGAGAGGGGAATAACCCTCATACCCCTGAAATTCTATCTAGCCCAGGGAAGGATAAAAGTTGAACTTGCTCTCTGCCGGGGTAAAAGACTCTTTGACAAGCGTCAGAGTATCAAGGCGTATGATATCCAGCGCGATATCGAACGCGATTTCAAAAATCAATGAATTAACACGTCTGCCGGAGAGACAGTGGCTCCCGCAGGTTCCTACCAACTGGGAATCTACCAGGCGAGGCATCTTTGCTGCATCCTGTGCGCCAAGTTTGCTTAGTTTCTAAAACAATGAGAATTCATCAGAAGCACGTCCTGCTGCCACATAGAGACTTCAGGCCGCGCCGGAGCTTCTCGAATTTAGCGCAGCCTAGTTAAGACATGCTTTTAGAGTGGCTCTAATTTCTATACTAGTAAATTTACTAGTATGATATCAGCCCGTCGGCCTCGATGCTTGGAGCGGCATGCTATCCGAGCAGAGTCCTAGCGAGCAGACTGCTTCAATGTATGGGTGGCCGCAGGGCTCGGGTTCGTCCTCATTTCTTGTTCTCGCTCAGGGCTTTTCAAATAGCTATTCTCATGGCCTGCGCGGTGAAAAATGATCGGCACCCTCCTTTCCGATTCCTAAAGTTGGAAGAGCTGGCATTTAATTCGCACCAAGGCAGCTAAGCCCTTCCCTCTTGATTACACTTTCCAAACTTGACAATTAATTACATTCGGGGCATCATAATTACTAGGGGGTGCCCCGGTTTCGACGGGGAGATTAGGAGGTAGTATTGCAGGTGGAGCGCCAACTCCTAAAACTAGCGCACATTCAAGTGCCAAAAATAAAGATGAGATAATCGTCGAATTCGACGAAGCTCTCGCCCTGGCTGCGTAAATTAGTAGTCACGGAGCTTCAGTACGCGGTTCTGAGGACTGATAACTCCGACATAAACCAGAACTAACCTAGGTATCAGCCCGAGGTTTCCTGGGGACACCGATCGGGATAAGGCGCGGACGGCGGTTGGCCGCCATTCCGCGAACGAAAACTTAAGGGGCCAACTAAACCTGTAGATGTGCTATTGCCAGCTCACCGGACGCGGGTTCGATTCCCGCCACCTCCATCAGTTGAAGGAGGTGAACTGAAATCAGTTCACCTTATTTTATGACTGCGACCCGCGCCACAGGATTTCGTCTGGCCGAACCGAATACGGCAGGGAGACATGCTCGAAAAAATACTGGCAAAACCGATATCAAGCATGAGGCCAATGTCTTCGCGGCCAACCCGCTGATGCCGAACCATGACTTTCGCGATCAAGCCGATCGACAGCCACTTAGCTTCGATTTGATGAATCACTGCGCTGAAAGGGTATGGCGCATCGTTTACGGCAGCGTGCTCAAATGGCTGGATTTCACCAAACGACGGGCTATTGCCGTTCTTTCTGAAGAAGGCAGAATGCACTGGGCCAAATCCACTGACAAGGGCTTCGCACCGGTCGTTATTTCGCCACCCGACAAGGCTTCAACGAAGTTCCCACTGAACCCCAAGCGGCAAAAGAGCAGTTTTCATTCCATGTCGGAGCGGTGTCCGGCTCGCTGCGGGCATCTAGTTCGATGAAAAAGTGGCCGAACACAGTATCTACTCGGAAGAGTATGGCAAGACACTGACTGTTCTGATCCTGGATGATACTGGCGGATGCGAGGTGACAAATGGCCGAAGAAGCGGTGCTGATTATTGACACTTATGCCAATTTCATCAATGATGATCAGAGGCCATACCAAGAGTGCATGATGGAGAGAAAACTATGGCCACGATAACACTAGACCGGGCATACTGCCGCGAAACCGATAGTGAGCTGACGATCTATCAGGTGCGTGACTTACACTTTGATGAAAATGAGACCTTCGATAGCCTTAAAGCCTACTTCGAATGCCCCGATAAAGACTGCGACGCGCCATTGGTCGGCGTCAACTGTGCCAAGGTTAAATTCAAAAATACGCCGCACTTTCGCCTGCTGATCGACCATAAGCACTCGGAAGCTTGTGACTATGGGGGCGAAAGTAGCAAGAAGATTTCTGAAAAATCAAAAGGAAAAGGTACTGAAAGAAGTTACAAGGTCTCCAACTATCCGGAAGTACTGCTGCTCGAAAGACAGCCGGTTCCCCGCAACACAGGAAAGCCGAAGAAAAGGAGAAAGACATCCAATTCCTCAACCACTT
>Ga0136654_1000316_pt1 | contig 15266 bp, 15 predicted proteins | sample InaspJWI70metaG_FD_94865 | JGI IMG/M metagenome (GOLD analysis project Ga0136654, IMG submission 94865) | Marine gutless worms symbiont microbial communities from Oahu, Hawaii - Inanidrilus sp. 1 OAHU.JWI-70 metaG (version 2) | ecosystem: Host-associated > Annelida > Digestive system >... | reverse complement strand
ACGGTACCGGAAGCCAAACGCCTTGCGCAGTTGCTGAGGTCACAAGTCGAGTCGCTGAACGCGGTGCTCACCGTAGACGAATTAAACCGGGCGGACGGGGATTTCCTGCAGGCATCGCCCGGCGCCGACGACCTCGCGTTCATTCAGTACACTTCCGGCAGCACCGGCAATCCAAAGGGCGTCATGCTGAGCCATGCTAACCTGCTGGCCAACATTCGCGCCGACGGACAAGCGATCCGGGCCGATTCGAGCGATGTCTTCGTCAGCTGGCTGCCGCTGTACCACGACCTGGGCCTGATCGGCGCCTGGCTCGGCAGCCTTTATTTCGCGCCGCAACTGGTGCTCATGTCGCCGCTCGCATTTCTGACGCGCCCGCAACGATGGCTATGGGCGATCCACCAACATCGCGCCACCCTATCGGCGGCGCCAAATTTCGCCTACGAACTGTGTCTGAATAAAATCGACGACGCGGATCTCGAAGGTCTCGACCTCGGCAGCTTGCGCGTCACCTTCAACGGCGCCGAAACGGTGAATCCAGAGTCGGTGCTGCGTTTTTGCGATCGCTTCGGCCGCTTCGGCTTCCGCCGCGAAGCCATGTTTCCGGTATACGGCCTGGCCGAATGTTCGCTTGGCGTCAGCTTTCCGCCGCTCGGGCGCGGCCCGCGAATCGACCGGGTTCAGCGCGAGCCGTTCCTGCGCGACGGCAAGGCGCTGCCGAGCGAGGATTCGCAAGACCAGGCACTGCAATTCGTCGCCTGCGGCTACCCGCTACCGGGCCACGAGGTTCGTATCGTCGGTACCGCCGATCGCGAATTGCCCGAACGCCGACGCGGCCACCTGCAATTTCGCGGGCCTTCCACCACCAGCGGCTACTTCGACAAACCCGAAGAAAGCCGTCGGCTACGCCATGGCGACTGGCTCGATTCGGGCGATCTCGCCTATATCGCCGAAGGCGAAATTTACATCACCGGGCGCAGCAAGGACCTGATCATTCGCGCGGGACGCAATATCTTTCCCGACGAAATCGAGGGCGCGGTGGGCGAATTGACGGGAATTCGCAAGGGCCGGGTGGCGGTTTTTGCGAGTGACAATCCGCGCAGCGCAACCGAGCGCCTCATCGTGCTGGCCGAGACCCATGAGCAGGACCCCGGCGCGCGGCAGGCGTTGATCGCGAATATCAACCAGGTCGCGAGCGATTTGAGCCAGGGCCCGCCCGACGACGTGCTCCTGGCGCCACCGGACACGGTGCTGAAAACCTCAAGCGGCAAGATCCGGCGCGCGGCCTGCCGTGAACTCTACGAGACCGGCCAGATCGGCAAACGCCACCGCTCGCTCTGGAGGCAATTGGTGCGTCTGTGGTTCGCCGGGTTATTGCCGCGCCTGCGACGCCTCGGCCGTGAACTCATGGAAGTCCTGTTCGCGGGTTATAGCTGGCTCGTATTCGTCATCGTCGCCGGGCTCGAGTTTTTGCTGGTGTTACCGATGCCGACGCTGGCGGCGCGATGGTGGGTCATGCATCGCGGCGCGCGACTCCTGGCCCGTGCCTGCGGCGCACCGCTCGCGATCGAGGGCTTGGAAAACCTGCCGCCGCTGGAGCAGCCTTGTATCATCGTCGCCAACCATGCGAGTTACATCGACGCTTTCGTCATGGTCGCGGCAATGCCACGGCCAGTCAGTTTTCTGACCAAGGCCGAGCTCGCTTCGAATCCGGCGATGCGGCTGTTCCTTAAGCGCATCGGCGCCGAGCTGATCGAACGTTTCGATATCGAGCGGGGAGTCGCCGATGCTCAAAATGCGCTGCAAGCGGCCCGCGGCGGCTGTTCGCTAATGGTGTTTGCCGAGGGCAGCTTTAGCCGCATGCCCGGGCTGATGCCGTTTTATCTCGGCGCATTCGTCACCGCGGTCGATGCGGGTCTGCCCGTGATCCCGGTCGCGATTCGGGGAACGCGCTCGATTCTGCGGCCCGATTCCTGGTTTCCGCGCCGAGGTAAAATTGGCGTAATCATCGGCCCGCCCATCGAACCGGATATAAGCGCGCCCGACCACTGGCCCAGGGTACTTAAACTGCGCGATACCACCCGCGGCTTTATTCTTGAAAATTGCGGCGAGCCTGACTTGGCGCATGAAAAACCCCTACTATAGCCGGTCGCTATCCAGCGAATACAAACAGCTATGCCGACCCGCGAAAATCGCCATGTGCCTGCTGCAAAATCGACGATGAAAACGGACATTTATCGCACCCTCCTCGGGTTACTGTCGATTTTATCCGTTGCCTGCGCGACGCCAATCGAAGGATTGTTTCCGCCCTCCCCGAACGGACCTTCCAAGTCGATCTACCTGGTCAGTCACGGCTAGCACGCCGGCATCGTCGTCAGGCGTGCCGATATTCCCGCAGGCGTCTGGCCCCAGGCCAACGAGTTTCCCGGGGCCGAGTACCTGGAAGTGGGCTGGGGGGACAAGGATTATTACATGACGCCCGGGGCAGGCGCCGGCACCCTGCTCAAGGCCGGCTTGCTGCCGACGGCGAGCGTGCTGCACGTAGTCGGATTTCGCGGCCCGGTAACGCGCTATTTCCCCCACAGCGGAGTGATCCGAGTCGATCTTTCCGAGGCGGGTTTCAGGCGGCTTTGCGATTATCTCGGAAACGGTTATGCCCTGGATCAGGCCGGCCGGAGTCGACCGCTCGGCCCCTCGCTGTATGGCGATGGCCGCTTTTATCTGTCGCGGGAGACCTATCATGCCTTCAACACCTGCAACGTCTGGACCGCGCGCGCCCTGCGCGTCGCCGGATGCCCGCTCAGACCCGGCGCCAACCTCCTGGTCGAAACCCTGATGACCAATGCCGCAAAATTCGGTACCGTGATAAGGGCCGGGTCCGATGGCATTGAATATCCGCGGGAGATTTCGGGCAAGCGCAATTAAAAATGCCGTGGTCGCGGCGCCGGAATTTAAGTGACAGACCACATATTTAGTTTGTTCGGGAAAACTGCGGTCTGTCGCCGGAGGCCTCAATTGGGTTAATCTTGTCACCGGGCACCTGGCGATGAGACCGTTAGAATGATTCGATCTGACCCGGCGCAAGATTTCGAACCCGCTTATTTGTCGTTGCTCGGCGATGGCCGGTTGAGCGCAACAGCCGAGCGCGCGTATCGGCGCCTGGCCGATTGCGATCTCTGTGCTCACTATTGCCACGCCGATCGGCTCAAATCCATCAAGGGCGCGGTTTGCAGAACCGGCGTGGATGCGATGCTGCACAGTTACGGCGCGCATCACGGCGAGGAAGATCCACTGCGCGGCACGCGCGGATCGGGCACGATATTTTTCAGCTGGTGCAATCTGCGCTGCGTTTTCTGCCAGAACTGGGACATCCGTCAGAAAAGCGCAGGTCACGAGGTAAAGCCGCAAGCACTCGCCGAGATGATGCTGCAGCTGCAGGCACAGGGTTGTCACAACATCAATTTCGTCACGTCCAGCCACGTTGTGGCGCAAATCATCGCCGCGGTCGATATTGCCGCACGCCAGGGATTGCGCCTGCCATTGATCTACAACACCGGCGGCTACGACAGCCCCGAGGTGTTGACGCTACTCGACGGGATCATCGATATTTACCTGCCGGACATGAAATACGGCGATTCTACAATTGCCCACCAATATTCCCACGGGCGCGATTACGTCGAGATCAACTTCGCCGCCGTGCGCGAAATGTATCGCCAGGTCGGCGACCTGCGGCTCGACGCAGACGGTATCGCGCAACGCGGCTTGCTGGTGCGTCACCTGGTACTGCCGGACGACCTTGCCGAAACCGCGGCCGTGCTCGCATTTCTCGCCGATAAGGTTTCCAGGCGCAGCTACCTCAACCTGATGGATCAGTATCGTCCTTGCTACCGGGCAAACGACAATCCGCCACTCGACAGACCGCTAAGCCGGGAAGAGTACCAACGGGCGCTCGACCTAGCCGCGAACTATGGTCTGCAGCGGCTCGATTGCCGTCACCATCGTCGGTCGTTGTTTTGAAAATCCGATGAGATAGACATGGCGAGTCGCATGACCGTATTGCTCATTGTCGTTATCGCTCTAGTCGGGTTGTTGGTTTACATGATCAAAATGCCGGGCGAGTCGTTCAACGGCGCCTTAATCCCGCTCGACGAGAACGGCCGCGAACTAGCGCTTAAATTCGAGCGCCACGTCGAGGCGCTGTGCAGCAATCCCGCGGGTCGGCATTACCTCGAAAAAAAGGGGCTCGCCGCCGCGCGCGATTACATCGCCGAGCAATTCGAAGCCTCGGGTTATGACGTCGGATTCCAGTCATACGAATTCGACGGCGATGATTACACCAATATCGAAGTCACCCGCGCCGGCAACCGCTTGGCCGATGAAATCATCGTCGTCGGCGCGCATTACGATGCCGTCGTCGGTGCACCGGGCGCAAACGATAACGGTTCCGGTGTCGCCGCACTGCTCGAGCTGGCACATCGCTTCAACCAGGTCGAGCTACCCCGGACGCTCCGCTTCGTTGCCTTCGTCAACGAAGAGCCGCCGCATTTCCTGACCGGGTCCATGGGCAGTGACGTCTACGCCAAACGCGTGGCCCGGCAGGGAGAAAACATCGTCGCCATGTTTTCGCTGGAGACCATCGGCTACTACCGCGATGACATAGGCAGCCAGCACTATCCACCGCCATTGAATTTCTTTTATCCGAAGCAGGGTAATTTCATCGCCTTCGTCGGTAATCTGAGTTCGCGTGCGCTGGTAATCCGCTCGCTAGGCGCCTTCAGGCAGCACGCCCGCTTCCCGTCGGAAGGGATTGCCGCACCGGCCTTCATCCCGGGTGTCGATTGGTCGGATCACCGTTCCTTCTGGAAGCAGGGTTATCCCGCTGTGATGATCACGGATACGGCGCCATATCGCTATCCCTATTATCACTCGTCACAAGATACTCCGGATAAGGTCGACTACAGCCGGATGGTTTACGTCGTCGACGGATTGGCAAAAATGCTCGAGACCCTGGCCGGGGTTGAATAAAAGTCTCAGGCCTCACATTTCAATCGCAATACAAACATCGATGTCAATTGTAGGGCCTGACCTCGTGGTCCGCGTGACCCCGTGGTCCGCGCAACAGGTAAAAGGGTGCCGAAGAAATGACGCGGCACCCTTTTTTGGGGGCTATTAAGCCGGACCAAATGACCCGGCAGGGAGCCTATTTCAGGATGGAGAATCGTCCATAAAGCGACGAAACTCCTCCTCGTCGGCACGACGTTTCGCGTCGGATCTAAAATCGGCAAAGCGGCGTGCACGTTCTTTGATTTCGTCCTTGATTTCGCGAATTCGATCGAATTGCGTCTGCTGATATTCGTTGAAGACTTGATTGTCCGTTCCACCTGCCTCGGTGGATTCCTTGCCTTTGAATCGATTCCATTTTGCAACGAGGTGGCGCCGTAAATCCGTCACATCGCGGCCCTTGAAAATCCAGTACAGCATGAACAGGCCGAGTGGCCAGAACAACACAAATCCGATAACCATGGCAACGATGTTGGTGACGGACCAGTTGGCGCTGGCGCCGAATCCGCAGCATCCGCTGCCTCTATCGTGAGTTCCATTGTTATTCATGGTGGCGGTTGAAGACGTCATTTCGAACTCCTGTTGTGACTGTTTCGGCAGTTTTCTTGTCCTGCCTGGTTAAAATTAGTTGACTAATGTGAACAACGTTCGCATATAATATCGGTATATTTATGAAGATTTCAAGTAAAATCGAAAAAAAGTGAACACTGTCCACATAACAAGGGGCGATCTCAAGAGATGAGGCACAATCCCAGGCAAAAACGCGGCTACCATCATGGCAACCTGGCCGAGTCCTTACTGGATGCGGTGGACCAATTGGCAAGCCAGTTCGGTCTCGAAGCCGTTACCCTGCGTGGCTGTGCCAAACTCGCCGGTGTCGCTCCGTCATCGGCATTTCGTCACTATGCAGACAAGCGCGCATTAATTACCGCATTTGCAGCGCGCGCATTAAATGATCTTTCGGACCACATGCTCGCAACGGCCGAGCGCGCGCGACTCGAGGACGCCGATTCCTTTCGAGCGGTCGGCCTCGCCTATATTGAATTTGCACTCGACAAACCGGCTTTCTTCCGCGCCATGTGGTACGAAGAAGGTATTTATTCGAACGATCCCGTGTATCTCGAAGCGACCAGAAAGCTTGGCGATCACCTGCGCGGGGGATTCGCCGACACCTTGCCGGATGACGATGATGCCGCCTTTAGTCCCCAGGAATTATTGGCCTGGTCAGCAGTACATGGCCTGGCGAGTCTATTCATCGATGGCCCGATCGCCCGTCAGCGGGAAAAGGCGGAAAAAATGCAAATGGCCACCGACATGCTGAAAGCCGTGCAACCGTCCCTGGCGGATTAAACGCGATGAAGCTAGGGTCGAGGTTATCCCCTGCCGGTTACCGGTCCCAGTACGGCGTCACCGTGATCTTCTCCGCCACGAAATCGACGAAGGCGCGCACTTTCGGCGACAGATGCCGACGATGCGGGTAGACGAGAAAAATCGAAATTTCCAGAGCCCGGTAATTACCGAGCAGCGGCACCAGCCGCCCTGCCTGAATGTCGCGACCAACAATAAAGGTCGGCGTGCGCATGATGCCCGCGCCCGCGAGCAAGGCTTCGCGCAATGCGAGGCTATTGTTCACCTGCAGAGCACCGCTCACCGGCACCGAGACCGGCCGCTTATCCGGCGCGACGAAATGCCAGTCGGCCATCGACGCCTGGTAGCTGAAGGTGATGATATTATGATCGCGTAAATCTTCCGGCGTGCGCGGCGTGCCGTGGCGCTCCAGGTAGGCCGGCGCGGCCACGACGATATGACGGCAAGGCGCAAGCCGTCGCGCCACCAGCGAAGAATCCGGCAACTCGGCGATACGCACCGAAACGTCGAATCCCTCCTCGATGACGTCGACCTGGCGGTCGTCGAGTTTCATGTCGACGCTGACCTCGGGGTAGCGCGCCTGGAATTCGGGCAGCAAGGGCGCGATGTGCAAAATGCCGAACGACATGGGTGTATTGAGCCGCAGTACGCCGCGCGGATTTTCCTGCAACCGCGAGACCTCGGCCTCCGCCTGCTCGATATCCTGCAGCCCGCGCTGGCTGCGCTGATGAAAAATTCGGCCGGCCTCGGTCAAGCTCAGCCGGCGCGTAGTGCGATTCAGCAGGCGCACGCCGAGCCGGTCTTCGAGCCTCGACACGTACTTGCTGACCACCGGGCGCGATAGCCGCAGTTGTTCGGCGGCACGGGTAAAACTACCCGCATCGGCCACCCGAACGAACACCGCGATATCGGTTAATGAATCCAGAAACCGCTCCTATTAGTTAACATTCATGAACAGTATTATACAAATTACCCCGATTATCAATTAAGTGTAAACCAGTAATCTGGGCGTCGATTCCAAAACACCCGGAGCAATAACATGGCTACCACCATCATCCCCAGAAATGCAACGCTTAAGGCCCATGCGGGCCTGATTCTGTCGGCCCTGATCATCGGGTTTTCCTTCCCCGCCGTGGGCGCGATCGGCGAAGGCTTGCCGCCGTTGATGCTGACCGCGCTGCGGTTCACGATTGCCGCCATCGCGATCACGCCCCTGCTCGCGCGTCTGCCGCTGGAGCGGCCGAGCGTCCCCGGACTGGTTTTGTACGCGCTGATGGGCCTGTGCCTGGCCGCCTTCTTCGGCACCATGTTCTGGGCCGCGCACCACGCCAGCGCGCAGTCGATGGCAACGCTCTACGTCAGCGTGCCGCTGATGGCCTATGGCTTCGGCCGCCTGTTGCAGGTCGAGAGCCGTTCACCACGCCTGCTCACGTTGCTGCTCGTCGGCGCGAGCGGCGCATTGCTGCTCATCTGGGCCGAGTTCCGGCAAGCGACAGGCGCGCTCGGCTTCGGTCCCGGCGAGGCCGGATTCCTCGCCGCCTGCCTCGGCTCGGCGGCCTACCCGGTGCTTAGCAAGCTGGGCCTGAAACGGGGCTGGCTGTCGCCGCATGCCGCTGCACGCGCCTTCTGGAGCTTAGGTGCCGGTGCCGTGCTGATCGGCTTCGCCGGGCTCGCGCTAGAGGAGGCGGGTGCCCTGTTGCAGATGACATCGCGCGATGCGCTGGTGGTGATTTATCTTGCAGTGTTTTCCACCGGCCTGACCTTCTGGTTGCTGCAACGCGCCAATAGCGTGCTCACGCCGGGGCAGGTCACCGCCTACGGCTACTTGGCCCCGTTCGTCGCGATGCTGTTGCTGTTCGTGACCGAGCCCGGCCGCATCGGCTGGCACTGGCTACCGGGTAGCCTGCTGGTCGTCACGGCCATTGCCCTATTGCTGCGGGGTGATGTGAAGCCGCGGCAGGCGGTACCGGTGCGGCCCGCCGAAAATTGTGTTCTTTGCTGATCTGGAAGCCATGGGGTCGGTCGTTATGATGAATGCCAATCACATCGACACCAGTCCAATGGATCCCGCGGTCCGGAGTATCGGCCTTCGCCGGAATGACGAAGAGCCGGCATGACGGGGAGTTGCCGGCGAAACTGTAAGGGCTAATGCCCGCCGACTTCCAAAGCTCGTCTCAACCCTCTAAACCGCTTCCGATACTGTGCCGGTGTGACACCGACCTTACGGCGGAACAATCTGCCGAAGAACGCCGCATCTTCGTAGCCGACCTGCTGCGCGACGGCTTCGACCGCGTCGTCGTCGCTCTCGAGTGCCTGCTTGGCCTCTTCGAGGCGCAGCGTGTGCACGTATTCCATCGGCGCGAGACCGGTGGCGCGTTTGAATCTGCGATTGAAGCTGCGTTCGGGCAGTTCGGCGAGGTCGATCATCGCGGCAACCGGTGACGGTTTGTCGTAGTTGATCGCAATCCAGGCCTGGCAGCGGGCGATGACCGCGTCCTCCACCTGTTTGCTGCGCGCGAGCATCGCGAACGGCAGCTGGCCGACGTCGTGCCAGTCTATCAGGAACAGCTTGGCGATGGCCATCGCCTCATCGACGTCGACCAGCCGTGCGACGAGGTAGAGCGCGAGGTCTTCCCACGATGTGCCGCCGCCGGCCATGACCAAACGCCCGTCCCGGCCGCTTACCACGAGTGCGCGCTGAGGGTGCACCTTCACCCCCGGATATTTCGCGAGCGTGTCGCAATAGGCCCAGTGCGTGGTTGCTTCCTCGCCGTCGAGCAGGCCCGTCTCGGCGAGCAGGATCGCGCCCGAGCAGGCGGTGGCGACGATGGCGCCGGCGTCGTAACAGCGGCGCAGCCATTCGATCTCGGCGCGGTGGGAATCGGAGACGTCCGCGTCCGGTGCGACCGCGATCTCAGGCACGCAGACCACGTCCGGGATGGTATCGATGCCAGCGTCGGGTACGATTTGCACGCCGTTGGCGATCGCCATTGGGCGCGCGCCGTCTTTCGCGACCACCTTCGCATCGAGCGCCGATTCGCCCTGCCGTCCTTCCACTAGCGCGGCCCAGTCGCGCCCGGCGGAGGCGAATACGTCATACATGCCGTATAGCGTCGAGGCGGCGACCTCGGGGATCGACAGCAGCGCGATTTTCGGTTTTTTATGTGACATGGCGGAAATGACCGTTTTTCGTCTTTTTCCGCTTCAGTGTAACCCAGCCTTTGCGACGAAACTATACCCACCCGGAGGCTTCCGGCAATACACCAACCTTTTACGCTTACAGGAGCAAACCATGAGCACAGTGTTACAACCAATCCCGGTCGAAACCTTCGACCCCGAACGCGCGGCGGCCTTCGAAGAACGCTTCGTCAACGCCCTGAACGAGGGCGGCATGCTGCAACTCGTCTCGCTCGGTCACCGCAGCGGCCTGCTCAATCATTTGACAACAGGCAAAACCTTCACCTGCGAGGCGCTGGCGCGTGATTCCCAACTCAGTGAGCGCTATGTGCGCGAATGGCTCGGCGGCATGACCGTAGCCAGTATTCTCGAGCACGACCCCGACGCGATGACTTATCGTCTGCCGCCGGAGTACGGCAACCTGATGTCCGATCACGGCGATGCGAACCTGGCAGTCTTTTCCCAGTATCTGCCGCTGCTCGGCACGGTCGAAGACGATATCGTCGGCTGCTTTCGCAGGGGCGGCGGCGTGCCCTACTCGCGCTACGGCCGTTTCCACGAGGTCATGGCCGAGGACAGCGGACAAACCGTCCTGCCGGCGCTGTTCGATGCCATCCTGCCGCTCGCGCCCGAGTTGCCGGCACGCCTCGAGGCCGGCATCCGCGTGCTCGATCTCGGCTGCGGGCGCGGCCGCGCGCTGATGAAGATGGCAGAACGCTTCCCGAACAGCGAGTTCGTCGGCTACGATCTGTCCGAAGAAGCGATCGCCTGGGCGCGCGAGCAGGTCGCCGAGCGCGGGCTCGACAACCTGGGCTTCGAGGTGCGCGATCTGACCGATTTCGACCAGGTCGCCGAGCCGGCCGCGTTCGATTTTGTGACCACCTTCGATGCGATCCACGACCAGGCCTACCCACTAAAACTGCTGCAAGGCATTCGGCGCACGTTGGCTAGCGACGGGGTCTATCTCGCGCAGGACATCCACGCGTCGAGCCATCACCACCACGACCGCGAGCACCCGCTCGGGCCGCTGCTATACACGATTTCGATCATGCACTGCACGCCGGTTTCGCTCGGTCAGGGCGGTGAAGGCCTGGGCACGATGTGGGGCCGCGAGGTGGCGCGTGATTACTTTACGCGCGCGGGCTTCGACAGCATCGAAGTGCACCAGCTGGCGCACGATATCCAGAACGATTACTGGGTGTTGCGGGTTTAGTGCCGAACATCATTTCACTATTTGACTCACAGGAGAACTGTCATGAAACATGAACTGCAAGATCGATCGACCCGGGGCCTCAGAGCCCCGTTCGAAGCTCTGATGGCCCCGACTTACGCGCTGGCGGAAGGCATACTTTACGGCGTTTCAACACTGCGCCGCAGACTCGAAAGGGGACACAATGCCGGAAAGCGTCAACGTGAGATCACCAAAACGGTCCGCGAACTGTCCGGCCTCGATGACCGCATATTACGCGACATCGGTATCAGCCGGGGCGATATATATGTCGTTTCGGTGGCGGTAGTCGGCGATCCGAACGTCGACGTGCGCGAGCTTCTGGATCGTTAGTCTGTTTGCCAGCTCCCGCGAAAGCGGGAGCTGGCATCAGGGCATTTTCAACCTAGCAGCTCACCTCGAATGGATAATTCGCCACCAGCTCGCAGCCGGTTTCGGTAGTCCTCACCATCTCTTCCAGCTTGACGCCCTCGCGGCCGCCGGTTTCGCCGATATAGCTTTCGACGGACGCGGTCATATCGGCTTCGAATTCACCGTCATAACCGGTTCTTTCGAACCATTTCAACGGCGCGACCTGGAGATACTCGTTGCACACAAACGTATGGGGTCACCCATCAGGCAAAATGTCATGCTAAGGCACAAAAAAGCTTTCCCGGCCCAGGCAGGAACAAGAACAAGCGGATCAATTGAGTACGCCCGCATCTTCGTTCGGTCGGTGTCACCGTCAGTGCACCAGTCACCCAGCAGGATCAAGCTGTCAGTGACAGCCCTGGCTCTCGCTCCAGAAAAACCTCGGTATCATGCGCCGTCCAATCGAATGACAGATCCGGGGCCTGTATCGACCAACCCCCTGTCGGCTCGGCGCATGAGCACCCATCGAAACGCTTGTCGTGAATTGAAGCGACCGGACCAATCAGATCTGATGGCCTTTAGCCAACCCCTTCGCTGGTTTGCCGGCCGCTTCAAAGCTTAGTGAAAGACCCGGTCCTGGTTAAACGCCTCTTGATGGCGCATCACCCAGTAACAGCCGCGCGCCCGCTTATGCGCCAGCGCCTTGCGTGCGATGATGGTTTTGAAGGATGGCGAGGTCGAACAGTCGAACTTCCCGGACTACCAGCCACTACGCTTGACCGACATGCCGCAAATCGAAGTTGCGATCCTGCCCTCGGCTGCGGCGCCGAGCGGGATCGGCGAACCCCCGGTACCGCCGACCGGTCCGGCGGTGGCCAACGCGATATTCGCCAAAACCGGGCAGCGCATCCTCGAGCTGCCGATGACCAAATCCGGTTTCGAGTTCGTTTGAGGGGGTGTGCCAAGAATAATCAATTAAGTGCCTTGTTAAATGCCCGGTCGGCGGCAAAAAGCGATACCGACCGGGTGCTCGGCACCGTTTACAAAACCGCGGGTTCGGCCTACCGCAAGGCCGGCGCGATGACACTGATCAATGGCTTTGGCCAGCATTCGGGTTCGACCCAAGGCATCGCCGACAGCTTCCCGAGTTTGCGGGCATGCAACACCCCGCGCGCCGGCATCAGCACCCATCGAGCCGCGATCGAGCAGACGACGATCACGATCAGAATGTCCATCCCGGTTTTCGCTTCATGTGCTGGATTTGCCCTCTCAGCTGCAGTTGTCGGCGACGATTAACAACTCGTTCAATGCGTCAAAGCCGCGTGCATCGCGGCCGGTCAATGCCGATATCCGGTCGAAACGGGCATACACCGTATTGGCATGGACACCGAGTTGGCGCGCCGTTTTGAGCAGATTCATATCGTTATCCGCGTAAGCGCGTAAAGTAGCACACAAGCGGCCCCGGCTGTTTAGGTCTGCGGCCATGAACGCGGTCGCCCAGTCGGGTAGTACGCGGTCGAATTCCTCGCGCGCAAATTCCAGCAGCAACTTTTGCAGCGGGATATCGGCGAAGCGCACCACGCGCCGGCCGACGCTCGAGCGGTCGAAAGCGAGCTCCGCCTGGCGATAGGCGGCCGGGATCATCGCAGTCGATTCGACATCGTTGCTGACGCCGAGACGCGCGGCCGGCCCGACCTTCAGCATTTCATCCGCCACCCGGGCGGCGAGCGGGGCCTTGGGACGGCTCCAGCCGGAAAGCCGATGCTGATGTGAAAATACGATCACCACCTTGTTGCGATGAATGTCGACCAGGCGCTTGCCCGGCAAATGGGCGAGCAGCCGGTCGATGTAATCGGCGAGCCTTCTGGCACGCGCCGGATTGTGCATTTCGGACGGATCGATCGACTGCGCGAGCACGACGCAAAACCGCAGCCGCCGGTCGAGATAGCCGGCGTCACGCAAAATCGCCGACACTCGGCGATCGGATTCGTCGTAGCCGCCGAGCAGAATCGAGAACAACCGGCTGCGCTGGTCGCTGGCGACATCGGCCAGCAGACGCGAGCGGTCGAGATAATGCTCGGTAGCGAGCGTGCTCGTGACATTGACGAACTCGAGTAGGAAATCGGTGGTCGTGGTGACAATCGACAAACCATCGCGGCGACTCGTTTGCAGCAGCGCACCGGTGGTGGCTTGCAGCAATTCACGCATCGCCACCCGGTAGGCGTGCAACAGGGCCTCGAGCGGAAAATACTGCTCGGCCGCTTCGCTGGCATAGCGTTCGACGAAGGCCGGCAGTTGCGGCGAATGGCCGTCGAGCAGCGCCAGGTATTCAGCCACCAGTTCGGCGCTGTGCTGCTCGAGCAGCGGGTTTATTTTCGGGTTGGCCGTATCGCTGAAGGCGGCGACGTCGGCGATGATGGCATCGACAACCGCGGCGGTAATATCCGCCGCTCGGCCTTCCAGGGTTTTAGCCCCGTGCGCGACGGCGGTGACCTTGCGCAATCGATCGAGGGATTCGGCAAGCGCCTGGCTGGCGATTTCCCTTTTATCAGTCATATTGTGCACTTTACACAAATAAAGACCCTAAATCTCGATGATTTTACCGATGATTTACCCAATTTCAGTTGATAGTCTACAAATCCTGACAACGAAACGAGGATAGCGACATGGCCAAATTCATATTTGTTTATCACGGCGGTAAGGAGCCCGAAGGCGAGGAAGAATATGCCCGGGTTATGGACGCCTGGAGTAGCTGGCTCGGCTCGGCCGGCGAATCGCTGGTCGACGGCGGCCACCCGGTCGGCATGAGCACGACCGTTTTACCCGGCGGCCGAGCTGAAAATAACGGCGGCGCCAACCCAATCAGCGGTTACAGCCTGGTCGAGGTGGCCGACACCGACGCCGCGGTGGCCTACGCCCGGGGCTGCCCGATTCTCGACGAGGGCGGATCGATCGAAATCGCCGAATGCTTCGACATGTAAGCCGTTACAAATCATCAAATCCCCGGGGGCATCATCAAATCCCCGGGGGCAGGATACGCGATTGAACAAGCACACACGCCTGGGTCGAGTCGAGTAAACCGCCAGCCGGAACAACAGCGGAAAAGCAGAGGATAAACATGCAACCGAATAAAGTGGTTTCCCAACAGGAATGGCTCAATGCCCGCCGGCGCCATCTCGAGCGGGAAAAGGAGTTCACCCGGCTGCGCGACGAGCTGAGCGAAGAAAGACGAAAACTGCCCTGGGTCAAGGTCGACAAGGAATACCGTTTCGACAGTATCGATGGCAGGCTTTTATTGCCGGACCTGTTCGGCGGCGCCAGCCAATTGATCGTTTACCATTTCATGTACGGCCCCGACTGGGAAGAGGGTTGCCCCAGCTGTTCTTTCTGGGCGGATAACTTCAACGGCATCGATATCCATCTAAAACACCGGGACATCAACCTGGTCGCGGTTTCACGGGCGCCACTGGAAACTCTGCAGGCTTACCGCGAGCGCATGGGCTGGGGCTTCAAGTGGGTTTCGTCATACCAGAGCGATTTCAACTTCGATTTCCAGGCATCGTTTACAGCCGAGGAGATGGAAAAGGGCGAAATGTTTTATAACTTCTCCACCAATTCCTTCCCGAGCGACGAGGGCCCGGGTGTCAGCGCGTTCTATAAAAACAATCGCAACGAGGTGTTCCACACCTACTCCACCTATGCACGCGGGCTCGATATGTTAAATGGAGCTTACCATTACATGGATATCGCCCCGCGCGGGCGCGACGAGCAAGATCTCTCCTTTACGATGGAATGGCTGCGGCGCCGTGATCAATACGAAGACTAAATGCATACCTGACCAGGACGGCTTCAAACCGCACTCAATCAATCGGGTATATTATCCGCGGAAATCTCCCGGGATTATTTGCTGGCGAATAGTTAAATATCGGAAAGCGGAAGTAATGGTTTATATTTGGAATCTACGAGACTGTTCAGAATTTTGTGTCAACGTAAAAACACTCGATCCATCAGATCACAGATCGAGTGCAGCATCAAGCCGGCCTTCAAAGAAGATGGCCAACTGCGATAGGGTCAGGTTCCAATT
>Ga0136654_1000313_pt1 | contig 15317 bp, 17 predicted proteins | sample InaspJWI70metaG_FD_94865 | JGI IMG/M metagenome (GOLD analysis project Ga0136654, IMG submission 94865) | Marine gutless worms symbiont microbial communities from Oahu, Hawaii - Inanidrilus sp. 1 OAHU.JWI-70 metaG (version 2) | ecosystem: Host-associated > Annelida > Digestive system >... | reverse complement strand
GACTGACTGCGTCCAGTTTGAATTCTTTCGAATATTTCTTTCTCGTTGTCATTAATCGTTACCTCAGTTAAGTTTCATTATCTCTTAACTGGGTGGTATCAATCTATTGGACCATGTCACACCCAAAGCATCCAGATGACGCGCATAATTTTTATTCTGAGCATCGCCCCGTTTGCCGGCCGCGGCGTTGATTTTGCCGCTGGGTTCGAAGCATTCATCGGCAAACCGGTATTCGGCCGCGGCCGCGGCCGCAAATGCGATCGCCGCGCGGTTCATCCGAATGTTGCGTCGATCCCGCGAGCTGTCGCCCGCATAGCTGCCGCTGGCGAGCGCATGCGGCAGATCGATCATGAATCCGGAGTTTCGCCCGGCCGGCCCCGCCGCTACCTCGAGCGCTTCGAGTAAAACGATTTTTGCCCCGGGTTCGAGTTGGCGTATTCGGCGCGCCGCGGATAATCCGGCAAAACCGGCGCCTACGATCAGGTAATCACTTTCGATATCTTGCTGTAAAGCGGCCTGCGCCCGGCACGGCGGCAGGATTGCATTCCAGCCGCTGACACCCAAGTCTGACGGCTTTAAATCGACCCGGGGCATTGCACGGCTCAGTCGATCGACTCTTGTGTATTGCGATCGCTCAAGTCGATCCAGATTGTCTTGAGCTCGGTGTACTGGTCGTGCGCATGCAGCGAGTTATCCCTGCCGCCAAACCCCGATTGCTTGTAACCGCCGAACGGGGTCGTGATATCACCCTCGCCGTAGCAATTGATTGTGACTGTGCCGGCTCTGATTTCACGCGCCGCGCGCATGGCCTGCTTGCCGTTGGCGCTGAACAGGCTCGCGGCGAGCCCGTAATCGCTATCGTTGGCGAGCGCAATCGCCTCTTCGGTAGAGCGCACCGTAATAACAGCCAGCACTGGGCCAAAGACTTCTTCGCGCGCGAGCCTGTCATTCGGTTTGACCGCATCGATTATCGTCGGCAACACGTAGCGACCCTGTTCGGTCTTGCCGCCGCTAACGACCTTACCCCGTTTCAGGTAGCCCGAGACCTTCTTAAAATGCTCCTTATCGACCAATGCACCCAAATGGTGACGCGGATCCAGCGGATCGCCGGTCTTCCAGCTGCGGGTGCGCGCGAGGATCCGTTTCATCAATGAATCCTTGATCGCTTCGTGGACGATCAAACGCGAGCTGGCCGAACAGTTTTCGCCCATGTTCCAGAAAGCGCCGTTGACGATATGCTCGGCGACCAGGTCAAGATCTTCGGCATCTTCCAACACGACCGCGGGATTTTTACCGCCGCATTCGAGGACGATTTTTTTCAGATTGGATTCGGCCGAGTATTGCAGGAAGCGGCGCCCGGTTTCGGTGGAACCGGTAAAAGATATCATATCGATGCCCGGGTGCCGTCCCAACGGCTCGCCGACATCGGGCCCCAGGCCGGGGATTACGTTGAGTACGGCGCGCGGTAGTCCCGCTTCGAGGGCGAGTTCGGCAATACGCAACGCGGTCAAGCTGGTTTGCTCGGCCGGTTTCAACACCACGGAATTGCCCGCAGCCAGCGCCGGTGCAATCTTCCAGGCCATCATCAGCATGGGAAAATTCCACGGCAACACGCAACCAACCACCCCGATCGGTTCGCGCACCACCAGCGCCATGGCATCGTCGCCAACCGGCGCCGACTGGTCGTAAATCTTGTCGACCGCCTCGGCGTGCCAGATCAGGCAATCTATGGTTTCCGGCAAGTCAACCGTCGCGCAATCCCGTACCGGTTTACCTGAATCGATGCTTTCCATGACCGCGAGTTCGTGCCGGTTACGCCGCAGCAACTTTGCGAGCCTGATCAATACCGCCTTGCGCTCGGCTGGATGAATTCTGCTCCAGCGGCCATCGTCAAAGGCCGCGCGCGCTCGGTTTACCGCAAAATTGACATCTTCTACGTCACAGGCCGCGATCTCGGCGATGGTTTTACCGGTTGCAGGATTGACGGAGGCGAATACTTTTTTCGATTTAGCCGGTTGGAACTTACCATCGATAAAGGCGTTTAGCGGCAGGTTCAAGTCCAGTGCGATCGCCTGATATTCGGCGCGGGTGAGTAATTCGCTCATCAGCCTTGACCCTCTTCGATTTGTGCAAATGTAGTATTCATCACGCGTATCACCTGTTCGAGGGCGCGCTTGTCGTCTTTATTCAGCGGTTGTAGCGGCCTGCGCGGCGGACCCGCCGGCAGATTGCGCTCGCCCATGGCGTGTTTGACGCATTGGATGAATTTACCGCCCTGTTCCAGCACCCGCATCAGCGGCATCATCGCCGACATAATTCGGCGGCCCTGGTCGAAATCGCCCTCGAGCGCACAGGCCCGGTACATCGCGATATGGATTTCGGGCGCAAAATTGGAACCGGCGCACACCCATGAGCGCGCACCCCAGGCAAAGAACTCAAGCGCCTGGTCGTCCATGCCGCAGGATAACTGGATGTGAGGATAATCCCGCGCCAACAAATGCACCCGGTTCGGATTGCCGGAACTCTCCTTGATGGCGCAGAAGTTGGGCGAGCGAGCGACGCGATCGAGGTACTCCTCTCCCAATCGAGGTACTCCTCTCCCATATGCGAACCCATGCGATCCGGATAGTTGTAGAGCAATATCGGCAGGTTGGCGACGCGGTCGATGGCCAGCGCATGCAATGCATTTTCGCGCTCGGTAGGCAGCGAGTAAGGCGGCGTAGCCACCAGCAATGCATCGGCACCGATTTCAACCGCGGCCTGTGCGTACTCGATCGATTCCTCGGTCCGCAGCGCACCGGTTCCGACGATGTAGCTGCTGCGCTCCTTGATACAACTTTTAATAAACTTCATCAACTCAAAACGTTCCGCCATCGTCTGCGCATAGTATTCGCCGGTAGTGCCGGCCGAGATAATGCCGTGCACTCCGGCGTCGACCAGAAATTCCACGATTTCGGCGAGGCGCTCATAGTCGATACTGTAATCATCCCGGTAAGGCGTTATCACCGGGGTATAAATGCCTTCAAATTTCATCGCTGGAATCCTGCAATTACGAATTCACCACCGCCATGTTGAAGGCGAGCGGATCGGGTTTGACGAAGTATTCGATTAAATCGCGCGAAAGCTCCCAGTGTTCCACAATCAGATCGACAACCGCCGGGCCGTCGCCGGCCTCGATCGCCGCAATCATCTCGTCGTGGTGCTGCAGCGCCGAATGCATACGCGCGGCCATTTCCTGATCGCGCGGTCGATAAAAGGTTTGGCTGATACGTGCATGATCAATCAGCAACCGATCATAACTAGGTTTCAAATAGGGGTTATCCGCCATCTCCCCCATCAGTGCATGAAAGCACTGGTTCCAGTAAACCATGTCGGCACTGGAATCGGCGTCGATCGCGGCGCGAAACTTTCCTTGGATGTCACGCATCTGCTCGATCTGCCGCGCCTTCGCGTTGTGCGACGCTAGCCTGCCGATCGCCGAATAAATCATCGGCGCGGTGACGAAAAAATCGCGCAAAACCTTGTGGCTCATCGATGACACGTAAGCGCCGCGATTGTTGACAATCTCCACGCAACCCTCGCCCGCGAGACCCCGCAACACTTCACGCAAGGGGGTTCGCGAAATCTGGTAATGCTCGCTCAGACTCGCCTCGTCGAGCGCCGCGCCCGGCTCGAGTTCCAGCGTCAAAATGCGTTTCTTCAAATCGTCGTAGATCGAGTGTTTATCCATGAAATTAGTTGTATTTTTTAAGTATACATATTGTATACAATATTAAAATACACGCAAACGGTTATTCATCACCCGGCATTACCCCGATTAAAACGCTCTGCCGGATACGGGGTTAGCAAGTTTGGGAATTTGCGAGAAACCAAGACGCGTCGCTGCATTTTCCGCCGACAAAACCCGGGAACCCTTTTGTCGCGAGCGCAAACTTGATGCGGAAAATACTTAGGCTTAACGCCTGAGGACGGCGAGCCAACGCCAGAAATTGAGCAGGCTTGCAAGTGAAGCCGCAACGTAAGTCCAGGCAGCGGCGCGCAGGATGCTGCGCGCAGCCGGCATTTGCCGTTTTTCCAGATAGCCGCTAGCCAGTAACGGCAGCGCTTTTTTGAAACTGGCGTCGATTTCCACCGGCAGTGTCAACAAATGCATCACCACCGCAAAACCCATAATCAAAAAGGCGCCGACGATATTGAATAACGCCGCCAGCGGTAAGCGTGTAACCAATACGACAAAAGGTGCGACAAACAGCAGGAATGACCCGAGGCGCTGGGCGATTAACGAAATACGCGCGAGCCGCGTGCGTAGCATGAACATCGGTTCGCTGGCGGCATGTTGATAAGCGTGGCCACATTCGTGCGCGGCCACGGTAATCGCCGTCAGCGTTTTGCCGTCGTGTTTATCCCGGGTCAGACGCACCGCGCGTTCCATTGGGTCATAGTGGTCACCGCTATCGGTGACTTCGACCCTGACTTCCTGCAAATCGTAGCGATCGAGTAGGTGGCGTGCGAGTTCGCCGCCGGTGCCGGGAAAGTTTTCCTCGCTGCGCTGGCTGTATCGATTCAATACCCATTGCACCCATAACTGCGGGCCGTAAATCAGAAGCATGAGTGAAACGATGACTAAGACATAAACCATAACCGGTAAGACTAAACGCTGACCGACGAGGTTTCCACTGGCACGGGTTGTCAATCGCCGGTTATTTTTTCAAGGCTGGCGCTAACCCGGCGGTATTCCTGCTGCATGTTTTGCAGCTGCTCGCCGAGATCGATTTGCACGCGGTCGTGGTAAGAGTTTTCCATCTGGGCGGCGAGATGCGCGAGCCGCATGGCACCGATGCTGGCGGCGGAGGATTTAATCGTATGCGCCCAGCGGTGCAAGTCGTTCTTGGGGGTTCTGAAGGTCCTGTTTTCGATATCGCACAAGAATTCATCGATCGACTCGACGTAGGACTCGATAACCATATCGGCATCTTCACCCATGTCTTGTTTGAGTTGCTGAATTACCTTATCGTCAAGCGTCAACTGGCTGTCGGGATCAGGTTCTAGTCTCACAGTTTTACCGTTTCAACTACTAAATACGGCGAGTATAGTTCAAACGATTGATTTCGCTGCCGTAACCACCGACTGGATCAAGCCATGCCCGCATTTAGTGAAGAATTCTATATTATCGGACACCGGGGAGCCGCCGGGGAACTGTTTGAAAACAGTCTCGAAGGCTTCGAGTATGCGCTGACGCTCGATATCGATATGATCGAAATCGATATCCGCGAACATGCTTCGGATTTGTGGGTATTCCACGATCACGATCTGGAACGCCTGACCGGTGAAACCGGGCAGTTTGAAAATCACGCGAATCCGTCGCAGCTAAGATTGCTCAATGGTGAACCCTTGCCAAGCCTGCGGCAGGTGCTAGACCTGACCTGGGGTAAACTGCCGTTGAATATTGAAATCAAGGCGCTAGAAGATCTCGACTTGCTGCTGGATCTGCTGGCCGACTATCCGCGGCTTGAGCCCGGCGCAGGATTGCCGTGGAACTTGATTTCGTCTTTCGATCACGGCGCCTTGGCGCGCCTGCGCGACCGTGGATGCCCCTGGCCGCTGGCCCCGATCAGCAGTGGCATACCGCTGCAGACCCGCGTCGAACTCGAAACGATTTCACCCTACTCCTGGCACTTCGACGATGCGCATCTCGATTTCGAACTGGTACGCGAATTGCGCGCCAAGGGCATACCCAGCCTGGTATTTACCGTAAACGAGATGGAGCGCGCGCGCGAATTGAAAAGTCGGGGTGTCGCCGGCATTTTTACCGATCACCCCGCAACCATGCAACGAATCGGCCAGCACCAAATACGGTAAAAGCGCGCCCGGACTGGGAACGCTGTTCTGTAGCCAAGGTTTTGAAGGCCTGGACCCGGAGTTCCAGCGGTATTTTGCTGGCGGCCACTTTCGCCGCTCTCTCGAGGCGACTTGGGAAATCTGCATTTCCCAGCCGGTGTCCTGTAGTACAATCCGCGCATGACCCAACTGGGACGCTACAATCACTTGCGCGTCATCAAACGCACCGACATCGGGATTTTCCTGGATGGCGACCGCTTTGGTGAAATTCTGTTGCCGCGCCGCTACGAACGGGAATCGATGCAACCCGGCGACGAGGTCGAGGTATTTGTCTATAACGATTCCGAGGATCGGGTCGTTGCGACTACTCAGCAGCCCAGGGCACAGGTCGGCGAATGCGCTTATCTTAGGGTCGTCGGCACCAGCAAGTTTGGCGCATTTCTCGACTGGGGCTTGCCGAAGGACTTGCTGGTACCCTTCAGCGAACAGCAGAAACCGATGCAACTGGGTTATTCTTACACCGCCTATCTGTTTATCGACGAATCCACCGATCGCATTGCAGCCTCGACCCGACTGGAAAATCACCTGTCCCTGGACGGTTCCGGTTTCAAGCCGCGTCAGGTAGTCGACTGCCTGATCTACGGCAAGAGCGACCTCGGCTTCAAAGCGGTTGTCGACGGCAGCCATCTAGGTCAATTTTACGGCAACGAAACATTTCAGCCGCTCCACTACGGCGAGCGCGTCAATGCTTATATCAAACAGATACGCGCCGACGGCAGAATCGATTTAATGCTGCAACTGCCGTCGCCGCAGCAACGCGACCAGCTCAGCGAAGCCATCATCAGCCACCTGCGGCAAAACGAAGGCGTATCGAGACTTACCGACAAGAGTCCGCCCGACGCAATTTACCAGGCCTTCGGCGTCAGCAAGGCCAATTACAAGAAAGCGCTGGGCAGGCTTTACAAGCAGCGCCGCATCTCGATCGAAAAACACTTGATTACGCTGTTATGAAGACGCGCGCCGAAATCAGCTTGAACCGTTCGTTTCGCGGCCAATCGCCGCTCGGGAAACGTATCGGCTTCAATAGCGCAGAAAATGCCGAGATGAAAAGCCGAAGATTTTGTCATGAAAATGTTACAAAGGCTTAATAGGGTAACGGGAATATAAAAGACAAGAACATATCAATGAATATTCTGGTGGTTGAAGACGACCGCGACATCCGCGAAATGGTGTGCCAGTCGCTCGAACAAAACGATTTCCATACCATAGGATGCCCCGACGTGGAAATGGCGAAAAAGTCGATCAAGAAACACAATCCGGATTGCCTGGTTATCGACTGGATGCTGCCCGACGGATCCGGCGTGGAATTGATTCGCTGGCTACGGCGCAAGCAACGTTATCGGCAAACCCCGGTTTTGATGCTGACCGCGCGTGCCCAGGAAAGTGACATGATTACCGGTCTGGAATCCGGTGCCGATGATTACCTCACCAAACCCTTGTCGCTGCGCGAACTCAATGCCCGAGTCAAGGCGTTATTGCGCCGTCCAGCGGCCTACGATGAAAAATTGGATCAAGTTCAGGTTGGACCGATCAAACTAAATTACAGTACCCACGAAGTGTTGGCCGGCAAGACAGCCATCAATTTGACCAAGACCGAATTCAAGTTGCTGAAGCTGTTCATCGAAAATCCGAAAAAGGTTTTAAGCCGGGAACAGATACTGGACTCGGTCTGGGGCATGAATGCCTATCTCGGAGATCGCACCGTCGACGTGCATATCCTGCGCTTGCGCAAACTGCTGAAACCGCATGGCGTCGACAACATGATTGCCACCGTGCGCGGCACCGGTTACCGATTTTCCGCAAACAACGCCTAACCGGGGCAGAATCGCGTAATGTCAAATATCTGGTCGACGGAAGCCTGGGCGCTTGCCATCGCCGCATGCCTGCTGGGCTTGATCGGGATATTAACCGGAAGCTGGCTAGCGGCGAGCCTGATCACGCTCGGCGGGTACATCGCCTGGCTGTATCAACGGCTGCTGAAGCTGGAGCAATGGATCAGGAAAGGCACCCGAACCAGTGAAGTCTACGACGATCGCGGTTTTATCGGCATCATTATCCGTCAACTGTATGAACAAAAGAAAATATATAACCAGCGCAAACGACGCACCAAACGCATCCTGCGCCGATTGAATCAGAATATCGCGGCCCTGCCCGACGCAACCGTGCTGCTCAACCGCAAGTTCCAGATCGAATGGTGCAACGAACCGGCCAGGTATCTGCTCAACCTGCGCACCCCCCAGGACCTGGGCTACAAGATCAACAATTTGATCCGGGATCCTGCATTTCAGAATTACCTCAGGAATCCCGCCGGCCAGGAGTATCTGGAGCTCGATTCCCCGATCGATCCGGCGATCAGCATTCAAGTCAAGATTGTATCGATTGGCGGAAATCAGTCCCTCTTGATCGCTAGAAACATTAGCGATCAAAAACAACTACAGGAAAGCCTGAAAAACTTTGTCGCCAATGCATCCCACGAATTGATATCTCCGCTGACGGTCATTTCCGGACATCTGGAAATGCTCGAAAGCGAGGACGGGTTGAGCGCCGGCGGTAAACGATCGCTGCTGACCGCCCAACGCCAGACCGAGCGCATGAAGGAATTGATCCAGGGTCTGTTGCTGTTATCGCAGGTAGAGAGCTACCGTCTGGCGCCGGACGAAGGGGAGCGTATTTCAATCACCGAGTTGATGGTCAACGTTATGGCGGCGCTGGAGAAGTACTCCGACAGCGACCGCGTTAATCTGGATTATCCGCAGGGCTTTTTTTTACTCGGCATCAATGTGGAAATCGAAGGCATATGCATCAACTTGATCGAAAACGCGCTTAAATATACCACCCCCGGCACAGCCATCCAGGTTCGATGGCGAGAAAACGCGCGCGCCGAATACCTGTTTAGCGTAGAGGACCAGGGACCCGGAATCGAACCCGGAGATATCTCGAATCTTACCAAGCGTTACTATCGCGGCGCCAAAAGCCGAGCCCAGACTAGCGGCTCAGGACTGGGTCTGGCGATCGTACAACATGCCGCGACCAAGCACGGGGCGAGCTTCGAAATTGAAAGTGAGCCGGCCAAAGGCAGCCGTTTTATCGTCTCTTTTCCAAGCTACCGCTGCAGCCGGGAAAAATCTAAGACCGCCAGGATTTTCAAGCTCGCAGATTACTGATAAAGAGACCGGCCCCGCCCGCGTTACTGTCCGATGAACTAAACCACCGTTTTGTAATTAATCTGTCACACAGGCATCGGATAATTCACCGCGTTGTAAATATGAAACAATATGAAAGGTGAATTCATGATAAAAGTCTTACTCACCGCAGCCGTTTCGGTTGCCCTGGTTAGCAACGTTTTCGCGGCGGGCCGCAGTACCATTAGCGTCGTCGGCTCCTCGACCGTCTACCCTTTTGCTACCGTTGTCGCCGAAAAATTCGGTAAGAAAACCACTTTTCCGACACCCAAGATCGAATCGACCGGCTCCGGCGGCGGCATGAAATTATTCTGCAACGGGGTGGGCCTCAATACGCCTGATATCGCCAACGCATCGCGCCGCATCAAAAAATCCGAATATGACAAGTGTCAAAAAAACGGCGTTACCGGCATCGTCGAAGTTCATATCGGCTTTGACGGTATCGCGCTCGCCAACTCCAAAAAGGCCCAGCAATTGAAGTTGTCCCGCAAGGACTTGTTCCTGGCTTTAGCCCAGAAAGTGCCCAACCCTGAGGGCGGTAAAACGCTGGTCGAAAACCCGTACCAGACCTGGAAACAGGTAAACCCCGCCTTGCCCGATATCGCAATCGAAGTACTGGGCCCGCCGCCGACATCGGGTACCCGCGACGCTTTCGCGGAACTCGCGATGGAAGGCGGATGCAAGCAGTTCGACTGGATCAAGGCGATGAAACAGCAGGACAAGAAAGCTTACAAAGCTGTTTGTCACACGGTGCGTGAAGACGGCCGCTATATCGAAGCGGGCGAAAACGACAACTTGATCGTGCAAAAACTCGACAAGAACCACGATGCCCTGGGTATTTTCGGATTTTCTTTTCTCGAACAGAACGACGACAAGCTTCAGGGATCGCTAATCGAAGGCAGGATGCCCGAGTTCGACACTATCGCCAACGGCTCCTACCCGATTTCGCGGCCGCTTTACTTCTACGTTAAAAAAGCGCACATGGATTCGATTCCCGGTATCGGAAACTATCTTGGTATCGGAAACTATCTTAAGGAATTCACCAGCGAAGCCGCCATGGGTGAAGACGGATACCTGCTCGATAAAGGGCTCATCCCGCTATCTTCCGCAAAACGCGACATGCTGCGCGAGAATGTGATGGCAGGTAAAACGCTGTCCATGTAGCTGCAAGGACTATCTGACATTCCCCAAATACCGCTCCCTTGTTTCTCAAGGGAGCATTTTTTTGGGGGTTGCAAGATGCTCTCCAAGCTATCATTCGTCACATCGATAACCGACTGACCCATGCAAACATCATCCTTGTTTATCGTCATCGTCGCGCTCACCCTGGTTTCCTATTTCACCGCCCATAAGCGCGCACGGCACCGCCAGCAAAGCGAAAAGTTACTGGCCTTGCCCGGGCACTACGGCTATTTGACAGCCATGTGGAGCGCGATCCCGGCGGCAGTACTGCTGCTGGCCTGGGTCATATTCGAACCGGGTTACCTGAATAGTCAGATAACCGCCAGCCTGCCCGCCGCCATCGCCAACCAGTCGGAAGACACGCTTACTCTCTACATCAACAATGTGCAGCTGGCGATAGCCAATGGCGGCGCCAGCGAAGATCGCGTGATCCAAAACGCCGTTCGAGCCTATGCCGAGGCCGAAACCAAAAGCCGGATGCTGATTACCGGTTTGATTCTGATTGTCTGCGCCTCGGGCATAGTTTTTGCCGTAAGTGGCAGATTGACCAGGCTGCACGCCAGGAAGCGAGTAGAGGCCGTGATCAGGGTGTTTCTGCTGCTTTGTTCCGGGGTGGCGATCGTCACCACGGTCGGGATTGTATTGTCGGTCCTGTTCGAAGCGATACGCTTCTTCGAGGCGGTATCGATAATCGACTTCGTTTTCGGCACCACCTGGAGTCCGCAAACCGCGATCCGCGCTGATCAGGTCGGTTCTTCCGGCTCGTTCGGCGCCGTGCCGCTGTTTTCCGGAACCATTTTAATCTCGGTAATTGCGATGTTTATCGCCATACCGGTGGGCCTGCTATCGGCGATCTATCTCTCCGAATACGCATCGGCGAAATTTCGCGCCATGGCCAAACCGGCGCTCGAAATCTTAGCCGGGATTCCCACCGTCGTTTACGGTTTTTTTGCGGCGCTAACAGTCGCTCCCTTTATCCGGGAGCTGGGCGAGGGCCTGGGCCTGGGATTGACGGTAGCCTCGGAAAGTGCGCTCGCTGCCGGAATCGTCATGGGCGTCATGATTATACCCTTCGTTTCATCCCTGTCGGACGATGTCATCAATGCGGTACCCCAGGCCATGCGCGACGGTTCGCTGGCGCTCGGCGCGACCCAGTCTGAGACGATTAAACAGGTGATTATCCCGGCCGCGCTGCCGGGCATAGTCGGCGGTGTTTTACTGGCGGCTTCGCGGGCGATCGGCGAAACCATGATCGTGGTAATGGCGGCAGGCCTGTCCGCCAAGCTCACGGCCAATCCGCTGGAAGCGGTGACGACCGTAACCGTACAAATTGTAACCCTGCTAACCGGCGACCAGGAATTCGACAGCCCCAAGACGCTGGCCGCATTTGCCCTCGGGCTCACGTTATTCTTCGCCACCTTGTTGCTCAACGTGATCGCGCTGCACATCGTCAGAAAATACAGAGAACAATATGAATAGCACCGAAATCGTCAAACGCAGCCTGAAACGGCGCTACGCCAGGGAGAAGCGTTTCCGGCTCTACGGCCGCAGCGCGGTATTTGTCGGTTTTATATTCCTGGCGCTGCTGTTGACAGATATCATCATCAAGGCGGTGCCGGCGTTCAGCGCCACTGAAATCAGGCTCGATGTGCGGGTCGATCGCGCCGCGCTCGAATTGCCGGCGACGGGGCGGATAAATCAGGAGATGATTTCCACCGTCAATTTTGGCGCCGTCATCAAGCAATCGTTACGCCAGGCTTTCCCCGACGTCACATCGCGCAAGGACAAGAAGCTGCTGTATAAGCTCGTTTCCAGCGGCGCCGAATTCGTATTGCTGCAACAGCTGTCCGCCAATCCCGACCTGGTCGATCAGAAAACCCTGAGGCTTTGGTTCAAGGCCGACGACGATGTCGACACCTATTTCAAGCTGGGGAAACGCACCAGCCGCATTGCCGACCGACAGGTCGAATTTATCGGCGAGCTCGAGGCCGGGAATCGTATTCGCACTGCTTTCAACAGCACGCTGTTTAGCGCGAGCGATTCGCGTGAACCCGAGCAGGCCGGTATTCGCGGCGCCCTCTTGGGTTCGTTCTGGACCTTGCTGGTCACGCTGCTGGTGTCGTTACCGGTGGGTGTGGCGGCGGCGGTTTACCTCGAAGAATTTGCCCCGCAAAACAAGTTGACCGATTTCATCGAAGTCAATATCAATAACCTGGCGGCGGTACCCTCGATCGTATTTGGCTTGCTGGGTCTGGCGGTATTTATCAACTTTTTCGGTATGCCGCGCTCGGCGCCGCTGGTGGGTGGACTCGTGCTCTCGCTGATGACTCTGCCAACCATAATCATTACCAGTCGCGCCGCGATCAAGTCCGTGCCACCCTCGATCAAGGAAGCCGCCATGGGTGTCGGAGCCTCGCATATGCAAGTCGTTTTCCACCATAGCCTGCCGCTGGCAATGCCCGGTATTCTAACCGGGTCGATTATCGGCATGGCCCAGGCACTGGGCGAAACCGCGCCGCTGTTAATGATCGGAATGGTGGCGTTTATCGTCGACGTTCCCGGCGGCATTCTCGATTCGGCCACCGTGTTGCCGGTACAGATTTACCTCTGGTCCGATAGCCCGGAGCGTGCTTTTACCGCGCTGACTGCCGCAACCATCCTGGTTTTGCTCGGTTTTTTAACCGCGATGAACGCTCTCGCGATCTACCTGCGCAAGCGATTTGAACCTGCGCAAGCGATTTGAACGTCGCTGGTAATAATCATTCGACAGAGTACGAAAAACATGAATATTTCAATCACTGAAAACGCCACCAAATCGACGACCTTGGAGTTCAGGCCGAGGCTGACGGACCATAGCTCGGCTACCGAGGGGTTAACGGGGACTATTGGAGAATACAGCGTCGATGACCCTAAGATCTCGACGCGTAACGTCAATGTCTACTATGGCGAGAAACAGGCGATATTCGATACCACGCTTGACATCGGGCGTAACGAGGTTATCGCATTAATCGGACCGTCGGGCTGCGGCAAGTCGACCTATTTGCGTACGCTTAACCGCATGAACGACAGCATCAGCGGTTGCAAGGTGAGCGGTGAACTGGTGCTGGACGGTGAAAACATCTATTCCAAAAAAATGGACCCGGTACTGTTACGCGCGCGCGTCGGCATGGTGTTCCAAAAGCCTAATCCCTTTCCAAAGTCGATTTATGACAACATCGCCTATGGTCCGCGAATTCACGGTCTGGCCGCAAACAAGGTCGAACTCGACGAAATCGTCGAGACCAGCCTGGTGCGGGCCGGACTGTTCGAGGAGGTCAAGGATCGCATGGATGCGCCCGGCACCGGGCTTTCCGGCGGTCAGCAACAGCGCCTGTGTATCGCGCGCAGTATCGCCGTCAGCCCGGAAGTGATCCTGATGGACGAGCCGGCATCGGCGCTCGACCCGATTGCTACCGCCATCATCGAAGAGTTGATCGATGAATTGCGCGCTAACTACAGCATTGTGATCGTTACCCACTCAATGCAGCAGGCCGCCCGGGTATCGCAGCGCACCGCCTATTTTCATCTCGGCAAACTGGTTGAAGTCGGTGAAACCAACCAGATTTTCACCAATCCCCGGCACGAGCTGACCGAAAACTATATCACCGGTAAATTTGGATAATGCAATGAACACTAGCGAACCGCAGGTAACAGGGCACATCTCGAAACGTTTCGACCAGGAGCTGGAAGACATACGCAACCAGGTGTTATCCATGGGCGGCCTGGTTGAAACCCAGGTTAACAACGGGATCAGGGCATTGGTCGAATCCGATTCCGCGATCGCCGCCAAGGTCGTCAAGAAAGATCATATGGTCAATCGCATGGAGGTCGAAATTGACGAGCAATGCGTCCAGATACTCGCCCGGCGCCAGCCCGCGGCGGGCGATTTGCGGCTGGTGGTCGCGATTATCAAGACGATAACCGATCTGGAGCGCATCGGCGACCAGGCCGAAAAACTCGGCCGCAATCAACTCGAACTGAGTGACCAGGGGGGCACTTCGGAAAGCCAGGTCAAACTCGATTATCTGGGTGAGCTGGTCAGCCAGATGCTGCATCACGCGCTGGATGCTTTTGCCCGCATGAGCGTCGAGGATGCGATGAAAACGCATGCGATGGATGAAAAAATCAATGCCGAATTCGAAGGTTTGATGCGTCAACTGATTACCTACATGATGGAAGATCCGCGTACGATCAAGAATGCGCTGCGCCTGTCTTGGAGCATTCGGGCGCTCGAGCGCATTGGCGACCATGCCAAAAACATTTGCGAGTACATAATTTTCCTGGTGCTAGGCAAGGATGTTCGCCATATCGATTTTATCGAGAAGCTGGAAGATTAAACCGCCTATCGCACCGTCTCCCGATGCGGGTGCCGCGATTCGCGATAACCGTACTATTCAGTACCCAATTCACATAGTCTCTGATCGAGGCGCTATTAAACCCGACGCTATTGGCGGCAGGGCCCCACCCCGCCAGATTTGACATCGGTTCAATAACAGCCAGGCGCGAACTGCATGGGTGAGACAGCTCGCTGGTGTTAGTCTTTTTTCGTGTTTGACCGCTGCCTGGATAACTTGATCTGAGTCTGGATCAAACGCACGATCCAATTGGATAGACTCCTACCGTCGTTTTCGGCCAGCTTCCGCGCCTGCTTCTTCAATTCGGCATCGACTCTGATATTAATAATTTTTTCTTTTGCCATAATCCGGGTAATTCTCAGCAGAAAAACGTTCAAATACAACTAGTTCCGTTTATATTTACATAACTTTTTTGCAATAGCTATACAATATGCTACTTTGTATATACAAAATAAATACGCTTACTTACCGAGATATAAAGGACCATAATGCCTTATCTCGCAGCAAAAACCGTGCTACTTAAGGAAGCTCTGCATAAGTCTGACATGGTCCAATAGATTGATACCACCCAGTTAAGAGATAATGAAACTTAACTGAGGTAACGATTAATGACAACGAGAAAGAAATATTCGAAAGAATTCAAACTGGACGCAGTCAGTCT